>Ga0335076_10000224_pt1 | contig 48138 bp, 65 predicted proteins | sample Lox_Sample_25_FD_206717 | JGI IMG/M metagenome (GOLD analysis project Ga0335076, IMG submission 206717) | Soil microbial communities from Loxahatchee National Wildlife Refuge, Florida, United States - Lox_Sample_2.5 | ecosystem: Environmental > Terrestrial > Soil > Wetlands | place: USA... | reverse complement strand
AAAAAAAAAAAAAAAAAAAAAAAAACACAAAAAAAAAAAAAAAAAAAAAAAAAAAAAAAAAAAAAAAAAAAAAAAAAAAAAAAAAAAAAAAAAAAAAATCTTATAACTTGTCCTATAGCTGTCTTAGCCTTGACACACATATCTCAGCTTGTCAAGATAAAGCTACAGCTTTATGACAAATGTGCAGCATTGCGCAGTTACCTCTCAAACATGCCACACGGGGGGGGGGTGTTTTGTGCGCGGAGCACACAAAGGCTAAAGCCTTGCACAGCAACGGCTTATGCCTTTGGCGTATGTGTGCGTCCCTTTTTAGCCGCTTTTGCGCAGCAACCAGTCGTTAGCTTCACTTTGCGTCCGCCTACATTGAGAGCACGTCTGATAATACGGTCGGTCGTGAGCACAGAAGATACGGTAGTAGCCGTCAGGTCGCCACGTTCCGTGATGCTTCACATAGGTCTCGGACTGAGGAAGAACGAAATGATCGCCACGGCGGACAGACTCGTTGATGTTGTCAATCGAGCGACCCGTCGCTGACAACTTTAGTCGCTGTAATCGCAGATGCACTTCGTGCATAGCATCGCTCATCGGCTTTGTCCTCCGCTCGTCTGTGACCGGGCACTACGTGCCTAGGCAGCCTTTGGCTTGTCGGCTTCAGCCGTCGGCGCGTTTACGCCGAATGCTTTCAGTACAGTCGCTACCTGTGATGTCAAGGCGCCTAGCGCTTTCAGCGTCGCAAGCAAAGCTTGCGGATTGGCTGCGAGCGTGGGAGTCTTGGCCAGAACGTCGTTCAGCGTAGCTAACGCTTTGGCGTCTTTGCGTGCCGCCTCGGCCTTCGCCTGCGATGCGCGTGAGCGCTCTATCTCGGCGAAGCCTCTCGTCAAGATATAGTTCAGCGCGTCCACGTAAGTGTCATGCCCGCCGTCACCGACTTCCGTGTTGATCTTGTCGGCGAAGACACTGTCTAGCACAACTGTGCGCTCGGACTCCGTCCTGCCAAACTCATCCATAGCATCGCTGCTAAGGATAGCGATAGCTTTCTTTGTTTCCTCGGTCATTGTAATCCTCCTGTAGCTAGATGCTACACTTGCTACGCAAGTCACTGGCGCAGCCTGGCGCAGCCAGTGTAGCACCCATGCCACAGACGAGCGGATTACAAAGCTTCAGCTAACGCTATGTGCAGCAGCTAACGCTGCACGTAATCATTGTAGGTTGGATCAGTGACATAGGCCTCGCCACATGTTGTACAGTAATACAGATTGTAACTTTCCTCTGTACGTGTATTGCTTGGCGTCAGCTGCCTTGCGGTTACAGGCCTTTGCCATGCTTTTTCATTACAACATGGACACACCGTGTAGACTTTTATACGCCGACGTCTCCATTTGCTGTGTGGACTGTTTTGTTGCATTAGCTCCTCCACATAGCGTTAGCTCTTGACAGCCGTGCTGTTAGCATGGGCTCGCAGCCCCAGCGTAGCTGTATATGTTGGCGCTTGCGCACGCCATCCGCTTTGCCCTGTAGCGCCGCTATCCATATAATGAGCGGTTGCTACAGTCCACGGTTGCAGGTAAACCTAACACAACGCTTACACTAGTAGTGTCACGCCTGCAGCTGCAGTCCGACGGCCATTTCATGCCGAAGGCATGCCCGCCGGGGCCAAAAATTGAGATTGAGACTGAGATGGTCGAGGCCACTCGAAAAATTTTTTCCGTCTTTTTGAATTGATCTTGTCATAATGCTTTAGCATACAAGACTGTACTTGCTAAGAGCAAGTCTAGTCACAGCCACAGCTACGCTGTGTCAAGTAGGTACGTAGCACCTAAAAGAATGTTGTAAACGCTTAAAAGCGAAGCTTTTGTAAAAGCTTTGTTTTCAGTTAGATAGAAAGATGTTACAAACATTTTTTAGCTTGACTTCCGCGCCCCTGGCGTGATAGCCTTAACGTCAAATAAGCAAGCGAGAAGTGACGCGAAACGAAGCAGCCTTTCGGCTGGCCTGGGAAGGGACACCTTCGGTGAGGAAGTCTTAGGCGTGGCGAAGACGTCGAGGATGGAGACACCGAAGGTGTCTTGGCTCTGCGAGTAGATGAATAGTCAAGTCAAGATCAAAGCCGAACAGATCGCCCGGATGATTATCGCTGGGCGCAAGGCCACGCAAATCGCCTTGGACATGAACATGTCCTACGGCGGCTTGCAGCGTGTCTTGGCTTGCCCAGAATACAAACTCATCGAAGATGACGTCCGCCGGAACAATCTTAACAAAATGGACGCCTCTCTTGCAGAGCGAGCGAAGCTCACGAAAGAGCTCGAAGACGCCGTCCCGGACGCCATGAAGGCGCTTATCGATGCTGTCAAGCAGAAAAAAGACCTGCGAATGCAGCTTGCCGCGGCGCGCGAGGTCTTGGACCGTGACCCACGCCGAATCTTTACACGAAGCACCGCGCGGAGCGAAGACGCCAACGCGACAGCGTCACGGCCGGACTTGCCGAACTCGGTCTTAGACACCTTGGTGAAAGAAGCAGACGCTACGCGGGACGTTTTACTGAGAGCCCCGATCTCGACGTCAAAACCAGCGGAGGCATGAGATGCCAGTCGTAAACAAACCAGCGCCACCGAATGCCGCGACAGCCGCGCCTGCGGCGTCGCCCGCGGCGAAGCTCGAAGAGCAAAACAAGACGCCTATCAATCCAGTTGTCACAGCCGCCCCAGCTTCGCTGGTCGATCCCAATCCCAAGATTATCACAGGAGTCATCCCAGGGACCGAAGGTCAGACGAAGCCTACGGCTTCTGCGAAGCCACCAGCTCCGCTGGCGAAGCCATCGCTCAGCGACGCCCAGCTTGCTCCTCACATCGCCGCGACGCCGGACCTCTCAAGGATGACAATATCTTCGATATCGGAGAAAGTCAACGTTGTCTCGGCGCAGACGCAGCCTGTATTCAAGCTCAATGGCAACGTCACCAAGGACAATGTCCTGGACTACGTCTTTGTTCAGGAGTCTCAGGACAAAACATATTTCCTCTTTAGAGGCGTATGCCTCAAGTGCGGTTGGCAAACGAGTGCTCCGCACTCGAAAGACGAAGCCGTGTCGGGTGTTTTGTATCATTTACAGCGTCATATCTTAGGTCGCTAACAGCTTCGCTGTGACGGCGTCAGCCGTGGGAACGAGCTCACAGATGTCTCTGCCAAAGGCAAAAACGACAAAACGTGTCAAGAAAGTTCCTTGGGAACGTTTTCTGAAGGTCGAGCGTCAAGCAAAAGGAGCTCTGTGGCTGGCGTCGGAGCATGATCCCGATCTCGAAAAACGCATCGTGATACTTGAGCGACAGATGCAGAGACTCGGAGCTCCGCGATACCGCGAGGTAAAAAAAGGAGCCTCAAAACGTGGCTAACGACGTTGCAGGACGTCCGTGGAAGCTTGATACTCCCAGTTCTAGCGTCGTCCTTTGGGAGGGATGGATCAAGACCGCACATTTTGAGTGGTCTGGATACAGCGCTCAGGGACAGGTGTGTATTTTGAAAGACCAGAACGGGCGGATTGTCTGGGCGCCGACAGGCGCGTTTGATCTTAGCGAGGTGCGCTCAGGGAAAGTCTCTTGGATCGACGGCCTGATCCTCGATACTCTTGACGCCGGAACGGTGTTGGTTTATGTTGAGTAACGAAGTTAAGCTTTAGCTTCATCTCCTCCCCTCCCGACTTCTTTGCGTAGCAAAAATGGAACGTTTTCAGCCTATCTCGCTGAAGGGCTTGCCGCCTGCGGCGCTCATGAGAGCGCTGCGCGTCAACTGTCTCGGGAATCTTTTCTACTTCATCAAGCACGCCCTTGGACGCAAGCGCCTGACGGAGTCGTTTCACGAGCCGTTCTGTCGAACGCTGGAGCGCAAACATCTGAAAGATGTTATCGAGATTCCGCGGGATCATTTCAAAAGCACCTGCGGTCCAGAGGGCTTGACGATGTGGCGAGTGCTGCCGATTTCGCAGCAAGACATCGACGAGTTTTTCCAGCTCGGCTACTCGAACGAATTTATTCGTTGGATGTTGTATGTACACAATCCAGACCTACGCAATTTACTCATCTCCGAAAACATCACCAACGCGGCGAAGCTCGGTCGAAGGATTCGCTGGCATTACGAGTCTAACGCGGTTTACCGCTCGCTCTTTCCGGAGACCCTGCCAGATACGTCGTGTACATGGACAGACTACTCGCTGCACGTCAAACGCCCGAAGAATACCGCCGGTGGTGCTCATGGTGAAGGTACGTTTGATTTTCTTGGAGTAGGCTCTGCGGTCCAGTCTCGTCACTACACCGGCCTTATCATCGAAGATGACTTGATTGGTCGCAAAGCGACTGAGTCGCCGTCTATCATGGACAAGTCCATCGAGTACCACCAGCTTCTGGTAGGCATCTTCGAGATGGGCGACAACAACAAGCAAGAAAACGACGAGCTTATCATCGGAAATCGGTGGGGATACACCGACCTCAATAGCCACATTCGTGAACACGAGCCGTGGTTTCGCGTGGCGTCGCATAGCGCGATGGGAGGGTGCTGTGATGCGCATCCTTCGGGGGTGCCGATCTTTCCTGAAGAGTTTAGCTTCGAGAAGCTCGAAAAGCTTCGCAAGCGCCTTGGAAGCTACAACTTTAGTTGTCAATTTTTAAATTCGCCCTGCGCACCGGAAGATGCCGACTTTCAAGTCGAGTGGCTGAACTATTTTGAGCTTGCTCACGACGAGCAAGGTCGCATGATTATACGTCACGAAGAGCGTGACGGGATTGTTCGCGAGGACATCAAGATAGGCCACTTGGCCTTGGCCGAGGTCGTAGATCCCAATCACAGCGGTCAGGCTGGCACAGGCCGGTGTCGCCACGCGATTCTCGTCGTAGGCGAGAGCGACAAAGGTGACTACTACGTCCTCGACGCCTGGGCGCAGGGAACGTCTTACGACGTTTTTTATAACAAAATCTTTGAGATGGCCGCTAAGTTTAAGCTCCGGCGAGTCGGCTGCGAGACCGTAGGCGCTCAGCGTTATGTGAAACATCACATCGAGTTCCTCGGCGGACTGAAAGGCCAGACGCTGCGCGTCGATGAGCTCAAAGGCGAAGTCGAGGCTCCTGACGGAACGCTTTCTCGAAAAAAAGAATGGCGTATCAGAAACGTCATCGGCCCGATCGCCGAGCGCGGACAGCTTTGGGTCCAGCGCAAACATCAAGACTTCGTCACGGAATATCAGACGTTTCCCCGGGGACGCTTTTGCGATCAGATCGATGTGTTCGCGTACGCTCCTCAGATGCTACGCAAGCCTGTCGACTGGGCGACTCAGTCAGCGCTGATGCAGGCGAACGAAGAAGCGATGCAGCGCATCGGGACGCCGTATTCCTATGGAATGGCGAGACATAACTGATGTTTAAGACAAGCGAGCTCACGAACGCAGTTCAGCGCTTGACGCAGGTCGAGGCTATGAACGTCGAGGCCGAGAAGGCCAATAGCCGAGCTATCATGTCGCTCGCGGTGTCGATCGCCGAGCTCGCTCGCACGATCGGGCAAGTCATTCTTGCTCCGACGAATTTCAAGATCAAACAAATTTCTATCACATCCGAAGGAGGAATATCAATGGCAATCAAAGGAGTTTTACCAGGAGCAGCGGGAGTGTTCACGGCCACGCCGAAGGCGCCGGACGGCGTCACGACAGTGGCTTTGCCGGTAGGCTCGTCCGTCCCGACGTGGACATCGAGCGACCCGACGAACGCGCCAGTCACGGCGTCAGCAGATGGTCTGACAGCCACGGTGAACGTGGCGGCGGATGCCGTCGGCGGGGACTTTGACCTGACGGTCACAGCGACGTTGCCGGATGGTACGACAGTCATCACCGGAACGGCCACGGTGCCTATCCTACCACCGCCGCCTCCACCTCCTCCACCGGCGCCTGCGTCGTTTGAGATCGACCAGCAGAGCTAACGGAGGCACATCGTGCCTAAGAAACTGATGGACTGTGTAGCGGATGTTAAAGCGCAAAATCGTGCTAGGAGAAAGAAAGTCAATCCTTTTGCGGTCTGCGTCGCATCGACTGGGCTGAAGCCGGAGCATAAAACCTCTGGCTCGAAGAGCTCAAAGAAAAAATAGCGCCTTTGGCGCTAGCGCCTCTCCCCCGAGAAAAGAGAGAGACGTGTTTCAGGAGAATATCGTCTTGTTACACTTGTGGCTATGGATGTGGTTCTTGATGGGCATGTTTATTTACATGCTCAAGAGAGCCTACTATCTTGTGACAGGACCCAATCCCGTCGCTAACACCTACGGTGAGTTCGTGGAACGCTGTTGGATTCCGCTGCTCACACGGGCGTTTGGCGACAGCATGATTTACTGGCTGACTTTCTATCCCGATGTTTTCAACGGGCTTTTGTCGGCTTTGCATATCGACTTTCAGCTTCATTCTCCGTTGCCTCAATACGGCGTCGTCGCTGCGCTGATGGGCTTGAGCGTGGACTCGATCGTCGACTTCGTTGTAACAAAGATTCCCTACATCAAAGACTGGCTTCCCCAGATGCCACCGCCTTTGAAACCAATGGCGGCTTTGACGCCGCCACAAGGAGATGCATCATGAAAAGATTTCTTTGTTGTCTTTTTCTTTTGAGTATCGCTCTGATGATGACCTCGTGTCAGCCTCCAGAGGCGACTGCTCGTGATACTGCTGCTGCTCTTGGAGGTCTCTTGGCGGCTGCTCAGACACAAAACCAGTCAGCTTGTCAAGCTGATGCGACACAGAGTGTTTGTGTTTTGATTGACAAAGGCATCGCTGCTCAGAATGCCCTTGTTACAGCGACCGAGGCTTATTGTGGATGGTCTGCGACGACTCCTCCCGGAGATCCATCGGCGAAGTGCGTTTCAGTAGCCTCGGCTACCGCAGGTCTTCAAACTGCTATCACGAACGCTAACACATTCATTACGGAACTGAAAGGAGTGATCAAATGATTTCGGCAATCGATTTGGCACTTCAGCTTTTGCAGGGAGTCTTGGAAGAAGTCACCACAAACAAGCTTCCTAAGGAAATCGCAGTAGATGTTCAGGCTGCGGTAGACGCTCTTTTGAAAGTTAAAGGAAGCGACGTAACTTACTCACAACTTGAGCAACTTCGAGTAAAGGCCACTTTTTAAGGCGAAGCCTTTGATTAAGCCTATCCCATTCACGATGTCGCCTGGCTCCGATGGAGACATGCGCCTGCGCGCTTTCCTGCGGAAAAAGACTGTCGCGCTGCGCGAGGGACTAAGTCAGCTTCACGGTCTTAACGGCGTAGTCCGCTGGCGCAAAATCTACGAGGCGAAGCCTGCCGAGGAGATTCGTGAATGGCCTTGGCACAATGCCTCGAACCTCGTGACGCCGATCGCCGCGATTCATAGCGATACGCTGCTCGCCCGAGTGATGGCCGCGGTTTTTAAGACGCGGCCGCTGTGGGTGTCGAGGCTAATGGGAGACTTTTCAAACGAGGCTCCTCCGGGACTGAAAGACTCGCTCGAAGAGTTTCTTCAGTGGGCGGCTCTAGAGAAAGAAGAGCTTGATCTGTATCGCGTCGAGCGGGACTGGTTCTCGGACACGATCAAGCTAGGCACTGGCGTCTTGAAGACGCCATGGACAAAGTCCGTGATAGATCAGGCGATATCTTCAGGTGATGGCTCGGCGAAGCCAGACTTCGTCTCGAAGACCCTCTACGACGGGCCTCGGCCGGAGAAAGTTCGTTACGAAGACTTCAAGTATCCGGTGTCTGTCCCCACCGTCGACGCGATGGACTTTAAGTATCACATCGTGCGGCTTCAGCGTGAGGAGCTCGAAGAGCGGTCTTTCAAAGGCATCTACGACAAGATGGCCACTAAGATCGTTCTTGGATCTCCCGATAGGACGTCTCCCGACGTAGTCCAGGCTCAGAAAGAGATGGACGCTAAGGCCGTCACGGCCTCGGGCTATGGCTGGGCGGAGTGGGATCTCTACGAGTGTCATTACAAATATCGTGACGGTAGTCGCTACGTCAAGCTTATCACGACGTACCACGAAAAGACCAACCAGATCTTGCGATCTTATTATTACTACTATCCTGGCGAGGTCTTCACGGTCGCTCGTCTGTTTTATAGAGACGACATGTTTCCTGGAATGGGAATGGCTGAGGTGATGTTGCCGATTCAGGAAGAGCTCAGTCAGATTCACAACGGTCGTCGTGACAACTCAACGATCGCCAATATGAAAATGTGGCGTGTTGATCCTGACTCTCCGCTGAACAAAGGTTACAGGATTTATCCCGGAGCAATGTTGCCGGGCAAAGAAGGCGAAATCGAGGCTCTCGAGTTCGGGACTCCGGTGGCGGGCGAAATCGACTCCGAGAGAATGACCCTCGAATACGCCGACAAGCGCAGCGGAGTTAGCGCTCCGATGCAGGGCGCCGGGTCGGGCACCCAGACAAAGCGCGGTATCTACACGGCGATGGGTACGCTGAGTGTGATGCAGGAAGGTAATACTCGTACCGATCTTAACATCACAGACATCCGCTACGCTCACACTCAGCTAGGCAACTTGTTGTGCTCGCTCTTTGCGGAGTTTGGCCTCGGCGAGCGCAAAGCGCTTTTCGGCCAAAAAGGCGCGCTTATTGAGCAGGCTCTCGACGCGATGCGCGACAGGAAGATCACGCTGCCTGTCTACGCCAGTACGGCTAGCATCAACCGCGAGGTCGAGAAGCAAAACGATTTGATGCTCGCCGGCGTCAGCGAACGCTATCATCAAAGCATCACACAGATGCTCACCGCCGCGGCGAATCCAATGGTTCCGGAGGAAGTTCGTAACTACATCACGAAGGCGATCTTGTCGCAGAACATCTTTATGCAAGCCGTGTATCGTCATTTTGGCTATGACGAAGTCGATACGCTCGCGCCGAAGCCTGAGGTGAAACCTCCTCAGCAAGCTGCGCCGCAGCCTTCGGCTCAGCCGCAAGCGGCTCAGGGACAGCTTCAAGGCTTGCCTCCAGGAGGGACTCTTCCTATGATGACTCCGCCTGCAGCGCAGTCAGGGAGGGTCATGTAAGCGAAGCTTATGAATCCCTGGCACGAAAACGTTCAGGCTTTAGAGTCATGGATGAGACTTCCTCAAGCGTCTTCTTTTTTTAGTGGAGTCTCCAATATGGTTCAAAACGAGCAACGCTCTCTTGAGAGCGCTCGTGACCCGATTGACATCGGTAGATGTCAGGGTCGAATCGAGGCTTACAAGCGGATTTTTAATCTCAGACAGGAGTTGCAAAATGTTATGGGGCAAGAGAAGTCAAGGAAATAACGATCAAGACGACGATGCCAATCTTCCACCGGAGCTGAAAGGAAAGACTCCGGAACAGGTCGTCGAAGCACTGAAAGCCGCCGAGGCGGCTCAGGCGAAGCTTCAGCAGCTTGAAGCTGAAAAGCTTGAGTCCGACCGCAAAGTCGCCGACCTCAGTACCGAATTCAACACGACGAAGCAGCGCTTGGCCGAGTTGGAAGCCTCAGCCGGGAAGACTCCGAAGGATCAGTCGCAAGACGATGCTCCTAGTATCTGGACTGACCCGAACGCCTTCATCGCTTCACAGATGAAGCCCGTGACCGACGTGGCCATCGTGTCTGGGATCATGACGGCTAAGATGTACGCCAAGAGTCAGCTTTCTACGAGAGACGCAAAGATATGGACCAACTACGAGAAAGAAATCGACAAAGTCATGGAAGGCTACCAGCCTGCGCAGCGTATCGTCCCGCAAAACTGGCTCATGGCTTTGACGCTCGTGAAAGGTCATCACGACGTGGACATCGCGAAAGCCGAGCGTGAGAAGACGGACTTTTTTATGGAGAGTGGCGGGAGCGGGAATCCTCCACCTCCTGCGGAGGACGTCAGCAACGACAAGCTCACTCCCGAAGAGGAAGAAGCCTGTAGCAAATTCCATTGGGACCCGAAGCGTTACCTGGAGCAGAAAAAGAAGATGGTCATCGCTTCGAGCTCCAAAGGAGCTTACGCTCGGTTTAGTGTGGGGAATTAAGGAGACATCATGTCAACAAAACCTCTAGCTCAACCTCCGGTTCCGACAATGACCTCGCAGAGTGTCATTCCTCCCATCGCGCCAGCGAGTGTTAGTCCTGGCGTTCCAGAGGAACTTGGGGCAGATATCATCGCTCGGCCTCTTGTGATGCCGGACTTTATCAATATCAGGCCAGCTCCGACGGCCAAAGACTTGAGCTTTCGTTGGATCTACAACGACATTCGTCGTGTTAGCCAATGCAAAGCTCAAGGCTGGCGCGTGGCGACGTCGGCTGACGTTGACAAGGGACAGCTCTCGCCTTATGTCCAGAACGGCGGAGCCCAGTTTCTCAACGGCGATCTCATCTTGATGTGTATCAAGCGCGAGATTTACCTCGGGGCGTTGCGCTACAAGCACGAAGTGGCTGCGAAGCTCGCCGACTCGCGAGTCGCCAACACGATCTCTGCGAAGCAAGCAGCAGCCGCTCTTGGCAACGCCGGAGCCGGTCGAGCTGGCCTGGATGCCTTCGGCCAACCGAAGATGGTCGCTTTCGCACCGGACGGCACCGACTTGTCACACATGCCGCCGGGCGGCGAGGTAAGTCGTTTGTCTCACGAAGGCGGTCCGGAGATCCTCAACCGCTAGCTTTGCTAGGCTAGCAAACGAAGTTTAACGCAGTTCTCACAGACGTCGCCATCGGCGACGAGGCATGATTCATCGCCTAGGAGGGCCAACTCAATGGCTTCAGCGCTAATTCAGGAACGTTCGACTGTAAGTGGAAATCAGTGGCGGACGCGTCGTATCATCGAGCAAGCCGGACAAAGCTTTCTCCAAGGGACTCCGTTGATGCTTAACAACGTCACCGGCGCCTTGCAGGCGTGGGATGGCTTGACAATCGCCAACGGCATCGCCGGAATATCGAAAGAGTTCGGAGCGAACTTGACGACGACCGGCACAGCCCAACAGCAAAGCTTCGGCTCAGTGCCTAACGAGACACTGGCCAAGAACTATTCTCGTCCGTATTTCAACGACGGCCAGACTGGCATCATCGTGGCCAATACGGACAACGTCTTTTATGCTCAGTGCGGACCGGCGCAGACGACGTCTGCCGCGAACGTCGGCCAGCAATACGGCATGACGCTCGACACCGACGGCCACTGGTATGTCGATTTCACAAAGACTGGCGTCGATGCTGTCTGTGAAGTCGTTCAGCTTGACTACTGGGACACCGCTCGTGGCGTGATTTTTGTGTTCCTTGCCTCGGCGTCGGCGGGATTGGCGTAGTAAACGGCGAAAGCCGCAAAATCGTGGAGCCCTAAAAGCTCCTTCAAAGAAAAGGAGAATACAACGTCATGATGGTGAGAGGGCAGTACTTCCAGCTCATGGCCGCAGGACTGCACGATTTATTCGTTCATTTCCTCGACCTGAAGCAACGCGAAGAAGAGTATTCCTACATCGCAAACATCGAGCAGAGCGACGCTGCGTTCGAAGACGAAGTCGAGTTCAGCGGCCTTGGCCCGATGGTGCCGAAGCCTGAAGGCACTCCGGTGCAGTATCAGGATATCATCCAAGGCGGTACCTATCGGTATCTGCATCTGCCGTGGGCACTGGGCATCAGGGCAAGCTGGGAGCTTATCAAAGACGATCAGTACAAGCTCATCAATCAGGCGCCCAAGTGCCTGGCACGAAGCGCTCACTTCGTGAGAGAGATTCAGTTCTGGAATGTCCTGAACCTGGGCTTCACGACGATGACAACGATCGACAGTGTGTCGTTGTTCAACACTCAGCATCCTTTGCTAGGTGGGACGCAGGCGACCAACATCGGCCCCGGCGTCGGGAACATCATCTCCGCCGCGGGGACGTATCCTAATCGTCCCTCGACGGACGTCGACTTGTCGTTCACAGCTATCCAGCTAGCGATCAACATGTTTGAGCGCTTGATCGATAGCCAAGGCTTGCCGATCACGACGAAGCCGAAGTTCCTCGTCATCCCGCCGGAGCTCAAATGGATCGCTCGGGAGATCCTGGGCTCGCCTCACAAGCCGTACACGGCTGACAACGAGATCAACTCGCTAATCAAAGAAGACCTCGTCTATTTCGTGTCGCACTATCTGACGTCAGCCTCGGCCTGGTTCCTCATCACCGACAAAGATGGTCACACACTGAAGTTCATGAACCGTGAGTCGCTCGAAGAGGACTTCGCGGATGATTTCGACACGAAGACCGTGAAACAGATCGCGTCGATGCGGTTCTCGACGGGCGCCACGAATTGGCTCGGGACATGGGGTAGTAACGGGCCGTAGACTTGGGCGTTTTGTGCTCAAGTTTTAACTTGCTGTTAACAAGTTTAATCGCGCCGTGCGCGCGGGAGAGGATTCGAAGATGAAGTGGAGAAACAAGTTTCTGGCTGTCTTTTCGATGTGGGTCTTGATTGCTGCACAGGCGTTTGTGATACAGCCGCAAGCGGCTGAGGCGCAAGCGCAGTTCAATCAAACCTATGGCAAAGTGTCCTCGGCAGCCTGTACGGCCACGGCGGGACAGACAAAAGTCTCGACGACAACGCCTTGTGGCGGCTTGACCGGGATGCTAGAGAACAGTAACATCACTGTTCACTCGGTGTCCTGGGTCACCGTGGCGACTACGTCAGCGTGTACGCTGGAGCTTGAGACATCGAGCGATGGCGTGACTTACGTCTTGATGAGTGGCTCGGCGATTCAGACTTGTACGTCGAGCGGTGCGTATACGTTCGTAGGCGGAGCGGCCAAGTATGTCAGAATGAATCTGTTATCTTTGACAACGACAGGCTCCGGCGGCGTGACGATACGCTACGCGGGCAACGTGAGACCCGTTCCCGTGGGATCGGTGACCAACTGCGGCGTGAGCAACAGTTGTGCAACGCCGGTGTCGGTGCCGAACCTTCGGTTTGTCTACGGAACATGTACGGCGTCGTCAGCTACTACCTGTGCTCAGACAGGAATCGCTCCGGCGTTTACGAGCTCTTCGAGCTATTTTTGTACGCTAAGTGACGCAACGACGGCCAACGCCTTCAAGATCACTTACGTGAGCTCCTCAGCGTTCACCATCACGACCGCGTCGTCGAGCGACGTATTCAACTGGATTTGTTGGGGGACATAGTCTGATGCCTCTTCAAAGCCATTCTGGCTGGAGTGGAGTGCCGTGGGTCTATTGCGATTGTCACCAATGGCAATGGCCCACGAGCCAGCTTACGCGTCAAGATGGGATGATCAAATGTCCGTTGGGACTTGACAATCCTCAACGCACATTGACGGTAGACCGGCGTCAGACAGTAATCGCTCAGGTACTGAGCGAGCCTGGAGAAGAACCTCAGCTTGCTGAGATTTTGAAGCAGACTCAGGACAATACTGGAGATATGTAAAGCGTAGCTTTAGCCGGACGCCGCCTTCGGCGTCCGCAACCGAGGAGGTTTAAGTCAATGCCGCATACGCACTCAAGATACCAGCAAGATCATGGATTCTCGGACGGAATCATCGTTTACGGTCCCGCCCGCGTCCAGACCTCAGGCACTAACGTCGCTGTCCTCACCAACAACAACACGAACGCCGCAGGCGACTGGTCGTGGAACAACCAAGCTGATACGACGGCGATCAACCTCGATGTGTGTCTTGGCTCAGGCATTATCTTCCGGACGGGCTTTTTCGAGGATACCCAAAACCAGTTCGGGTCTACCTTCGGCGCCGGACTTGGCTCTGGCTCCTCCGGAGCCGCTGGCCCTTCGGGGAACGCCGGGTCGGGCATCCCGGCCTCGGCAGAAGTACAAGGTCGTCCTGGAGCGTTTTTCGGACCGACAGGTCCCCTCTACGAAGGGACGCTCGCGGAGATCACTCCGCGGACGTTGCTCAAGGTCAAAGGTATTACCATCAACAGCATCGCTGTGATCTACTCGATCACCACGAACGCCTTGACAGCCCACACCTGCCAGCTCGACCAGTCGAGTCTTGTCAACGGAGCTGCGTTGCCTCTTGCACCGACGAACATCTTGGCCAACGGAGCCAATGGCTTGACGACGGCGGTCTCTGCGACGCTCGTCGTCGTGGAAGTCCCGATGCCTGCGTCTTTTCAGGTGTATCAAGTCGCAGACTTGCAGGAGTACTGGTTCCGCACCATTGCGACGCCCTCGGCGGCGGAGGCCAATGACTACAAGTTTTATGGTCTCCGGGCGAAAGTGACGTTCAACTTTAACTAAGCCGAAGGCTGGCCGAAGGCTTTATGTCACTTCGTATCGAGATCGAGACAATCCCTCACGACAAGCAGCGCTACGCGACCGTGGGGGATTGGTATGTTCGTCCTGACGGGACTCTTCGAGTCTACGTCAGCGATCTCGGCAACTGGCGGATGGAGACCGCTATTGCGATACACGAACTCTTTGAGTCGGCCGCGTGTCGCTATGGAGGGATCTCTCAAGAGGCTGTCGATGAGTTTGACAAAGCTTTCGAGCGCGCTCGCCAGAGCGGCGACGTGAGCGAGCCTGGTGATTCGCCGAAGGCGCCTTATGCTCGCGAGCATTGCTTGGCGACTGGCATCGAGAGGATCGTCGTAGCTACGCTGGGACTATCTTGGAAGGAATATGAAGACAAAATCAATTCTTTGTAAGCTGCGCTTCGCGCTAGCGACGATCCTGATATTGGCGCCTCTGGCGCTGGCTCAGAGTGGGATAAATTCGTTTCAAACGACGATTTTTTCGGTCGCTACGACGGCTACGCCGATTCTGCAACGCACGGCGATTTTGTATCATCAGTTGTCGTGGGTGACGAACGGAACGGTCTTGGCCTGCTCGGTGCAGCTTGACTCGTCGCCTGACGGCGTGACATGGACGTCGGGCGGCATCATCACGACGCAGGACTGCTCGTCTAACAATAGCTCATCTGTGACGGCCGGGATAGCTGTATATGTACGCGTCAACGTCACGGCGCTGACGGGGACTGGGACAGTCACGGTTTATTATAAAGGATGGGCGTATAATCCGTCGGGCGGTAGTACTGGAACGGTGACCTCGGTCGATGGCTCCGGCCAAAACGGCGTGGAAACTGAATCAGGCGACACGCCGGGAGCGATCACCACTTCCGGCGTGGTCAGGGGAACGCTAGTCGCACGAACGGTAACAACGAATACCTCGTTGCTGGCCAGCGACCGGGGAAAAGCAATTCAGCTTAGTGGCATAGGAGGATTCACTTTAACTCTGCCCACCAGTGGCGCGGGGTTTGTCTCTGGGTACGAGGTTTATCTCAAGCAACTCAGTGCCAGCAGCCCTTGGGTGTTGTCTCCAGCCACAGGAACGATTGATGGGCAAGCTAGTATTAACTTCTTCTCAACATCTAGCGACCGCCCGACGACAGTGCTGCTACGCTTCGACGGAACGAATTGGTTCACCAGTTTTACTGCCCCACAGCTCTGGCAAAACACGCCAAATCTATTTTTTGGAACTCAGAATGCTGGTGCAGGGCCGATGCAGTTGCGATCTATCACTTCAACCGACCTTCCAACCATCCCAGCCAGCAAAGGCGGCACCGGCATCAACAGTAGCGCATCAACAGGATGTCCAAGTATAAGTGCAGGCGTGTGGTCGGTAGGAACATGCAACGCTGGATCGGCCAACACCGCTCTTTCCAATCTGGCTTCGGTAGCCATCAACACCGCGTTGCTTCCGGGAGTAGACAACTCCATTGCCCTCGGCAGCTCCAGCTTCCGCTGGAACCAGCTTTTCCTGAGCGGGCCAGTGACCCTGACCGACACCGCCGCCAACACCGACTTCTCCATGTCGAATACGACAGCGGCGACCAGCGGGACAAGTCAGTCGAGTCCGATTGCGAGTTGGGGATATCGCTTCTGGACGGGAGCGGCAGATGCCGCGGGAACCGTTACATTGCAAGCCAAAACCGGGAACGGCACCAATGCGGCAACCTCTCTTACCATAGCCAAAACAGGATCAACTGGAAACTTTCAGATACTTACACCTGACGGCGCACTGAACGCACCGATGTATTCCTTCACTGGTGATGCGAACATGGGGATGTTGCGAATAGGTAGCGCTCTCTGGCTTCAGGGCGATGGGTCGCTTGTCTTGTCCCCCAGCAGCGGCTCGTCATCTCACTTTTTTGGCAGTTCCTATTACAATCTCAATTTCAATCCAGCATGGCTTATTTTCGGAACCGCCGGCGACACATCACTAAGCCGTAAAACAACCAACACACTTTCAGTTGACACTACTGCCGCTGGCAACGGGCTGGGGTCGCTTAGTCTCACCAACCTTACGGCTGCTGGCGCAGTGACCGAATCCCTCGGAGCAAAGTTTACCACCACGCACGGGTCGAACGCGACCGCTGGCGTGTCCACCCTCTCCGGTGGCACCGTCACCGTCTCCACTACGGCCATTGCAGCCTTGGCTACCGCTGGCGGATCGGGCGATGTCGTCACCCTGACTCTGCAGAATTGCTCCACCTGTGGAACTCTTTCGGTCGGCACCGTCACCGCCGGGACAAGCTTCGTCATCAACTCGACCAACATAGCGGATGCGTCAAACGTGTACTGGGAGATCCGACACGTCAATTAGGAGTTCATATGTCCATCACCCTCACCCTGACCACGCCCTACACCGTCGTCATCGGCCTGCTTTCCGTACACCGCCCTTTCGATATCTAGCGATATCGAATGATATTTGATTGTTGGAAAAGACAGTAGCAAGAAAGGACATTTCAATGCGTAAGCTCCTCCCCTTTTTGACGTTGTTTTTTGCCTCAGCGATAGCTTTGGCTCAATCTTGTCCAGCAAACACGTCTCCTCAGATCGTTAGTAACAATACGACGACGTTCGTGGAGAATCAGCCTGGGCTTTTTTCGCTTGTGACGAGTGGAAGTCCATTGCCAGTTATCACTGAGACAGGAGCGTTGCCTTCTGGAGTCACATTTGTGAATAGCGTCTTGACGGGGACGCCTGTGATAGGCTCGGCAGCGGCTAGCCCTTACATCTTGACGTTCACGGCGTCTAACTGCGAAGCGTCGGTGACGCAGACTTTTAGTCTCGTCGTCTCGCCTGCACCGCCTCCACCGCCGGGGAATTGGCAGCCTCCGCTTGTCAGCGAGTGGCAGTGGCTTTTGAGCGTGACGCCTACGGCGTCACAGATTACAAGCAACTCGGCGACCGTATGGGACTTTGACGGTTTTGACGGGACAGCTTCTCTGGTGAACACTGTTCACAGTGTCGGCAAACACGCGATTTGTTATATCGATGCCGGAACGGCGGAGAACTTCCGTCCGGACTATAGTCAGTTTCCTGCTGCGGCGCTCGGCAAGTCGAACGGCTGGCCTGGAGAGAAATGGCTCGACATTCGTAACGCGGCGATTCGGCCAATCATGGCCGCTCGCTTTGCGATGTGCAAAGCCAAAGGTTTTGACGCGGTCGAGCCGGACAACATCGATGGATACACCAACTCGACTGGCTTTCCGCTGAAAGCGTCGGATCAGCTTGTCTACAACGAGTGGATTGCCACGACTGTCCACGGCCTCGGCCTAAGCGTCGCGTTGAAAAACGACGGCGATCAAGTCGGATCGTTGCTGTCGTTTTTTGATTTTGACATCAACGAGCAATGTGTTCAGTATAACGAGTGCTCGAATCTGACGCCTTTTGTGAATGCCGGGAAGGCTGTCTTTGAGGCGGAGTATCAAGGCAACGTGACGTCCGTCTGCGCTACGCTTAACAAAGATAACTTCAATGGAATCCTCGATCTAAACGACGGAGCCAATCTCTCGAAGCTTGACACAGAATGTCGCTGATAAGCAAAAAACGCAGATTTAACTTTGTTAGCGAGACCGGCGACGGTATCGGCTTCGCTGTAAGACTGCGTCAAGATGGCCACGTTGTGCGTGTCTGGATACGCGACCAGAACGCCAAGAGCGTAGGAGATGGGCTTGTCGAGAAAGTCGGAGACCTGGAGGACCTTGTCAATGACGCCGTTGCGGGAGAGGATATTTTCGTTTTTGATGTTACTAGTAATGGTCTTGTCGCTGATTTACTTCGTGACCGCGGCTTTGCGGTTCTGGCAGGAAGTTCGCTTGCCGACCATCTAGAACGTGACCGGGCCTTCGGCAAACAAGTGATGCAGGACGCTGGGATCGATGTTCCTGAAACTTTCAGTTTTGATAGCTTCGCCGAAGGCGTCAAGTTTGTTGAGAAGCACAACGACGAGCGCTGGGTATACAAGCCGTCAAAACAACTTGGTGACCTGTCGCCCAGCCACGTCAGCTATGATGCAGAAGACCTCATCGAGATGCTTCACAACATTGAGAAAGACGTCGAAATCGAAGATCCTCAGTTTGAGCTTCAGCTCTTCGAGCCTGGCGTGGCTGTGTCGACCGAACTGTGGTTTCAAAACGGCGAGCTAATCTCGCCGCTGACCAATCACACGCTAGAGCGTAAGGAGCTAATGAATGATGATCTTGGGCCGTCGGGCGGCTGTCTTGGCAACATTGTTTGGCTTTGCGATGGGTGTCCTCTCTGTCAAGTTGCTGGACGCCTTACGAAGTGGGCCGAGCGTGAACGATATCATGGGATGCTAGACCTGAACGCGATAGCGTCACCTAAAGGCGTCTTTGGCTTAGAGTTTACTCCAAGATTCGGCTACGACGCCACACCGACGTTCTTCTGGGAGCTCATCGAAGATGATATCGGAGATGTCTTTGCTAAGCTTGCTGACGGAATGTTGAAAGAGATCTCCACGCGCGACAGCGTGATCGCCGGAGCGCTTCGCGTAACGCTTCCGCCGTGGCCTTCGGAAAAGTATCAAGCCGAGGAAAACGTCCCGATCAGGGGACTCGATGAGTCGGAGCAACGCTGGAAACATGACACTTACGTGTACAACGTCAAGGCGTCTAAAGACGATAGCGAAGCTTCGCTTGTGAGCGCGGGAGCGTGGGGTATTTTGCTTTTGCTGACGCATCAAGGCACCGACTTGAAGCGTATTTATACGCATCTTCAAGGAAGAGCCAAGGATCTGAAGATCAAAAACAAGCAATATCGTACCGATCTAGCTAAGCGCTTCGAAGAAGATCTCGAAAAGTTAGCGAAGCTAGACATGCTGACCAATTCGGTCGTCGAGGTTTAAGATGGCATTTACAAACATATGGGACGACACATTTCCTCCTGATACTCAGTTAGCCAACTTGTTGGGCGAAGACCTCCGCAACTTTCGCGTCGATGTACAGCAACGCATGGCGGCGATATCGGGCTTAGATGCGTCAAAGCCGGATTTTGGATCTGACGCCCAGCCTGACGACTGGGACGGTATTTTGTTCTTTGCAATTGACACTGGCAAAGTGTATCAGTTTAATAATCCGTCGTGGACAGACGTGACACCTTCGGTAGGACGAGGCGGGACAAAATACACAACGGCTGGAACGGCCACGACTGGAAATGGTCAGACTCTTTTCTCAATAGCTATTCCGGCTGGAATCTTGAACGTGGGAAATGTCATCGACATTGAGTACGGATTCTCGCTCTCCGGAGGAGCCTCTGCGTTGATTGTTGTCGGTGGAGGATTGACGTTTCTTCTCAACGGCACTCAGTTTGCGGCCAAGATCAGAGGATACTTTTCGACGACGACCGCCTTGAAATGTCTCATCAATGAGTACGCCACGGCGTCGATCTCTAACAACGTAGTTACAGGCGGAGTCTCAGATGTGACGGCCGGACTCAATATCGTCGTCACACAAAGTGGTGCTGGCTCGATAAGCCCAACCGGAATGTGGGTCACTGTAGCGTAAGCGAAGATGCCTCAAACTCAAAATCCGAAGCGTCAAGACGAAGATAACGAGTTCTCCTTGACGGGACCTTTCGGCGGCATTCAGAGCGAAGCTCCGCCGGAGCGCATCGAAACCTTCGGTTTTCTTGACGCGAAGAATATCTTTTTCCGAAAGGGCCTCGCAATGACGAGGCCAGAGCTTTATTTTTTCGATGCCATGACGGCTCCGTTTACGGATGCAGTTGTGGGCATCGCGGACTTTTTCGATGTCAAAGGTGACAGACATCAAGTTGTGATAACTCCGACGGAGTTGTGGGAGTGGCAGTCAGGGACGTGGGTCGAGATCACCGGCACCTTGACAGGTGGGCCGCTGGACTATTATAGTTGGACTGTCGTCAATAATCTGTTGCTTTTTGATCAAGGAGTCGATGTCGTCCAGTCATGGGACGGGATGGCGTCGAGCTTTGGACCTGTTTCAGGCGACGCTGTCCCGGCGAGGTATCTCTTCGAGCTAAACTTTCATTTGATGGCTTTGTATACAATCGAAGGAGGCAACGCTGCGACACAGCGCTTGCGCTGGACGGCTGCCGGAGATCCTACCGATTGGACGTCGCCGGACGCCGGGCAGGAAGATCTTCTCAACGACCTTGGACCTGTCACTGGAGGATGCAAGCTTTATCAGTCTGGCTTTGCGTTTCAGTATTTTGGCATCACGCAGATCGTCCCGACGGGAATCGGCATCGCGCCGTGGCAGCTTATCCCGATGGGGGCGAAATGCAAAGGTAACGTCATCCCGTACTCGCTCGCCACCTTCGGTGAAGAAATGGCGTGCTATGTCGGAAAAAACAATATCTACTCGTTTGATGGGAACTACTCGGTCCCCATCGGGGACATGCGTATCGACGGATCGAGCTACGCTCGCGGAGCGCGGAAGCGCATCCTGGCGGACTTGCTAGCTTGCAATTTCGACACAGTCTCTGGCTACATATCCACGACGATCAATGCCAACGACTATCAATCGTACTGGCTTTTCATGCCGGAGCTTAAGCAGGCTTGGGTCTATCACTTTGATGAGCAAAGCTGGACTCGGGAGACTTTCGCAGCGACTCCGACCGTGGCAGGAGACTTTTACAAAAACCAGATCCCTCGGATCAAAGATCTTGTTGGTCAGATTTTGGCACAGGAGTGGTCGCCAGCTACGCTCGTCGGAGGAAGTCCTTTCGACGATATGCTGATCGGCTTCGCCGATGATACGCTTGCGTATATGGACTTCACTGGAACGAGTGAGATTGGGTGGACGATCACGTCGGGAAGTCTTGTCTTTGGTGACTATAAGCATAAGCATACTGTAGACAGTATCAGGCTTGTCTTCATTGATAACCAGGCTGATTTCACGTGTCAACTGACGTTGTCAAACAATAAAGGCTTGTCGCAGACGCAGACCATTGGTCCCGTAGGGACTGGGTCAGGGCTGCCGCTGACGGTCATAGTTCCTTTTCAACCAAGCATCTCTGGAGTGTATCTCCAGTGGGTCTTGTCAGGCGACGCTGGTCAGCAGCTTACGTTGACAGAGATTACTCCTAACTACAACACTGGCGGCGAGGTCAGGGCCGGGACGGTGGATCAATGACGCAGATTCCAGCTATCGCTCCGACTACACAAAACGTTCCTGTCAAAGCGCCGGATTGTCAGAAGAACTGGCTTGCCTGGAGAAGGCTCTACGAGCAGCTTGCTCGGTCGCTGAATTTGATAGCGAGTAATTACAGTCCTTATCTAGTGCCTTCGACGACGGTCTTTGCTAGCTTGACAGCCACGGCCAATGGAAACGTCGTTTTCGCAACCGATGCTCAAGGTCCGCAGGACGGAGCCACATGGGGAAGCGTCGCCGTCGGAGTTGGTACAGGAGCGCTTTTGCGATACGACGGGACAGACTGGATTGTGATTGGATAACAAATTATGACTCAACAAGCCACATTCACGATTAATGATCTTGTTCCAGAGGTCATTCTTAGAGTCGAGAATCGCACGACGGATGCTGACCGCGCGGCGATCTGGCTGCGTGATGCGATGCTGGAAATCAGCGGGAATCCTGACTACCGCGACGATTTTGCTCAGCTTGAAGTCTTGGGGCCGCTTTTCAACTTAACGACAGGAGTGCAAGAATACGATTTTCAGAACTTGATTCCTCCGACGTCGTTGCCGTTGCAAAGCGGTATTAATATGTCAACGCTCGATGTCTTCATCTGGACGGACTATCCTAACAATCAGATCCGGCGAAAGCTGAATCCTACGCATTATCAAGACAGCGATCGCTTCCAGCAAGCTATGAGTTTGCCGACCGAGTGGTACCGCTTTGCGAACAACATTGGATACAATCCGGTGCCTAACAAGCCATTTCAGACACAGGCTCGTATCTTGCAGATGCAGCCTATCAACGACTCGAATCTGACCGCGACGCAGATACTTACTCCGAGGGAGTGGAACGAAGTGCTCATCTGGGCCGCGGCGATGCGTGGATACATGGAGTTGCTTGAGTTCGAAAAAGCCGGGGAGATTCGAGACATGCTTTATGGACAGATGAAAGACAACGTCCGAAAGCCCGGACTGATCGACGGAATCAAAAAGTTGCGCAAGCGTGAAAACTGGCGTGACACGATTCCATTGCGTCCGGTGATTATGGGATATGGATGGGGGTCGTCTTAGCTAGCGAAGCTAGGGGCTTTTCCGTAGGAGACTCCAGTCGGCTCTGTTGACTCCTGTCAAAAACACAGATTAAAGCGCGACGAGAGAGTCTCCTACGGACGAGCCAAGCTAAAAGCTTTTGAGCTTTGGAGGAACATTATGCCAGTATCATCGCTTCAAGGCGGGACGATGCCGCAGGCGTCGAATCAGTTTTTTCCAATGATGCCGTCGGCGATGCCTCAGACTGGAGCTCCGCAAAGCGGGGCGATGCCTTTTCAAGGAACGACGCTTTTTGGGGCGACTGGGTCGGAGAGTAATCCCTACGGGCCGATGCCGTCGAATGCTTGGGGAAACGGATACAGCCAACCTACAAGCATCTTCCAGCCGTCTACGACGCCCAACCCTCAGGGAACGACCAACTCGCCGGTCGTGACGCCCGAAGGGCATGGATTCTATACGGCGTCGTCACTTGACCCAGCGCTGACGCAAAACCTGGCTTATTATCTGCAATCTCAGATTGGTCAAGGCACCGGAGCGAATCCACTGCTATCGCAATTGATGCAGTTTTTTCAGACTGGCCAAGGTGGACAAAACGTTCCTGGAGCGTCGACGCTGTCAACGATTGCTAATCAAGGCATCTCGGCATTGCCTGAATGGCAAGCGATGATCAATGCGCAACAGCAGAACATCGGTCAAAACGAGGCAAATCTGCGAGAGCAGTTCGCGTCGATGGGCGGCTTGGCCGGGAGTCCCTTCGGGACGGCGATGTCAAACTACGCGTCGCAGACGACCGCGGATCAGAACGCTTTGCTGGGACAGCTTCAGCAACAAAATATTTTGCAGGGGCAGTTGCCAGCGGCGTCGTCGCTTTTTGGCGGAGCTACGCAGATGGGACAGTTTGGGCAAAGTCTGCTGCCGCAATATAATCCACTGAATCAGGAAATTTACGGACTAGGAACGACGTTCGCGCCGGTCTTATCGAAAGGTTCTGGAGCTGGAGCCACTGGCGGTCTTTTGAGTGGTATCGGTGGATTACTTGGTGGTATAAGTGATCTCGGCACGGCCGCAAGCGACGCTGGTGGTTTGGCGGCTTTGTTCGCTTTATAAGGAGACTTTATGGGAGCATTACCTATTCCTCAACCTTCAGGAGCTCAGCCTCCAAACGACGTTACAGGAAGCGACCAGCTCAAACAAGTCATGCAACGCATGGCAATGATGTCGAAAATGTTCGCGCCCGCGGCGGGGTTGGGAGTTCAGGGAGCGTCGGGGCCACAGCAAGTGTCCCCGGCGATCGTGGGACAGCTTCCGGGACAGTCTCCGACGATGCCACAGCTTCCAGGGATGCCGGGACAGTCGTCGCAACCGAACATGACGTCGTTGTCAACGACAGGTCCACGACCTCCAATGCAGTCGCCTATGACTGGAGGTCCATACGAGTTTCAGACTAGAGCTGGGATGCGCGCGGCGGTCACGACAAACGCGATCAACTCGCTTGCGGGCTTCGCCGGACAGCTAAAACAGAAAGCTTGGCAAAAGCAAGCCTCGCAGGCTGAACAGCTTTGGTCGTCGTATAATGCCTTGACTCAGGCCGCGAGCGACGCTCAAGATCCGAAGCAAAAACAGGCGATACAACAACAGATTCAAGCGATGTTTGATCCGGCGACGCCGGAGGGAAAGAAAAACTCGAAGCTCTTGGAGAAAGCTCACAGCGATCCTACGTCCGCCGCGGGCGTCGGCTTGCAAAGAGCAATGCAGATGTCGAAGCAAGAGGCAATGCAACAAGCGCAGCTTGAAGAGCAGCTTCAGAAGATTCAGACTCAACGAGCTCAGCAAGCTGCGGAGCAAGCTCGGGCGCAGCAAGAAGCGGCTCATGCGAAGCTGTATCAGACACAAGCGGCTAAGGAAGGTCAGGTCACTCCAGCTTTAGCTGCGAAGCAGCAGGGAGCGTCAAATCGTATCAAGATGCAGATGCAGCAGAGAGCGAACGCTGTACAGACTCAGGCCAAAACGGCCATCAGTGTAGCTCGTATCCGAGCTGACGCCTTGACGAAGTCAGCGTCCATACGGACGCCTCAGCAAAACAAAGTCGCCGACTCTTTCTCGAAAGAATACGACTCTCTTGCGAAGCAGTACAAAAATCTTGCTTCGCAGGCGAAAGACATCCAGGGCAGTCTCGACAAGCACTGGGACATCACAAATTGGTTTACAGATGAAGGCAAGAAAAAGGGAGAACAGCTTAAAGGTCTTCAGACTCAGATGGTGACTTTGCAGAAGCAGATGGATCAGCTTCAGCAGAAGCATCAGATGGCGCTTCAGTATGGAGCCTTGCCTCCAGAGCCTACGGCTCAGGACGATACCGGAGCCTCCGGCTCGCCTGACCAGCCTATTATCGTAGATCCAGAGGACATGGAGAAATAACCGATGTCTCCTCAAGCTCAAGACGTCAATGCCGACGGAAGCGTGAACGACTTCGTCACGGTCATCGGGCCGGACAAAAAGACGTATAGCTTCCCGGCAGGAACGACGAAGCCGCAAGCGATAGCTTACTTTCGTAAGCGAGGCATCGGCGCGACTGCGTCAGTGAAGCCTTCGGCGCAGCCGTCGGTCAAGTCTGGCGATCTTGGTCTGCCTCCGTTGACAAGTCAATGGGAAGCTACGAAGTACGGTATAGGCGAAGCCGCTAAGGGCGTCGGAGATTTTCTTAAAGGTATAGGTCAAACATTTGATCCAAGACGTCAACCGGGCGAAAACGCTTTGACTCAGATCCCATTATATCGAATGGGAAAGTCAATGATAGAGCCTTTAACAAAAACTGGTCAGGTTCCAGAGGCTATCAAAGATTTATATCAACAAGGCGATACAGGCTTGGCAGCCTTGGCTGCGACGATGCCTCGCGCTGGGGGTCAGGGTGCTGCAATGTTAATGGCTCCTGAGATTGCCAAAAAGATTGGTGAAGTTGCTCCAAAAGTCGCTCCTGCCATGGCTGATTTTTTAAGGACAAAGTCCGCCGAGATGGGTGCGAAGCGGCTTCATGTCGAGCCAAAGACCGCGGCTGACATCGGACGCGAGCGTATTGTCGGGACGACGAAGTCGTTGGCTACGCGAGTCGATCCTGTCAGCAAAGCGAAGCTTCAGGGACAGTTTAGGCAGATTATTGAGCAGAGGCTAAAGCCTCAGATTGCTAGAGGCTTGGCGCAAGCGGACGCCTCTGGCGTCAAGATAGACGCCGGACAAGAAATGGCGTCGATTTATAATGATGCGCTAAAGCGTGTCAAGCCGTCGGAAGTAAAACCGCTACGCAAGGCGTTCCTTGACGTTGAGAACAAAGTCGATCCGGCGAGCGGTAAAGTCGTTCCTCGGAATATGTCTCAGCTTTCAGCTACAGAGGCGTACGAGCTGACTCAGACGCTCAATCGCGAGATCATGAGCGATGCTCATTCGCCCACGTCGAAGAACGCTTTGATAAAGACTCGTGAGATGCTTGGAGCGAAGCTCGACCAAGTCGCTCCTGGAACTGCGAAGCTTCGCTCAACAGAGAGTTCATTTATCGAAGCTGACAGTGCTCTTTCAGAGCAGTACGCGCAAGGCGCGAAAGGCTTACGCAAAGCGTCAATGGCGATATGGCGCTCGGCGGGGCCGCTCGCGGTCTACGTTACGTTGCGAGGCCTTGGCAGCGACTACGCTGCCTCAGCAGCGACGATCTATGGCATGATGATGCTCGACAAGATGCCACTGACCGTCACGCAACGTATGGCGCTGGCTAATCGTGTGGCGGATTTTCTTGACAATCCCAGCAAAGCTGTGACGGTACGGCCGAGGCCGTCTGGGCCCTCGGCGGCCAAGGCCGGGCCTAGCGGTCCCGCTGCGCCGCCTACGGTGCCAAAGGCACCGACAGGTGCTCCAGCGCCCACAGGGGCGCAAGGCACGCCACAAGTGGCACTCCCACAGGGAGTTACAGCCGTGCCACGGCAAGCACCGCCCACGGCCATGCCGCCTGGCCAAAGCGCGGCGTTGCCGGAACTACCTCCGGTGCAAAAGATGCTCGGCGGTGGCGGGACAGTAAACGACGCCGACGTCATGGCAACGATCAACCGCGATGTCGAACGCCGCGTCGGGACGCCGCAGGGAGGATACAAGGGACCAGAAAGACGAGCGACGTCTACAACGTCTGCGACGTCGATGGTGTCGCCAAAGACAAAAGCCATGCTCGATCGTGTCGATACACTTTTAGCTAGAAAAGACATTCCTAAAACTGCTCTCGACAGAGAGCTAAGCGACATCAAAAAAGCTCTCTCAAAAGACACTCCTCCAGAGGAGCGTAAGCTCATCGAGGAGCGCATCGGCTCGCGGGAGCGTCAGGCAAAGCATCGAGCCAAGGCTAAGGCCGAAACGCCAGGCTCTTCGAGCGCAACGCCAAAGGCGTCGCCTGGAGACGTAGCCTCGTCGGCAATGTCACCGGAGCAACGGGTGATGCTCTTGGAGCAAGGTTACAAAGAGATGTCGAAATATCCCGGCGGGCAGGAGTGGTCGCAAGCGATTCAGCAAAACATTCCTGCGGAGCAGCAAGTGCAAGCCTTGGCTGAGGCTTTGGAGTTTTTGAAAGAACAAAAGAAGTAAACTTTATCACAAAAGGAGCAACGAAGTTATGGCAAACGAAGCGATGAACATCGAGGCGGTTAAGTCGGTGTGTAACGAGCTCGAGAAGTCTCCATCCTGCAAACAGACAACGTCGAACTATGGCGGGACGGCCAAAGGCGGCAAGCTCAGAATGGCCGCGGGTGCCGAGGCGTCGGCGGGGAAGATGAAGACCGGAGAGCTTCACACCGGGAAGATGAGGTAGGGCTAGCGTAGCTAGCTAGCTAGAAAAACCGAGCCGACTAGACTTGTTATGAGCAAGTTTAGTCGGCTCTTTTTATGCGTTACCTTCGGTCTTTTTGATGGAGAGTCCTGGCGGGACGGTCAGCTTGAGAAGATTCAGCATGTTAAGTCCTGGTTGAAACACAAACTCACAAGAGACATATATCTTGCCAGGATTGATGTGAGGCTTGTCACCACCTCGTTGTCCACCTACTGTCAAGATAGAAGGCTCCTTGACTGACGTCACGATGCCGATGAGGACTGAGCTAAGGGTGGAGATGTCGATGGCGACGAGGTCACCTTCGGTAAGTGGATTGCCGACGCGGTCGAGAGTTTTGGTCATGAGCTAAAGCTCCTTTAGAGATATTTGTCCTTGATATCTCGAAGCCAAAAAAGCTGCTTCGGTGAAACTTGTTGAGCATCACTGATGTCAGCAAGGAAATCTTGTTCTTTAGATGTCATTGCGTCAAAGACACCAGCTTCTTCGATGATTTTGACGATAGTGTTCTTTTCAGATACGCGATCGTCGGCGGTTCCTCCAGTATCAGACGAGAGAGGATGATATGTCATTGATGCGGTACCATACTTTCTAGAGGATCTTGCTCAAGCTCCAGGTCCGCGACCGTGATCTCTGCAAGAAGCTCTTCGATTTGTAAAACGACCCACAAAGGCTGGCCTTTGAACTCGACCTCGGTCCCGCCGAAGCGCGGAAAAAGATATCTTTTGCCGACAAGGTGGCCAAGGTCAGCTTGCTGCGCAGGACACACAGCGACGATCGTCCCGGTCGTCGGTTGGTCGCGGCGGTTGTCAGGGGTGTGAATGATCTTCGACATTCCCTTGGCCTCGTCGCGGCGCATCACGACGCGGTTGGCGGTGGGAATCATAGGGCACTTCGTGGAGGTGTAACGAGGCTTCGCCGTGCGGTCGACACGTTCAAGCATCTTAGCGACGCTACGTTGGTAGTCTGACCGCAGGTCAGCGATTTCCTCGTCTCGTTTTGAGCGAGGCTTTTTCTTTTGAAGCTTTTCAAGCTTTTTTGTCATGGTTGACCTCTCTGTCCCTTTGGATTGAATTTATAAATCGTTCTCATTCCTACCTGCATTGTCGTGATGAGATTGCCTGACTCAAGAGTCGCCAAGATAACGTCGAGGACTTGAGTCGAGCCAACGTCTCTCCAGCACCGCTGCATTATCTCGCTGCGAACGCAGGCCGGCTTGGACTCGATGTACTGAAGTACCTTGTCGGTCGCCGTGACGAGCTCGCTGTCTCCCACGGCGCGGAAGACTTTTTGGAGATCTTCGCTACAAATGTCGACTAGAGACGTCGCTTGCTTGAAGTCATCGTCTATGATCGTAAGATCGTCACTACGGGCGCAACAGAGCGACATTGCCACCTTGGTGGCGTGGACCCACTTCGTTGTGGCGTAGCTCTGCGAGATCTCGTCGTCAAACTCGTCGATCATGTCACGCATGTAGTATTCCTCGAAGAGCTTTAGCGCCGAAGGCGTGAAGGTGAACTCGCCAATGAGCTGCGACATGCTACGCAGGTCGTTGACGAGCTTTTGATTGATGAACGGCACCTTCGGTGGGAAAGGAATACGAGCGCCGGAATCGTTCGAGTAAACGAAGTTTGTGCGTCGAGTAAAGCCGCCGTAGATACTTGACGAAGGCATAGCCTTGGCTAGTTGTCCTGGAGTAATTCCGCCCAACAAAGTTGGGCAAGGCTTGTTGATGATGACAGAACCTTTGGTTCTGGTGCCGTACTCGATCGGGACGTTTCCACCGTCCCAGAGATCGTTCATGATGGAATAGAACGACACATCGCTTGCTTCAAGGAAGACGTTCATTTCCGCCGCCGCGATAAAACAGGACGAGTCATTGACAAGTGCCAGCTTGCCGTTGTTTATCTGAGCCGAGCCAAAGCCTTTGGCTAACTTGTCAAGAACGTGTTGTATAGTCACGCGTCCGTTGATCACGTTAGCCGATCCACTTTCTATCAACAAGTCTACACACGGTCCGGTCGCCCCATTTTTCCCGACGCCGGGTCTACCGACTAAGACTGTGTAGAGATTGGGATAGATGGTTCTTGTCCCATGCTGGAGCCAGACGTGTCGCTTGAGCGCTCCGGCGACGACGGTGATGGCTGACCACATGTTGAAGCTCTGAGGGGACTCTGAGGTCTTGGAAGCATCTGATAAGTAGTCGTCAATGAAGTTTCGTCTGTTGCCTTGCATGAGATGAGATCTTTTAGATTATAGCCTATCTCGAACTCGATTGGGATGATGATTTCGAGGCCGTTGGGAAAACGCACAATTCGATTGAAAGCTTCGTTAAGCCACGAGACCGCATCAATGACAGAAGATATTGTATCTCGGACTTCGAGAGTGACGGAATCATGCCCATCCGCAACGACCAGACCAGGACGAAAATTTTCCATCCATAAAACAGCCATACCTGTATTGTCGCCGACGGTGGATTGGGGGATCTGGGCGTAGCCTTCTTTGAAGACCTTCGAGTTGTCACTGTAGTCCCTCAACGAAAAGAATTGTCGCAAGCGACCAAACGGTGTGATAAGCTGGCGTTTTTGAGTAAGCTCGTCTTGGACGTATTTGTGAAAGATTTTTTTAATGCCGGGATTAGCTTGATGAAACTTCGTTAGAAGCCATTCGCAAAAGTCCTCCTTAACGAGAAAGCCTTCCTTAGCCATTTCCGCCGCGAAGCGAAACGCCCGCATGTCGTAGTTTCCAGCGTGGCGAGTCTTTTTGCCCATAAAACGATACTGTGTATCTTTGCCGCACTCAGCCTCAGGCTTTGAGAAAAGAAACGCTGCGAGACGGCGGTGGCGGTCGACTTTGTTGAGGAGCTCGTCCAGGCCGGTACGGTCTCCGCCGATGTCAGCGATAAGCCCCGAGACTATCCAGTCTTCGGCTTGGACCTGGTCGCAGTTGACGAAGATTCGTCCCGGACGCGCCTTAAAACATTCGAGAAATCTTTTTCCAAGGTCGCTATGCTTTGGTTTATTTTGTCCGTTAGATCCGAGTCCCAGGAAATTTTCTCTTGACGACCGGCGTCCAGTGACTGTACCAGTAACAAAGTACGCCGAGTAGAAAATTCCAGCTTCCAGATCGACGTTAACATAAGTGCCAAGCATTTTGTTAAGTTCGCGTATCCGAAGGAGCTCTTTAAGGAAAGGATTTCCTGTCTCAGCATAGAGTTCGTTGAGAGACTCTTCGTCGAGCGACTCGGTGTACGCGCCGCCGGGACGTCTTTTCTTCGGTATTTTGACATTGGCTTTCCTTAGGATGTCAGCAAGCTGCTTCGGCGAGGACAAGTTTAGCGTCCCTGCCAAGGCAGCTTGCTGAGCTTTGTTTTTGGGGCCGTCTGGAGCTTGGGCGATGACTTTCTGACCCAGCTGCGCTGAGCAACGTTGAACGCAGTCTTCGATTTCTTTCGTGACAAAAGAGCGCAGCTCTTCGAGCTTGACGGAGTCGGTCATGATGCCACGTTGATTGATTGCGTAAAACGCGCGGGCAAGTGGCATCTCATACCAGTCGTAGAACTGATATGGTGTTAATTTGCCAGGATCATGAAAATTCAAACTCATCTTTCTTTACCTTCCAAGAGGAAGTCATTTTTTGGGTCCGTGCTCAGAAGACCACGGTCTTGATACCAAGCGATCATCGCAGCTGCGGCAATATTTCTCGGCAGTCTCCGTGGAATATGGCGATGCCCGCGTGCTCGTAGTACGGCTTCATTCCAGCGCTCACTCTCTCCCGCAGAGCAGGGAAGCTTGCAGGATGGCCAGGGCGAAGAGGTAGAGGTTGGTCATGCGGCCTCAGCCAACCGCTTCCGCAAAAGTTCAATTTCGTAGAGCGCGTTCCTGTATCGGTCACCCGCCTGCCACATACTTCCCACGTCTTTGCCGAAGTGACGGAAGAAATTGTCATGCTCGGCTTGCAGACCTTCCAGTTTTTCATCCGCGTTTTGCGCTTCGCGCTGACACTGCATGGCATATTCACGAGCCTCCCGGAGTTCACTGAGTCGCGCCTTTTCGTCGGCTCGTAGGGGATCAATGCAGGCGGGCGGATCGGATTCGCAATTTTCCTCTCCGAAATGTAACCATGCCGAACGCCGATCGGTGAACACTTCGTCACAGAAAAAACAGCGCCACTTTTTAGAAGCCATCTCCCCTCACCACCTTTCCAGAAGATCGCGGGTAGGGACACCCGCTGTACTCTCACCAGCAGAACTAAATTCGCGATTACTCACCTGACAAGTTTTCAAGAAAATCGGCCCACTTCGCCAGTTGCTATCCATGAATACAAGTTTTTGTTAGCATCCCTGGAGCTCTTTCTGCATCGCATAAAAACACTCAAGTGTAATGGCGACGTCGAGACAATTGTATCTTTTGAATCTCGTTTTTTCCTTGAGACTAAACGCCTTCCCCTCATCTTTCCAATACGAGCAGCGTGTAAACTGAAAGCCTAGAAACTCTAGTTTGTGAGAAAGCTCTGGATACAGAATGTGATGCATCACGATGCAGTCGTGGAGATTGGCAATGTTCGGCGAAAAGCCGATATATTCGAGCCACGGAAGATCGTGAGTATAAGCGTTCTGACCGACCAAGACTTTGGTCTGCAAGACCTTGTCGAGTAAGCGCCAGATGACTGTCTGAAAATGCGTCTCAAAGCCTACGAGCTCGATACACATAGCTTCGCTAATGTCGTTGCCGACGCCTACTACGTAGGGCAAACGCTCGCGCTTTGCGGTCTTTTCGGTCTTTTTGCCTCGGTAGATACCGATATTTTCAATATCTACCGAGACAGGCTTGTCTTCGACAAGGAGCTTACGCAAGTAGTCGATGACGTCTTGACCCGAAGGGTCAGCGATTAGCTTACGTTGAGGCAACGGCTGAAGCGTCCCGTGCTGGCGCAAGTAGTCTAGCTCTTCTTTAGCTTTAGCTAGACATAGCACAGCTATGCTGCGTTCGTCCCAGGCCCGCAAGATGTAGGCCGGGTGAAGAGACGCCACAACATAATGCGGCCATCCGAGTAGTGGACTTTGTAAGATCGAACCACGGTATTTGCCAATCTGGCCCCGCCCAGTTTTGCGATCCCGAGTCTCGGGACACAGAAGTCCGAGGGAAGTCGCTCCACAAGGAATGATGATGGAAGGTTTGAAAAGCGAGAGTTCTTCGAAGAATTGTTCTTCATAAAGTTTCAGTCCGATACCGAGTTCGTGTAAACGATCCAACTTGTTGTCAGGCGGTCTTGTTTTATACGGATTTGTCCACCAACAGCTTCCCGACCCGATCCCAGCTTCGTCCAGCATACGATCGAGCTCCCGTCCGGATGAACCCACAAAGGGCAAACCTTGTTGATCTTCGTCCGCTCCAGGCGCTTCGCCAACCAGACAAACAGGCGCAGAAGTATCTCCTCGTGTACCGACATATCGTAAACCTCGTTTCTGTAGCTCTTGTTGGAGCTCTTCGGTCTTAGTCATACAGGATCAATCATTCCTTGTCGGCGAGCCTCAAGATATTCTGTGTATGTCATTCCCATATTTTTCAGGTCTGAATACCTTTTCTGAGACCTCTCTTTTGCGCAAATACGACAAGCTCTAAAATTATTTCCAAAAACGTATGTGTTTTCGACTGTGTATTCATGTCCTCGTGGACAATGAGTCTTAGATCTCTGAAATTCTGGACCAGCTCCCGGATGATTTATTGGTCTCACTTTTTGCATATGATATGGATTGCAACAGATTTTGACTTCACAAATATGATGAAGATCATCGTTTTGGGATAAAGGTCCTATCAAAAGTTCATACGCTACACGATGAGCTTGTTTGTTCTTTTGTTTGATTTTAAAAAGGCCGTATCCTCCACGCGAATTTGATAGCCAAATCCAGCATGGTCCTAAGTCAGGGCATTTTTTAGGAATAGCTCCGTTTTTATTTACTTTGTCCCAAAACCTTTGCATATTGATAATCTCGCTTTTATAATTGCACAGCTTGATGGTTCGATTTCAAATAAGATTGTCTTTCTGTTGTTTTTTAAAGCAGCTTCACCTGTGGTTCCACTACCAGCAAATAAGTCAAGGATAACACATCCAGGCGTGGTGGTATCAAGAATAAACTTTTCCATTAGAGCAAATGGCTTCTGAGCAGCATGGAGTCGCTCTGGACCACGAACGGATGGAATTGCAATTGAGTTTCCTTGGTTTGGTCTTATGAAACGAGGTTTTCCTTTTGATACTATGAAGGCTGGATCGAACGTCTTGCTGTATCGGGCAAAGCCATCGGGAGGAGCCGTTCGATCTCTGAGCCATATAAAAGGATAAGGATCGACAATAAAGCCAATAGTTTCGAGAGCATCTTTGAGCTCCTTATGGTAATTCATACCATAGAAAAAGACCGCAAAGCGGTTGTCTCTCAAGACTCGCCATGATTCAACAGCCACGCTAGCACAAAGCTCAGAAATATCGAGATCGCTGTCAGCAAAGCTGCTTAGACCAGCCGAGTGCGAAGCGGTTGAGTCACCGAGGCCAATGTTATAAGGCAAGTCAGTAAGGACGAGATCGACGCTATCCGCAGGAACGAGCGAAATGTTGTCTTGAAAACGACCTTCATAGAGAAGCCACTCCTTCGGAGAAGATGATGGAAGCGAAGCTTGTATCGAAGATACCGGCGAGGGAGACGTCGTCTGCGTCGTGCCGTGACAAGCGGCATTGGCTTCAGCCACGACGTCTCCCTCTACTGGAGGCTCAACTTGGCGCCCAAGTGAGGCTCCTCCAGATTTTTTGGCCATGCTTTGCATGGCGGCGACCGTGACGGCTACGCCGAGGCGGCGCTGAGCGTCGCTCTTCGAGGGGAGCTTCGCTAGAGCGGGGAACTTTTCGACGTAGCCAGCGAGCTCCAAGTCGCGACTTGTGACGCTTTCGTTCTCGTTGAGCATCGAAGCTAAAGTGCGTTGAGTGAAGCCGCTAGCGCGGCCTTTTCCACCGATGCCGTGGATGCTTTCCATCAGACGCAGAAGCTTTAGCTTTGCTGAGAGAGCTTCGCTCCAGTGGAGGTCTTTTCGGCGTAGGTTTTCTTCCAGCTCAACCGCCTGAAGCCGAAGCTGACCATTTTGTCCCGAATCCTCATCTCTCCAGACGAATCCGAGTCCATGGACGACGTGAGTGTAATGAAGAGCTTTAAGTGCAGCCAAACGACGGCCACCTGCGACAAGGACGATTGAGGCTTCTCTTTTGGAAAGGACCAACGGTTGAATGATACCGTAGGTCTTAATGCTTTTAGCCAGTGCATCAATGTCTCCCATGTCCTCACGGACGCGATCGTCGCAGACGATGTCTGCGATGTTGATTGTTTCGGCGGTGCTCGAAGAGGTCATTTCTTGATTTGCCTTCCCAGTCCGGCGGACTTGTTCATGCAGTCGTTACAAGCTTCGCTTAGAAGCTTGTCGTGAATACAATACGTCGTTTTAGGATCGAGAACTTTCAGCTGAGGCTTTTCGTAAGATTTTTTCTTGTCAAGCTCCGCTTGCTGCTTCGCACGAAAATCTTTCATCAAGATGCGGTCGTCGTTTTCGTCGTATGTGTAAGACAAGCTTGACTTGTCGATCTCGATGCCTTTGTAGAGCTCCACGATTGTCAATCGGTAGATTGACTTGCACTGAGGACAAGCTGCTTCGCAGTCGACAGTGTTGTCCGAAGGATCACGCTTGCGCGAGATTTGAGGGATGATAGCGAAGCCACAGTTTTGGCAGGAGATGATGATCACTTTGTGATTCCTAAAATATCCCTGATACGCTGTGCCTTGTATCAGGTCCGATCTAAGCGAGGCGATAACCTTGCACAGTCAGCCTGCTCTTTTCGGTTGGCTATGATTTCGCCAGATTCTCCGAATGCTGCTCAGTACAGCCCGGCACTCGACAGAAGTAGCGTTTCACGGCCGAGCGAGGCTTCGCCGAAGCCGTAGCCCCCGGCACCTGGACGATCTCCAACCGACCAACTTCGTTGAGAAGAGGTCCGTTGTAGGGCGGCCACGTCTGGGGAGACTTCATATCGGCGGTGTCCCAGATGTCGAAGCCTGGGACGCCCTTGGCATCAGGGTCGTCGGGCGTCGGGGAGGGAACGAAGTCTTGGCCGAAGCTGTGAATCAGGTCTTTGATGACCCATCCAGCTTGCATGTTGAGGTTCTCGAAGATCGGCTTGCCGTTGAGCGACTTGCCTTCGGCATCGGTCTCCGTCGAGTTGATGATTTTCATCTGAGGGTTAAGGTTGATCGACTGCGTCTTGCCTTCCTTCTGTTTTGACAGAGTAGGCTTGAAGCCAGTGAGCATCACGTCGTATATCCCCGGAGGGATGGGATCGGGCGGCTGAAGTGACTTTGAGGGAATAGACATCTTTGGCATTTGATTGTGTCCTTTCGTTTTTTTGAGTTAAGTTTCGTTTTCTCTCTTTTGAGTGTAGAATGAGAGCTTAGGCTCAAGATTTACAGTATGTGTAGCTTCGAGATGAACTTCTTTGATGACGCCAGTACCGTCGAGCAGAGGCTTGTGAAGCATCGCGCCGAGACAGATAAGAAAAGCGTCGATATTGGGAGTCTCGACGTCAAGAGTGATGAAGATTTGGTGTTTCATCCAGTAGCTCCTTTAACAAAAACGCATACAACTAAGACAATAAACGATAGTGACAAGAATTATTGCTGTCTTAGCAGTAGTTAAGAAATCAATAATAGCCTGTTGCATTTCTGGAGACATCATTTTTGGATACCTCGCTTTAGCTTTGCTGCTTCCAGCACCGACTTAATGTTAGGCTTGTCAATCTTGTCGATACCGAGCGCCGTAGCGGCCTGGAGAAATTTGCCATCAGGGTCGCACACGACCCGTGGGGTCTTGCCGGTCTCGCGAATGACACGCCAAACTTCGTTGAAGTAAACGAGCAACGAGTTGTAGCGTCGAGGAAAAACTTCGATCTTGCCGGTGTAGATAGGATTGTCGCTCGTAGAGCGCTCGTCTTGCTCCATGCACTCGTGCAGGATAGCGATGACGTTGATTCCCTTGATCGCGCGAGCTTGAAGAATTGCGCCGGTGACCATTTCTTGTTCGGCTCCCCAAGCGGTATACGAGCGCGGCACTCGGTACGTCCGAGCGCCAATGGCGAACGACGCGGCGATGTCAGAATTTGAGTACAAGACAAAACGTTTGGCGCTGTTGGCGATTGTCTGGATAGAGTCGAAGACTAAAGTCTTGATCTGAAGGTCGGCGATCGCTGACTGCGCAGCAAAGTCGGGGTGGATGTCGCCGAGTCTGCGACTCTTTTCGATCTTCGTCAAGACGCCGAGCATATCGTTAAACGCCGAAGGCATCTGACCAGGGGCTTCGCTGTCGTTGAAAGTCAAGCCGAAGACGCCTTTTTTGCCTTTTAAGGCGCCGAGGCGTTTGTCAAAATCGAGGAAAAAGACTGGGTCAGGAGCCGTCGAGGCAAGCTCACTTTTGCCGCTCTTTGACTCTCCTACTAATATCATAGCGAGGTCTTCGTCGACTGGCTCTGACTCTAAGATGTGGCTTTGAATGGGCATTTTAAGTTAGCTCTTTTCTTTTAGTTTTCATTAAAACAAAATCTCCAAGAGGAAGATGACATTTTATTTGTGGATGAACCTCTACGTAACCATGTCTGATATGATTATTATAATTCTCTCTGTCATCAAAAATGACCCAACGATAGATAAAATCTTTTTCTGGAACAAAATCCTTTGGTACGATAGGAGTCTCAGTCAATGTATAATTGCCAGCACGACAGTGCTTACAGTAAGTACAGCTTCCGGAATGAATTAGTTTGTCTCCATCCATAAAAACATCGTTCTGATCGAGGCCGTGGGGATTGTTGACGAGACTGTGACCACAGAAGCTACATATTTTTGATTTGTCCTTAGTCATTTTTCTAAAAATCCATAAAAATAATTTCTATCTTATGTTCTTTTGCAAAAGCGATCTCCATCTGAACTCCAGTGGATTGTTCCCATCCGTCCATTTTCACCACGATTAAAACTTTGGACGCTTTCAAGATCCCCTCGTTTTGATGCTTCCAAAAAATCGCGTTTGTAGGAAGCCCGAGAGCAAGAGCTATTGGATGCCACATAGCGATGGGACTGTAAACAGCGTAATTGCCTTCTTTGGCAAGCTGCTTCGTGACTTGACAGACCATCCAGTATCTTTGAACTCTTACTGAAGAGTCCATATGTGAATATGGAGATGCTATGTAAGCAAGAGGAAGTATCTTAGTCGTCATCATCTACCTCATATGGTTTCCACGGCTCGACTTGGACGAAGTCCGCTTTCAGCGCCACGTGACGCACCGAGGGAGACAGTGAGCACACTCGACGAAAGTCGCAGCCGTTGTAGAAAAGATGACAAGCGCTCTCGCGCGGAATGAATTCGTTAGACTCGATGGCGAGGCGTAGCCTTCTGGCTTTCGCCAGAATGGTCTTTTTCCACTCTTCGAGCTCTTCGAGAGAGTAGTTAGGATAACACGTCACAAAACGCGGGGCTCGGACGCCGTTGCGGGGCTTGTCGGTAGGCCGCAGACGAGCGCAGAGGCGGATGAAGCAACGCGTCGTAGGACGTTTGATAGACACTCCTAAGGTAGGAGACTGTATCTGGTCGATGATATCATTGATCGCCACGATGTAGCCAGTCGTCTGCGGATGCGGCTTCCAGAGCGAATTGACATTTGACTGGATGCGATCTTTTGTCTTGAAGTCGAGTGGAACGATCTCGCTAGAAGCGTAGTCATAAACGACCATGTCGGGCTTGCCCATGTAATGGACGATGACTTTGTCGTCTTCACCGAGAAAGACCTCGTCGCGTAAGCCGAAGCCTTTCTCCGTGGAGATGATTTTCCACGCGGACGCGTCCGCTAAAGCGTAGCTTTGATAGTATTCTAGAGCCATCTGCAACGCTCCTGTCGCGCCGCCAAAGGCGTCAAAGTTTTGACGTTGTTTGTCGTCTGGAGGCAACGACGCGAAGCGTTCCATGTCAAGGTCTTGCCAGGCGTCGGAGGCGAATTTTTGCATTAACTGGAAGCCCGGAGCTATGCCTCTCTCAAGATGAGACATCTCATGATAAAAAAGTTCCATCACACGAGACCACCATGAGCCGCAAGACGTCTTGAACTTGTCACCGACCTTCGGTCGGTAGACTTTAGGAGTCCCGTCTACGACGGCCGAAGGCATATGCCGAAACATGAAGTAGCGGTCACATGTGTTGAAGTCGTTGATGAGATGATGGTCGAAACGAAAATGGTAGCGACCGTCAGGCAAGACTTCGAAGAAGTGTCCATTAGGAATTGTCATCTGTTTTGATATGACCTCCCATCAAGATGTTTTTCAAGACCTCAGTTTGATCTTCTGTCAAAGTTCGTTTTTGAGAATGACCATTTCCCCATCGAGAAGCAAAAAGAAAATGTCCAAGTTCATAATCAAACCAAAGACGAAAACGTCCTTGGAGATCGATCTTTTTTAGATCATCTTCGACGCTCATTGTATCCTCTTCTATTATGTCTTCGTTTATTTCTTCTGTTTGTTTTTCAAGGCCTCCAACATCTTCATCAGCGTAGCTGCGTCGAAAGACGCTTTGGCCTTTGGCTTTGCTGCGGGCGCAGACGCCGACGCTGTCGCGCTAGCGCTAGCGACCTGCGGTCGTGGGACTTTCACGCCACGCAAGCGTCTGCGCTGAATGTCCTCGCGCTGACGCTTCTCCACTTCGAGCATTCCCTTGGCGACCCGGCGAAAGTCGAGCAGTGTCTCAGCTTGCTTGATAAGATCTTTGTATTTATGGATGTAAGCTTCAAGCTCGTACTGAGACATCTTCGAGATGCGCGTCGCGAACGTCGCGTAAGCGGGGCCAGGGATCAAGTCGCGGCCTTCGTGGGTCTCGCCGTCGGCGTCTTTCAAAGGCATGACTTTTAGTTCGGCATCGGGGACGCTGAGACAGACGTCGCAGAAAGTCGAGTCGAGAGGCGAGGCGTGAGCGTCGCAGAATGCGCCGTGACATGTAGAGCAGACGCTTCGCGTTAGCTTGCCACAAGACTTACATTCGGCAGGGATGCTCAACGGGCCAAGAGCTGAGTAAGCTTCGCTAGAAAGAGCTTCAAGCTCCTCGCGTGACGCCAAGACAGCCGAGCTAGCTTGCCAGCTTTCGTCGCTGTCTACGACGCCTGCGGCGTCTGCGACGTCTGTGACGCTAGCCTTGGCTGCGGCTTCGTCTAAAAGCGTGGCTAAATCTTTGTTTTCTTCGGTCATTTCGTTTTTCCTCCTTTAGACTGAACTTTCTCTCCGCAAGTTAAGTCGTTACCGCCACGCGTAGCGTCTTGGGCTTGCGCGTCGGGATGACAAGGCGTCGGCCTTGGCGGTCGAGAACTCGTCCTGCAAAGTAGGCTTCCAGCAAAGCATTCACGACACGTGAGCGCTCTTGCGGTGGATATCGGTGACGGAGCTCCGCAAGGAGCGGCTTCGCCAAGGAAAATCCCGTCACGGAGACGTTTGCTCGGTCCATAAAAGCTAAAGCTTTGAGAATCTGAGGGAGGATGATGCTGACAAGCGAAGCTGAGTGTAACGCGCCGCAGGCGGGCTTGTAAACACATATAAGTGCCTTGTTTTCAATGGGTTACAGGCAAAGCCTAGTTTTGCACAGGTTGCACACAGCTTCTGTGTCCCGCACGGTACGTGTACCGATACCAAACAATCGTTCCCCAGATCATCGAGAAACGCTCAAGGACGTAAAGTCTGCGACAGTGACACTTCGTGTTGATGTTAGTCCAGGACATGTTGTTTTGAGCGATTCATCATGCCCACAGCATCGATGCAGTATTTGATGTCGTCGTCCGTGGCGAACGCCGAATGGAGCCTCAAGAGGCTCGGACGGGAGGGAGAGGAGAAGAACATGTCGCCGCGGGAGAGCAGATGCTCGGCACCACCGGAGCCAAGCACTGTCCGGGAGTCAGTCTCGCTAGGGAGGCGAAAAGAGATTCTTGCGGGAAAATTAGATTTAATGCTACCAGACACAATGTTAACCGATGGTCGTTGTGTAGCAGCGATGACGTGTATACCGCTGGCGCGGGATTTTTGTACAATCTTTCCCAGCTTTGCTGAGGATATCTTCGATTGAGCTCGGTCATCTTCAGGAAAAATGTCCGCGACTTCGTCGATGATAAGAACGATGTATGGGATAAGAGATCGTAGTTGATGACCAAATCTTTGATTGTGTTCATGTAGATTATGTACCTTTTCTGTCTCGAAGAGACGCAAGCGTCTCTCGGTCTCTTCGATAAGCCAGTCCATGCGTTCGCATGTCGCTAAGGCGGACGTGGCAGGCTCAAGGAACGTCATGTGAGAGGCTCCTGTGAAGATACCGAGCTCTACGAGTTTGGTGTCGGAGAGAATGAATTGAAGCTGCGACGGCGAGCGCCAAAACATCGCTGACGCGATGATGCTGCGTAGGAAAACACTTTTGCCACTGCCGGTCGAGCCGGCGATCAGGAGATGCGGTAGCGTAACTAGGTCGTCAATGTAGGGATGACCGTACTGGTCGACGCCAAAATTGAGCGGGATGGCTACCGCCGAAGGCGGCGGGGACAGTAAGTTACGCCAGAGGACGAGCTCACGCGTAGCGTTTGGAACGCTGACGCCGATGTAGGCTTCGCCGGCGATACGTTGTATCATCACGTCTTCGACGCTGAGCGCCAAGGCGATGTCGCTAGATAGCGAAGCTATCTGCGCTACGCGGGAAGAATTTTTTGGCAAGAAACGATACGTTGTGATGAGCGGGCCCGACGAGATCGGCTCGTGCCATGTCACGACGTGGCCGAGGGCGGCTAGCTTCGTCACGATCGTGGTAATAACGGTCTTTTGGATGTCGGTTGGCGGATTCATTTGATCTCTTTCAAGATCTCTTTAAGCTCCCGATTGATGATCTTGTCAATCGCAGACTTGGTAATCTTGAGGTAAGATTGCCTTTTACGACCTTTAAATCTTTTGATGAAAAGATTGAAAGTGTCGTTTCCGAGAGAAAGTATCTCGATAGACATTTTTTGCATTGTTGTCATTTTTCTGTCTCGTCCTTCTTCTTGACGATATCGTTAAGCATTTTCAATGCTTCGAGCGTCTGCTCAAACGTTAACTTTGACTGCATCGAAGATGCTTTCCTTGAACCGCTCCCACGGCTTCGCCGTCGCTGTGGCGACGCAGGCTTTAGCTCACCAGTCGGCACGCGTCGCCAGACTCGCCTACCTTCGGTAATGTCGAACTCGCTGACGCTACGCGTCGAGGAAAAGCTTCGCTTTGACGCCGAGGCCGTAGGCGTCTGGCTGCGTCGCAGACGCTCTGCAAGACAGATGTCAAGAATGCCGCGGTAACGTTCGATAGCCAAGCTAAGCTTGTCGTCAGGAAGAGACGCAATGACTGCGTCGTTAGACCACCAGCCTTTTTGAGCCGTAGGCTCAGTGACTTCGTTATTTTTGAGATCGATGTCATCGACTTTTTCCTCCTCGTCTTCTTGCATTGATAGCTTTAGCTGTCGCGATAGCGACTGTGCGTTAGCGAAGCTACGGTCTTTGAGATAGCGTAAGCGAGGCACGGCTGCGCCGTCAGGCGTTTCCTCCCTTGTCATGAACAAACGACTTGTCGGAGATCTTCGATCTGTCGTCTGACGACGACGCCAGAGGCGAAGCCTCGATGGACTTCGTTAGAAGACCGTCTTCGACGCGCGTCAAGACGTTCGAGATAAGTGCGTAGCACGTGTGACACGAAGTGCATTCGAAGAATGGAGCGATGTCGGTGCAGTGAGCTAGCTCGGCGGGGAACTCCTCGATCCAACTTCGTTGACAGCGACAGGTGACGCGGATGCGTCGGAGCGCCGAGCCGGGGAGTAGGACGCAAGGGATCATCTTCGATGAGTCCATCATTTTGACTCCAGAACTTTGACTTTGTGTCCAAGATTTTGAAGAAGCCTGGCGATATCTAAGGCCATATTAGCGTTACCAATTTTATAGACATCGCGCCAGTTTCCTTTTTTGTCTTGTTTCTTGAACACTCCGTTGTATTCAGTAAGATGAAGCTGAATTGATGATAGTGATTGATTCATCTCATTTCACCTCCGTGGCACCTAGCAGGCGCGCTCTCTCGGAGCCGTCGTGTAACATCAGTTCGCTCCGCTTCGCGGGCGTCAAGTATGCGAAGCTTTTGGCGAAGTTACTCACGTTCGTGAACTTGATGTACATTCCCCCGGTGAGCTCCGCGATCTTGCGAAGCAAGTCTTCACCGTGACTCGCAGAGCCAATGTGGACACAGTCGATAGGCACCTGTGCCTCGGCATACTGCGTAACAGTTTCGAGCGCCGCCGTCGACGAATCGGCTTGGCCGTCGGAGACGATGATACCGCGAGTAATCGCGTAGTGTGCCAAGACGTAAGCCATCGCTTGCGCCATCGGCGTGCCGCCGTAGGACTGAAGGCCCATAATGGACATCATCAAAAGACCGTAGTCGGTAGACTGCGGGACTAGGTGCTCGTTGCCATCGGCACCGAAGGTCTCTATCGCAAGCGACGTCGTGGATAAGTCGCAAGACTGGAGAAAATGCATCACCGCTTCGCGGAGGCGCTCTATCTTCGATAGACCACCAGTGACGTAGTCGTCCTCGCCCGCAGCGGCGCTTCCCGACATGCTCCCCGAGGAGTCCAGCATCAACGCGATGCGGTGAGGCAGCGCCGCGGCGTCGATAGACGCTGTCTGCTTCGCAGACTGCTGTGCAGCGATGCGTCCGGCGAGGCCTGTCAGGCCTCCGATGCGATTGGGCTTCGCTGGCGAGGCCAAGCCCGAAGGGCTAAGGGGTTTTAGTCTGTCTTTGTTTTGGTCGGTCATTTTTCTGCTCCTTCTTATTTTTTAACCTTTCTCGCCGCGGGCTTTGCGGAGGGCGGCGTCGGCCTTCCTACATAGCTCATAAATGCTTTCGTCTTTTTGCGGGCCATCTGCCTGAATGCGCAACAAAGGTTGCGATTTCTGCATCGCTAATTTCGCCTGTCTCAGAGTCGCCGAAATTAGACTAGACTTGATGCCGTTGTAATCCCCGGCAGTCCAGCGGCGAAGGCCATCCTCGACCGCCGAAACAAGTTCATCCAGCGACAGTCGAAGGTCTTCAACAGCGGCTTTATTCGCCCCGTCGTTGCCAACGATTAGTAAGAAGTCTTTGAGCTTTTCAAATTGCTCCAGCACTTTCAAGCAGTGTTCATGGTTAGTCTGCATTTCCCCGACGGCTTGAAGAAATCGCGTATACTCCGCGGAGATCGGCACGCCCCACGCTTTGTGATAAGCGGTTCGCGCGTCGATTACCTCATTTTGGATCGATTTAGTCACGACTGCCTCCAATGATTTTTCTCCAAACGTTGCCATACAGCGTTCAGCTTGCTCATCTGAGCCATGTCGCCACCTTTGTCAGGGTGGAGAGCGAGCGCCGCGCGGCGGTAGGCGGCTTGAGCGGACTCGAAGGTCAAAAGCTTGGCAAAGTCGAGTAAGTCGCGGTCGTTCGGATCGGTCATCAAGACGCCCGTAGACGGCGAAGCCGACGGCCTCGCTTGCGCGGCTTGTTCGGCCTGCTGACGAGTGATTAGCGTGGGCACTACGTGAGCTGTCTTGCAGAATGACTGAATCGGTCCAAGCCATTTTTCGACGAAGGTCCAGATCTTCGATTGAGGATCGAAGCTTCTGTCGGACGCCGGGATGAGATTCTTGAGAGCGTCGACAAAGTCTTTGTTGTAAGACGACGACAGTCGGTAGGCTTGAATGCTTGCATCCCACCAGATGCGAACGGTTGTTTGAGACATGTCTGGGGCTCCTGTCGGAGGAGGAGATGTAGGTATTTTCGCGTTGGTCGCCCAAGCGCTAGCTCCACCAAAAAATGCACTTGTAAATCGAGCGTTGTGGAGATGAATTCTCTTGCTCCAGTCTGACTCAAGCTCTTCGTAAGTGTAGCTACAAGACGCACATTCCCAAGATACTTTGGGATATTTTTGGATTGGTAGAAGAGGTCTATTGCCTTGTACTGGGAAATTCTTTCCTATTTTACAGACAGTTTTACAGACAGGACACGCCCAGTCAGGACCGAGCTGGATAGGAGGAAGCTTTGAGGGAGTAGCTGTCATTCTATTGAATGACCTCAAAGAGAAGTCATGAAAAGTCTCTTGGTAACGATATCCACAAGGACACTTCCAATGTATCATTTGATACAATGAATCATCCTGTCGATGAAGAGGAAATTTTATTTTTTGATCGCTACAACGAGGACAGTCTATTCCATCGTCAAGTGTGTGATAACACGACGGTGGTGGAGATGAATGATTCATCTTTGTCGACTAGTCCTTTTTTGCTTCACAAAATGGCGAAGCCACGAAGTGACTTTCATCCACACTCACGGCGATGGAGGACAACGGCCTTGGCCGTCGGCGTGTGACGCATGACCGTGACGTCCACGCGACTGCGTCGTTGCGTGAGTGTGGATGAAAGTAGCTTCGCTAGCGAAGCTACGAAGGCAGGAGCGTCGACTGAGTCCCGTGCGGACGCCCCTGATCTTCGAGCAATTGTCAGATGAGATACCCCTTACGCGGGAGGTACCCAACCCGACAAACGTTGACGCGCAGCGTCTTAGGCCGCCGTCTGCGGCTGCGCCGCACCGGCAAACTGTGCCAGCACTGCGTTGATCTCGTCGTCCGTGGGCTCCGGCGCGCCAGGATTGAACTTGGCGAAGAGAGCCTTAAGGTTACGACGTGACGCCGCGAGCGGGTCCGCTACGCGCTTTTCCTTCGGAGTCTGGACGTCGTTCACGAGGTCGTAGACGCCGTCCACGCCGGGCCAGTCTGCGTCTTTCATCAGCTCGCGCTTGACGTTGTGCTGCGCGAGCGTGAAGCCGTAGTTGAAATAGTCCAGAGCGACGTCCGCGTTCGGCACGACCTGAAGGATCTCGTCGATCGAGTCAGCGCGTGTCACGGCGAAGGTCTGTTGCTTGGTAACGGTGATGGTGGGTCGGTCGGCGTCAGGCGCAGCCGCGGCTTCTTTCTGAGCTGCTTCGAGTTGCTTTTCAGAGACGTACTGAAAAGGCTCCGATGTACCGTCCGGCTTTGTTGAGGTGTAGTTGACGAAAGTCACTTGCTCTTTTTGCATTTGAGACTCCTTAGCGCAGCTACGTTGGATTTAACGATGCGGCACAGGGAGACTGAACTTGTTGGGAGCAAGTTAGGTCGGTTGCGCAGCAAGGTTAGCGAAGCTAGCGCTGAAGCGTTACTATGTAAAGACCGTAACAAATATACACGTAGTGGCGAAGCCACGTCAAGCCGAAGGCTTTTCCACAGCCTGTAAAGCCTGCGGCTTCAACGACTTACGCGGTGTTAAAAAAACCGCAGGTTTGCACAGGTTTTGCACAGCCCCTTCGGGGCTAAGGCGCGTCTGATTCTACCGTCGCATGAGATTCCAACCACAAAAGTACTTCCGATAGGCCAATTCCGACGAATCCTTGCCAGAAATGGCCTTTGGCAATCATGTCCACCGCTATCGTGAGTAAGACAGTTCGTAAAAAGCTTATCAGTAAGCTCAAGTCGTAACCTTCCTTAGAATTAGCCACAAACTCTCATGTCTGGGGCTAGGCGCGGAAGTTGCGCGTCAAGATCGAGATCGCCGTGACGACATCGTCGGCAAACCTGTGGTTTAGGTCGCGCAGAATGTTTTCGAGGTCACGAATATGTTGAGACTGAGAGTAAAGCTGAGCTGAGACGTTCGACGCTGACGCTGACGCGTCAGGCGACGCAGTCGGCGATGGCTGCGGCTGTCGCGTTAGCGACGGCGTACCGCTTTCCTTGAGGGACTCCGCTGCGGCGTCGAGAGCATCTTTTGTGTGGGTTGTTGAGTGAATTTCCAGTTGTTTTTTCAAAGAAAAGCGTTTCCCACACGTCTTACAAGTGCGGGACGCCCAGGACGACTGCGTCGGTGGCTTTTTAGCCTTCGGCTTTGGCTTTGGCATTTGAGAGATGCTCCTTTTTGATGGAACAAACCTGACTCGTTCTCCATTCAAAAGCATTGGCTCACCATTCATGAGATCATCTAGTAGATCCTCGCTCATTGGGATGATCCTTCACTTTTGTAATTCCTAAATGTCTTTCTCGCTGAGTATGATGCTGTTTTATTCCCCATCCATAATTAAGAAAAGCGAGTTTGTCTTCATTACTGATGAGATCAGATTCTTTGACTTCTTCCCAAGAAGTGAATTCTTTTATCTCATAGGGATATCCCGAGTTTTTGGAAAATCCTTTTGTTATCTTCATAAAGTTTACTTTGACCTTAGGTCTGCTTTCAACAAGCACTCCGGCATCGTAGATGCCGTCGCCTCGGCGAACGCCCGCTTTAGCGCGGCTAGCGCCGACGGCGTCAGCGACACCTGCGTTACCCGAAGGGTACCGTAACGACCGTCGTGATAGATGAGCAAGCTCGAAGAGCTTTCATCAAGGACGACGCGGGCGAAGGGAAGTTCTGTCACAGCAGCGCTCCTATCAAACACGCCAGTGCGGCGTAGCCGCAGGCTCGCACAAGCGGCGCGACTTCGTCGGGGAAGTCGGAGAGCCACAGGATCAAGACGATAAGTCCTAGGAAAGATGACGGTGTCATTTTGATGCACCCCATTTCTCACCATTGTTGGTGTCTAAAATTACCGCCTTTATTGCATCGAGCAGCGCGAGAGTCTCAGCGCTAGATCGATTTTTATAGTAGTATTGCAACAAGCGAATCATAAATATTGGTGTCATTTAGGGACGTCCTTCGTGGAGTCGTTTGTTTTTTGAGACTGAAGTATTTGAGACTGAAGCGCGATCTTCGCCTTCGCAAACGAACGACACAACAAGTCTCCTTCTTGGAGAACGTTGAACATATAGACGAGCTCTTCGACCGAGAGATCGTACTTCGTTGTGAACATGTCGAGAAGATCAAGAAGCTCGCTTGTTGCTTCGAGTACGATACTATTGAAATGCTCTCGACGAGCCTTGTCTGCTTCGGTTGTCATAACGGATTCCCCTCCTCATCAAGACCAATTGACCTTAGTTTATCGATTACGTTTTGAGGCATTACCATTCCTTTTTCTTTACATATCTTGATAAGTGCCAAAAATGATTTTATCTCAAGATGAGAATATTTCGGTGAGATTTTTTGCCGAGCTTCTCGCTCGTCTTTGATGTCTTTTAGTTGTCGCGCCATTGTGACGTAGGGCGTAGCACCACAAGCGTTTCGCCATTCCCAATCATCAAAATAGCCTCCACATCTTCGACAACGATAGCTTTGATACTCGACGTCGTTTCCTGATTGATCAGTCCGACGCGTGTTGTGACGCTTTGATCTTGCATATACGACGTAGCTTCCGCAAGAAGGACAATGGATCTTATCGCGCAGCCGACCACACACGCACGCGGGAGCTTCTAGTTTGATGGGGTCCATGACAGGCATAGTAGCTAAATTATGCTACAAGGCACACACAAATGCAAGCACTATAAGTGCTTTGTTTTCAATAGCATAGCTATTGTATGCTCCGCGCATCGCGAGGCACCCCCCCTGGCACGCACGTGCCTTGGGTAACTGCGCGGCTGCGCCGTAGCGCTCGCGCTAGACGTTCAGAAGGAATGATTGCCTGATAAAATGAAAGGGAAATTATTAAAAAAAAAAAAAAAAAAAAAAAAAAAAAAAAAAAAAAAAAAAAAAAAAAAAAAAAAAAAATTATAAAATTTATTATATATT
>Ga0335076_10000223_pt1 | contig 48197 bp, 43 predicted proteins | sample Lox_Sample_25_FD_206717 | JGI IMG/M metagenome (GOLD analysis project Ga0335076, IMG submission 206717) | Soil microbial communities from Loxahatchee National Wildlife Refuge, Florida, United States - Lox_Sample_2.5 | ecosystem: Environmental > Terrestrial > Soil > Wetlands | place: USA... | reverse complement strand
GCCCTGATCACGCTGGTGCTCGCCCACCCGGGGACCGGTGTGCGCGCTCACCTTCATCCCTCTTCATCGCCTGCTTCACCATCGGTGCGGTGAAGTAGCGCATCCCCGGGCAGCGCCCCCCGTACAGGCGGCGGCGCCGCGAGCCATCACCCTCGGTGACGGTGGTGCCGGCGCTCGACTCCGGAGGCGGGACCCGGTCTCGGCGTCGGATCGCGCGCTTCGAGGGCCGATCCGGGCTCGGATCGGAGGCTGCGGCGTTTTTTCTGGGGTCGAGAGGGCGCGCAAAAATTGTATTGGATTGGTATGGTCAATGTTGTCCGATGAAGTCCACAAATGCCATTTCCGGGGCCGGTTTCGGCTCCAGGCCCTTCCAATCCCTGATCTCCGTCAAGAAACGGACCCCGGGGCCGGGTGCGAAATGACGCACCTCAAGCTTCTCCTGCGACGGAAGGCGGCAAATCGTGCGCTGCGCGATTTCCCCAAGCTTTCCTTGAATTTGCCGGATTGCAATTCCGATTCGGATCGGTACAGTCCGTCCCCACCCGGAGGACTGAATGGACAATCTTGGCTCCCAGGTGATCGCCGTGCAGGAGACGGACAAGGGCGTCTCCCGCCGTGACTTCATCAAGGTCTGCAGCGCCGCCGCCGCCGCCGTCGGCATGCCCGCGTGGGCGGGCGAGAAGATGGCCGAGACCGTCGGCAAGAAGAAGCCGTCGGTCGTGTGGCTCCACTTCCAGGAGTGCACCGGCTGCACCGAGTCGCTCCTGCGCACCAGCCACCCCGACGCGGGGACGCTGATCCTCGACCTGGTCTCGGTCGACTACCACGAGACCCTCTTCGCCGCCGCGGGCAAGCAGATCGAGGAGGCGCTCGAGGACGCGAAGAAGGCGGGCGGGTACGTGCTCGTGGTCGAGGGCGCCATCCCCCGCAAGGAAGACGGCATCTACTGCATCGTCGGCGGCAAGAAGGCGACCGACTCGCTGGTCGAGTGCGCCGAGAGGGCCGCCGCCGTCATCTGCATCGGCTCCTGCGCCTCCTGGGGCGGTGTCCCCTCGGCCAAGCCGAACCCGACCGACGCGGTGGGCGCTCCCGAGATCCTGAAGGCCAAGGGGATCAAGAAGCCGATCGTCACCCTCCCCGGCTGCCCGGCCAACCCGTACAACCTGCTCGGCACCGTCCTTCAGTTCGCCACCTTCGGCACGCTGCCGAAGCTCGACGACCTCGGCCGGCCGACCTTCGCCTACGGCCGCGTCATCCACGAGGACTGCCCCCGCCGGCCGCACTTCGACAACGGCCGCTTCGCCCAGGCCTACGGCGACGAGGGTCACCGGAACGGCTGGTGCCTCTACAAGCTCGGCTGCAAGGGGCCCCAGACGCACGCCAACTGCTCGCTCCTCTCCTTCTGCGAGGTCCCGGGCGCCTGGCCGATCGGCATCGGCCACCCGTGCATCGGCTGCACCGAGCAGGGGATCGTCTTCAACGTGCCCATCAACCAGAACCTGCCCATCGACAAGCCGACCGCCCCGATGGCCTACCCGGCCGTCAACCCCGAGCACGGCGTGGTCGCCGCCAGCCCGGTGGCGGTGGGCCTGGGCAGCGCCATCGTCGGCGCCCTCGCCGGCGCGGGCTTCGTGGCCAGCAAGAAGCTCTCCGCTGCGGACTCCGAGAAGGGCCAGAAGGAGTAGCCACCCATGAGCATCTCACGACGAGACCTGCTCAAGGGGGCGGTCGTCGCCGGCGCCGCCACCGCCGTCATCGGCGAGGCGGAGGCCCGGGAAGAGGTGCCGGACCGCCCCGACGCGGTCGGCATGCTCTTCGACGCGACCCTCTGCGTGGGCTGCCGCGCCTGCCAGACGGCCTGCAAGAAGGCGAACGACCTCCCCACCGACACCGTCGACGCGAACGGCGGCGTCTACGACGCCCCGGCCGACCTGAACGGCACCACCAAGAACGTCATCAAGGCGGTCGTCGACGACGGCAAGAACGTCTACATGAAGCAGCAGTGCATGCACTGCGTCGACCCGTCCTGCGTGTCGGTCTGCATGATGGGCGCCCTCCACAAGGAGGGTGAGGGGAAGCGCGACTGCCGCACGGACCAGGGCGGCGAGGTGAAGGGCACCGGCATCGTCCTCTACGACAAGGGGCTGTGCGTCGGCTGCCGCTACTGCCAGATCGGCTGCGCCTTCAACGTCCCGAAGTTCGAGTGGACCAAGGCGCTCCCCCGCATCGTGAAGTGCGAGCTCTGCCGCCACCGGGCCGATCCGAAGAAGACCGGGCCGCTGGCGGTCGCCAACCCGGCCTGTTGCGAGGTGTGCCCGCGCGGCGCGGTCATCTACGGGAAGCGCGCCGACCTGCTCGCCCAGGCGAAGCAGCGGATCGCCGCCGACTCCAAGCGCTACAACCCGCACATCTACGGGGAGACGGAGGGTGGCGGCACCCAGGTGATGTACCTGGCTCCGCCCGCGCTCACCTTCAAGCAGCTCGGCCTCCCCGAGCTGCCGGAGGAGTCGAGCGCGCACTTCTCGGAGACCATGTCCCACCGGCCGTACCTGCACGGCCTCACCCCCATCGCGCTCTACGCGGCGATGGCCTTCGTGATCAACCGGAACAAGAAGGCCGAAGAGGCCGGTCACGGCGAGGAGGGCAAGTAGATGAGCGCCCATGACCATCCGCAGGCCATCGGGGGGAAGGTCCTCGATCCCCTGATGACGACCCTGCTCGCCATCTTCGCCGTCGCGGCGGCGGTGATGGTGTACCGGTTCTTCGCCGGCATCGGGCCGGTGTCGAACATGACCGACGGCTTCACCTGGGGCATCTGGGAGCCGGTGAACGTGGTGGTCTTCACGGGCATCGGCGCCGGGGCCTACGGCGTCGGTCTCCTCTGCTACCTGCTCAACAAGGGCAAGTACCACGGGCTGGTCCGCCCGGCGGTGCTGGTGGGCGCCATCAGCTACACCCTGGGCGCCAGCTCGATCGTGGTGGCCCTCGGCCGGTACTGGAACGCCTACTGGCTCCCCTGGGTGCCGTACTGGAACCTGGGCTCGGCCCTGCTCGAGGTCGCGGTCTGCGTCCTCAGCTACGTGCTCGTGCTCTGGGTCGAGGTGCTGCCCTCGGTCTTCGACGGCGCGGCGGCCAGCGCCTCGCCCTCCTGGGCGGCCTGGGGCAAGAAGTGGGGAGCCCGGCTGGCGGCGGCGATGCCCTTCATCATCGCCCTGGCGATCCTCCTCCCCACCATGCACCAGAGCTCCCTGGGCGGCCTGATGCTCATCGCCGGCCCGAAGATCCACCCGCTCTGGCACACCGGCCTGCTCCCCACCCTGTTCCTCATCTCCTGCCTCTCGATGGGCTACGGCGCGGTGGTGGTGCTGGTGAACATCCTGAACCTCACCTGGAACGCGAAGCAGGACGACAAGCTCTTCGCCGACATGTCGAAGGTGAACGCCGGGCTCCTCTTCCTCTACGTCGCCCTGCGGCTGGTGAACATCGTCCTGAACGGGAAGCTCAGGTTCTTCCAGGCCGACTTCCCCACCTTCCTCTTCCTCTTCGAGATGGCGCTCTTCCTCGCCCCGGCCTTCATGTTCCTCACGGTCAAGGGCAGCGGGCAGCGGGGCAAGCTCTTCGGGGCGGCGCTCCTCGCCATCGCGGCCGGCGCGTTCTACCGCGTCGACACCTACCTGACGATGTACCGGCCGGTGGGCTGGACGGCGGAGGGCAAGCCGTTCTCGGCCGGCTGGGACTACTTCCCGTCGCTCGGGGAGACGATCGTCACCGTGGGCATGGCCGCGGTCGGCATCGCCGTCTTCATCTTCATCTCCAGGAAGTTCCCGGTCGTGGTCGTGGGCGACCGCGCGCACTCCAACCTCTCCGGCGGGCAGACCGCCGCCGGCCGCTAGCGAGAAAGGTGAACGTCAATGGGTAAGCTCATCACCATCGACCCGGTGACCCGCATCGAGGGTCACCTCCGCATCGACGTCGAGGTCGACGGCGGCGCGGTCAAGAACGCCTGGTCCTCGGGCACGATGTGGCGCGGGATCGAGACCATCCTCCAGGGCCGCGACCCGCGCGACGCCTGGACCTTCACCCAGCGCATCTGCGGCGTGTGCACCACCGTGCACGCGCTCGCCTCGGTGCGCAGCGTGGAGAACGCGCTCGGCCTGGAGATCCCGCTCAACGCGCAGCTGATCCGGAACCTGATCATCACCACCCACGCGCTGCACGATCACATCGTGCACTTCTACCACCTGTCGGCGCTCGACTGGGTGGACGTGACCAGCGCCCTCAAGGCCGACCCGGCCAAGGCCTCGCAGCTGGCCGAGTCGATCTCCAGCTGGCCGGGCAACTCGCGCCACCAGCTCGAGGCGGTCAAGGCGAAGCTCGAGGGCTTCGTCAAGGCCGGCCAGATGGGCATCTTCAGCCACGGCTACTGGGGTCACCCGGCGATGAAGCTCCCGCCGGAGGTGAACCTCCTCGCCGTCGCCCACTACCTGCAGGCCCTGGACATCCAGCGCAAGGCCAACCAGGCGGTGGCGATCCTCGGCTCGAAGACGCCGAACATCCAGAACCTCGCCGTCGGCGGCGTCGCCAACGCCATCAACCTCGACAGCCCCTCCACGCTCAACATGGAGAAGCTGTTCCAGGTGAAGACCCTGATCGACGAGGTGGTGACCTTCGTCCAGCAGTGCTACCTGCCGGACGTGGCCGCGGTGGCCGGGTTCTACCCCGACTGGTTCAAGTACGGCGCGGGCGTCACCAACTACCTCGCGGTGCCGGACCTCCCCACCGACGAGAAGATGACCAAGTTCGACCTGCCGGGCGGCGTGATCTGGAACGGCGAGCTCAAGGTCGCCCACGACATCAAGACCTGGAACGACGACTACCTGAAGCAGAACGTCACCGAGTCGATCGCCCACGCCTACTACGACGGCAACTGGGCCAAGGGCCCGTGGGACGAGGAGACCGCCCCGAAGTTCACCGGTGAGTGGAAGCACGAGACGCCCGCCCCCGACCGCTACAGCTGGGTCAAGGCGCCCCGCCTCGAGGGCAAGCCCGCCCAGGTCGGGCCGCTCGCCCAGATCCTGGTCGGCTTCATCAGCGGCCACGAGCCCACCGTCCGCTGGACCAAGGCCGCCCTGGCGGCCGTCAAGGCGGTCCACAAGATCGACCTGCAGCCGGCGCAGCTCCACTCCACCCTCGGGCGCCACGCGGCCCGGGCGATCCGGTGCGCGATGCTGGGCGAGCTGGCCCAGAAGCACTGGAAGCTCCTGGTGGAGAACATCGGCAAGGGCGACACCCGCATCTGGGTGGACCCGATGGCCAATCTCAAGCCCGGCATCTACAAGGGCGTCGGGTTCCACGAGGCGCCCCGCGGGACGCTCTCGCACTGGACGGTGATCGAGTCCGACGGCAAGTCGATGAAGCTCAAGAATTACCAGGCGGTGGTGCCCTCCACCTGGAACGCCGGCCCCCGCGACGACAAGGGCGTCCTCGGCCCCTACGAGAAGTCGCTGGTCGGCAACCCCATCGCCGATCCCAAGCTCCCGCTCGAGGCGCTCCGCACCATCCACTCGTTCGACCCCTGCCTCGCCTGCGCGATCCACACCGTGGACGCGGAGGGCGAGGAGATCGCCCGGGTGAAGGTGCTCTAGCCGGCGGCTTCGAGTAGCATCCCGATCCCGTCCCCGGGCGACCGGGGACGGGATCTCCATTTTCGGGCCCCGCCCGGGCGGGGCAGCGAGGCGACCTTGGCCCGCATCGCGGTCATCGGCATCGGCAACGTCCTCACCGGCGACGACGCCGTCGGCCCCTACGTCGTGAAGGTCCTGGAGGCGGGCTGGGAGCTGCCGCAGGAGGTGGAGCTGCTCGACGCCGGCACGCCGGGGCTCGACCTCACCGCCTACCTGGCCGGGCTCGAGGCGGTGGTGATCGTGGACGCGATCAAGGCCCGCGGCGCGCCGGGGGAGCTGCGGGTCTACGACAAGGAGGCGCTCCTCAGGAAGTCGCCCATCCTCGCGGTCAGCCCCCACGAGCCGGGCGTCCGCGAGGCGATCCTGAACGCCGACTTCATGGGCGTGGTCCCGCCCACCGTCCGCCTGGTGGGCGTGATCCCCCAGAGCGTCGAGCTCGGCTGCGCCCTCTCCCCGCCGGTGCAGGCCGCCGTCCCGCAGGCCGTCGAGCGCGTGCTCGCCGAGCTCGGCGCGCTCGGGGCCACCGCTCGGCCCCGGGTCCCGCCCCTCGTCCCCGACCTCTGGTGGGAGCGGAAGCCCGCGTAAGCAGGCGTTCGCGCGACCGCGGCCGCGGTGCCCCGGCCGGTTGCGGCGCCGGGAGGGGCGCTGATAAGCTCGCCCGCCACCATCGATCGGACGGCCGAGGGCGCGACGCGCCGCGGCGCATGACCCACCGCACGCCAGAGCCCGCGCCCGAGCGGCCCGGGCAGGGGAGGCGGATCGCCCTCACCGGGACGGTCCAGGGGGTGGGCTTTCGCCCCTTCGTCTACCGGCTGGCCCACGAGACCGGGGTCGGGGGCCGGGTGCGGAACGACGCCGCCGGCGTGACCATCGAGGCCTTCGGCTCCGCCGACGCCCTGGACGCCTTCCAGGCCCGCCTGGTGCGCGATCGCCCGGCCGCCGCCGTCATCCACGGGGTCCGGGCCGAGCCCATCCCGCCCGAGCCGGTGGCCGCCTTCGAGATCGTGGAGAGCGGGGGCGCGGCCGAGCGCCGGGTCGCCATCCCGCCCGACCTGGCCACCTGCCCCGACTGCCTGCGCGAGCTCCTCGACCCGGGCGACCGGCGGCACCGCTACCCCTTCATCAACTGCACGAGCTGCGGCCCCCGCTTCACCATCGCCCTCTCCGCCCCCTACGACCGGCCCGCCACCACCATGGCCGGGTTCCGGATGTGCCCGGCCTGCGTGCGGGAGTACGGCGATCCCCTCGATCGCCGCTTCCACGCCCAGCCGGACGCCTGCCCGGCCTGCGGCCCGCGGGTGGAGGTGCGCGACCGGGACGGGGCGCTGGTCCCGGCGGCCGACCCGGTCCGGCACGTGGCCGCGGCGCTCGCCGCCGGGGCGATCGCCGCGGTGAAGGGGATCGGCGGCTACCACCTCGCCTGCGATGCCACCTCGACGGCCGCCGTCGCCACCCTGCGCGCCCGCAAGCGCCGGGAGGAGAAGCCGCTCGCGGTGATGGTCCCCGACCTGGCGGCGGCGCGCGCCCTGGCGGAGCTGGCGGAGGCCGAGGCCGCCCTGCTCTCCTCGGTCGAGCGCCCCATCGTCCTCTGCCGCCGCCGCCCCGGCGGGCCGCTCGCCCCCGGGATCGCCCCCGACAGCCCGCTGGTCGGGCTCCTCCTCCCCTACGCGCCCCTCCACCACCTCCTCCTCGCCGACGCCGGGCGCCCGCTGGTGATGACCAGCGGGAACCTGTCCGACGAGCCCATCGCCTTCGAGGACGCGGAGGCCCTCGCCCGGCTCCGGGAGGTGGCCGACCTCTTCCTCGTCCACGACCGGCCCATCGCCTCCCGCTGCGACGACTCGGTGGCCCGGATCGTGGGGGGGCGGCCCCTGGTGATGCGCCGCTCGCGCGGCTTCGTTCCGCGCCCGGTCCGGGTCCGGCGGCGCTTCGCCCGGCCGGTCCTGGCGGTGGGGGCGCAGCTCAAGAACGCCTTCTGCCTGGCCCGGGGCGAGGAGGCCACCCTCGGCCCCCACGTCGGCGACCTCGACAACCTCGAGACCTACGAGGCCTTCGAGGCGGCGGTGGCCCGGCTCGAGGCCTTCCTCGCGCTCCGGCCCGAGCTGGTCGCCTGCGACCTCCACCCGCTCTACCTCTCCACCCGCTACGCCCGCGAGCGGGCCGCCGCCCTCGGGGTGCCGCTCGTCGAGGTGCAGCACCACCACGCCCACGCCGCCGCCGCCATGGCCGAGCACGGCCTCGACGGCCCGGTCCTGGCGCTCGCCTGGGACGGCACGGGGCTCGGGCCCGACGGGGCCGCCTGGGGCGGGGAGCTGCTCCTCGCCGAGCGCGGCCGCTTCGAGCGGCTCGCCACCTTCCGGCCCGTCGCGCTCGCCGGGGGCGACCGGGCGATCCGGGAGCCCTGGCGCATCGCCCTCGCCGCGCTGCGCGACGCCGGCGTCCCGCTCGAGGGGCTGCCCCTCTTCGCCGCCCTGGACCGCCGCGAGGTCGAGGGGGTGCGGAGCGTGCTCGAGGCGGGGCTCAACTCGCCCCTCGCCCACGGCGCCGGGCGCGCCTTCGACGCCGCCGGGGCGCTCGCCCTGGGCCGGCCGCTGGCCCGCTACGAGGGGCAGGTGGCCCTCGCCCTCGACAACGCCGCCGAGGGCCACGCCGGCGCCCCCTACCCCTTCGAGCTCGACGGGACCGGCCCGGTGGCGGCGCTCGACCTGCGGCCGCTCTGGCGGGCCCTGGCGGCCGACCTGCGAGCGGGGAGCGGCCCCGGCCCCGTCTCGGCCCGCTTCCACGCCGCCCTGGTGGCCGCCGGGGCGGCGCTGGTCCGGCGGGCGGCCCGGTCGGCCGGTCGCTTGCCGGTCGTGCTGACGGGCGGCTGCTTCCAGAACGCCCGCCTGGCCGAGGGGTTGGCGCGGGAGCTGGCAGGGGATTTCGAGGTATACACACACGGCCAGGTCCCCCCGGGGGACGGCGGGATCGCGCTCGGCCAGGCGCTGGTCGCGGACGCGCAGGCGGGGCGCTGAGGACCCGCGGGAGTGGACGGAGGAACGCATGTGTCTCGGAGTGCCGGGCAAGGTGGTCGCCATCGACGGGCTCAACGCCACGGTCGACTTCTTCGGGGTGAAGAAGGAGCTGCGCCTCGACATCGTCGACGAGCCGGTGGCGATCGGTGACTACGTCCTCAACCACGTCGGCTTCGCCATCCGCCGCATCCCGCCCGAGGAGGTGCAGGAGACCCTCGCCCTCTTCGACCAGATCCTCGAGGTCACCGGCGCCAAGGAGGACCTGATGGCCGCCGACGTGCGGGGCGAGCTGGCCGCCGCGAAGGACAAGGCGTGAGCGGAGCGCGGGACCTCTTCGCCGAGCTCAAGTTCCGCGACCCGGCCCGGGCGCGCGCCCTGGCCGAGGCCCTGGCGCGGAACGTGGAGGCGATCGGCCGGCCGGTGGCGGTGATGCACGTCTGCGGCAGCCACGAGCAGGCCATCGCCCGCTTCGGCCTCCGGGCGGTCCTGCCCCCGGGGCTCACCCTGATCATGGGGCCGGGCTGCCCGGTGTGCGTCACCGACGGCCCGGAGGTGGACGAGGCGGTGGCCCTGGCCGGCGCCGGCGTCCGGGTCTGCACCTACGGCGACATGCTTCGGCTCCCGGGCACCGCCCGCTCCCTGGCGGACGCGCAGGGAGAGGGGGGCAAGGTCGAGGTGGTCTACTCGATCGCCCAGGCGGTCGAGCTGGCCGAGCGCCACCCGGCCGAGCAGGTGGTCTTCTTCGCCAGCGGGTTCGAGACCACCGCGGTGGCCACCGCGGCGGTGGCCCTGGGGAAGCCTCCGGCCAACTTCTCGATCCTCTCCGTCCACAAGTACGTGCCGGCGGCGATGGAGCTGGTGGCCGGCATCGAGGAGACCACCATCGAGGGCTACCTGGCGGCCGGGCACGCCGCCATCATCACCGGCTGGGCGATCTTCGAGCCCTTCGCCCGGAAGACCGGCTCGCCGGTGGCGGTGGCCGGCTTCGAGCCGCTCGACATCCTGGCCGCCCTGGTGAAGGTGACCGAGCTCGTCCGGGAGGGCCGGCCCGAGGTGGCCAACGTCTACCCCCGCTGCGTGACCCGCGAGGGGAACCTGCCCGCCCAGCGCTCGCTCTGGGGAGCGTTCCGGCAGGCCGGCGGCAGCTGGCGGGGGATCGGAGAGGTGCCAGGGGGCAACCTCGAGCTGGTCCCGGCCCTCGCCCACCTCGACGCCCGGCGCCGCTTCGCCATCGACACCCGCGGCGTGCGGGACGACGACGCGGCCGCCGAGGCGCGGGGCTGCATCTGCGGCTCGATCATGCTCGGCCTCGCCACCCCGCACGACTGCCCGCTCTTCGGGAAGGCCTGCGTCCCCGAGGCTCCGGTGGGCGCCTGCATGGTCTCCTCGGAAGGGCAGTGCCGGATCTGGCACACCTACGGCGGCGCCCCGGATCTGCGGAAGGTCGGGTAGGAAGGGACGATGGACAAGCCGGCCCAGAAGATCGGCCTCAAGCACGGCTCGGGCGGGCGCGCCATGCGTCAGCTGATCGAGGACGTGTTCCTCCAGCTCGCCTCCCCGGTCGACGGGATCGGCCTCGCCGCCCTCGACGACGGGGCGGCCCTCCGGGTCGGCGACCGCTGGCTGGTGGTCACCACCGACTCGCACGTGGTCCACCCCATCTTCTTCCCCGGCGGCGACATCGGGCGGATCTCGGTCTCCGGCACGGTGAACGACCTCGCCATGATGGGGGCCACCGAGCCGCTCGGCCTCACCTGCGCGGTGATCCTGGAGGACGGTTTCCCCCGCGCCGACCTGGAGCGCGTGGTGGCCTCGATGAAGGCCACCGCCGCCGAGGCGGGCGCGCCGGTGGTCACCGGCGACACCAAGGTGATGGGCAAGGGGCAGGTGGATGGGATCGTCCTCAACACCACCGGGGTGGCGCTCGCCGACCGGGTGGTGACCGACGCCGGCCTGCGCGCCGGGGACGTCCTGATCGTCACCGGCTCGATCGGCGATCACGGCATGGCGGTGATGGCCCGCCGGCACGACCTGCGCCTGGAGGGGGACCTCCGCTCCGACGTCGCCCCCATCAACGGCCTGGTACGGGCGGCGCTGGCCGCCGGGGGCGAGGACGTGGTGGCGATGAAGGACCCGACCCGGGGCGGGGTGGCGGGCGTCCTCCACGAGATGGCCGCCAAGGGCCAGGTGGGGATCGTGGTGGAGGAGGCCGCCCTCCCGGTGAACGACGAGGTGCGGGCGGCGGGCGAGATGATCGGGATCGACCCCATCCTGGTGGCCAACGAGGGCAAGGCGGTGATCGGGGTCCGGGCCCGCTCGGCGGAGCGGGTGCTGGCGGCGCTCCGCGCCCACCCCCAGGGCCGCCGGGCGGCGCTCTTCGCCCGGGCGATCGCCGAGCGCCCGGGGGCGGTGGTCCTCGACACCGGCTTCGGGAGGCGCATGCTGGCCGAGCCCGAAGGAGAGCTCCTCCCCAGGATCTGCTGATGAGCGACGGGAGCCACATCCGGATCGAGCGGGACGGCGCGGTCGGCCACCTGGTGATGGACCGGCCCGACCGGTTCAACTCGATGGACGTGCGGATGGCCCAGGACCTCCGGGCCGCGGGGCTGAAGCTCGCCCGGGACGAGTCGGTCCGGGCGGTGATCTTCCGGGGCACGGGCGGGAAGGCCTTCTGCGCCGGGGCCGACCTCAAGTACATCCGCGCCGGCGGCGCGCACGAGGACCTCGACTACCTCGCCCCCACCGCCCGCCCGGCCACCAGCGGCTTCGGCGCCATCTTCAAGCAGATCCTGGAGTACCTCCACTCCACCATCTCCGAGATCCGCCGCTCCCCCAAGCCCTGGGTGGCGGCGGTCGACGGGGTGGCGGCCGCGGGCGGCCTGGGGCTGGCGATGTGCTGCGACCTGGTGGTCTGCTCCGCCCGCTCCGCCTTCGAGTGGGCCTACGCCAAGACCGCGCTCTGCGGGGCGGAGAGCTCGACCTTCTTCCTCCCCCGGCTCGTCGGCCTCCGGCGCGCGATGGGGATGGCCCTCCTCAACCCGCGCCTCGACGCCCGGCAGGCCCTGGAGTGGGGGCTGGTGAACGAGGTCTACCCGGACGACCGCTTCGAGGAGGAGGTCCGGGCCCTGGGCCGGCGCCTGGCCGCCCTCCCGCCCAAGACCATCGCCCAGACCAAGGCCCTCCTGAACCAGTCGGCCGGGGTGGACCGGCTCGACTGGCACCTCGACCGCGAGCTCGAGGAGCTGGCCCGGAGCGCCGACTCGGCCGACTTCACCGAGGGGGTGGACGCCTTCTTCGGGAAGCGCCTGCCGCGCTTCGAGGGCAAGTAGAGGGGGAAGGGAGCGTTCGATGGCCGACCCCTTCCAGCAGCTCAAGTTCCGCGATCCGGCCCGCGCGCGGGGGCTGGCCCACGCCCTCGAGGCGGTGGTGAAGGAGATCGGCCGGCCGGTCTCGGTGATGCACGTCTGCGGCAGCCACGAGCAGGCGATCGCCCGCTTCGGCCTCCGCGCGGTGTTCCCGAAGGCCCTCACGGTGATCATGGGGCCGGGCTGCCCGGTGTGCGTCACCGACTGCCCGGAGATCGACGAGGCGGTGGCCCTCGCCCGGCAGGGAGTGCGGATCGCCACCTACGGCGACATGCTCCGGGTCCCGGGCACCGCCCGCTCCCTGGCCGACGCCGTCGGCGAGGGCGGCAAGGTGGAGAGCGTCTACTCGGTCATCCAGGCGGTGGAGCTGGCGCGCGCCCACCCGGCCGAGGAGCTGGTCTTCTTCGCCAGCGGGTTCGAGACCACCGCGGTGGCCACCGCCGCGGTCCTCCTCTCCCCCGACCTGCCGCCCAACTTCTCGGTGCTCTCCGCCCACAAGTACATCCCGCCGGCGATGGAGATCGTCGCGGAGATGCCGGAGAACAAGGTCGAGGGCTTCCTCGCCGCCGGCCACGCCGCCGCCATCACCGGCGCCTCGGTCTTCGTCCCCTTCGTCGAGCGCCACGAGCTCCCGGTGGTGGTGGGCGGCTTCGAGCCGCTCGACGTGCTCGCCGCCCTGGTGAAGCTGGTGGAGCTGGTCCGCGACCGGCGCCCCGCGGTGGAGAACATGTACCCGCGGGTGGTCACCTGGGACGGGAACAAGGCCGCCCAGGCCCAGCTCTGGAAGGTCTTCAAGCTCCACGGCGGGCGCTGGCGCGGGATCGCCCACATCCCCAACGGCAACCTGCGCCTCCGCGACGAGTGGGCCCACCGGGACGCGCGGCGCCGCTTCCAGATCGACCTGCACGCGCTCTGGGACTTCGCCCCCTCGGCGCTCACCCAGCGCTGCATCTGCGGCGACATCATGGCGGGCCTGAAGAACCCCACCGACTGCGAGCTCTACGGCAAGGGCTGCGTCCCCGAGTCGCCGGTGGGCGCCTGCATGGTCTCGGCCGAGGGCGCCTGCCGGATCTGGCACACGTATGGGGGGGTCCCCGACCTCCGGGAGATCGCCTGAGTGCACGAGTACTCCCTGGTCCAGACGCTGGTGACGCGGGTCGAGGAGGAGGCGCGGCGGCGCGGCGCCCTCGCCATCCACCGCCTCTCGATCCGCGTCGGCGAGCTCGCGGGTGTCGACCCCGAGCTCTTCCGCACCGCCTACGAGACCTTCCGGGCCGGGACGCTCTGCGCCGAGGTCCCGCTCGAGCTCCGCCACGTGGCGGCGACCTGGTCCTGCCCTGCCTGCAAGCGGCCGCTCCCTCGGGGAGCGGTCCTCCGCTGCCCGGACTGCGACGTGCCGGCGCAGCTCGACGAGGGCTCCGACGCCCTCACCCTCGAGGCCATCGAGATGGAGGTACCCTGATGTGCACGACCTGCGGTTGCGGTGACACCGAGCTGGTGCCGGTGGAGCTGCACGAGAAGATCCTGGCCGGCAACGACCGCGCCGCCCGCCACAACCGCGAGCACTTCGTCGAGGCCGGCGTCCTCGCCCTGAACATCATGGGCAGCCCGGGCGCGGGCAAGACCGGCGTCCTGGAGGCCACCGCGAAGGCGGCCGCGGCGAAGGGCTGGAAGCTGGGCGCGGTCTCGGCCGACCTGGCCACCGACAACGACGCCCGCCGGCTGGACAAGGCGGGGATCCCCTCGAAGGCGATCACCACGGGCCAGGCCTGCCACCTCGACGCCGAGCTGGTCCACCGCTCCCTCCACGGCTTCCCCTGGCAGGGGACGGACGTCTTCTTCATCGAGAACGTGGGGAACCTGGTCTGCCCGGCGATCTACGACCTGGGCCAGGCGGCCAACGTGGTGGTTCTGTCGGTGACCGAGGGCGAGGACAAGCCGCTCAAGTACCCGGTGATGTTCAAGGCCGCCGACCTGGTCCTGGTGACCAAGGTCGACCTCGTCCCCCACCTCGACGTCGACCTCGCCCGGATCCACGACGCCCTGGCGCGGGTGATGCCCCGCCCGCGGGCCATCGAGCTCTCGGCCCGGACCGGCCTGGGGATGGACCGGTGGATCGCCTGGCTCGAGGAGCTTCGCGGCCCCATCCGCAAGCCGCGCGAGGTCCGGACCCACCTCCACCACGCGCACGGGGCGGACGAGGGGCACGCCCACGAGCACGTCCACACCCACGAGCACGAGCACGAGCACGGCGGCGAGAAGCACGGCCACGGCCACGCCCACGAGCACGCGCATGGCCACTCGCACGACGGCTCCGAGGAGCACCTGCACGGCGGGCCGGAGCACGCCCACCAGGACGGGGCGGGCCACAGGCACCGGCACTGAGCGCCGGGAGGTGCGAAGGCCTCGCACGAGCCCCACGCGACCATCCCCAGGACCAGCCTCCCGGGGGCTGCGAACCTGCTACGTCCGCTCGCGGATCATCTCCTCGAGCCGGCCGAAGGCCTTGTCGAGCGTCGCCAGGGGCGGGCCGAACGAGAAGCGGACGTAGGAGCGGAAGCGGGAGACGTGGCGGGCGCGGCGCTTGCCGGGGTTCACGTCGAAGAACTCGCCGGGGACCACGATCACCTTGCGCTTCAGGGCCTCGCGGAAGAAGCCCATGCCGTCGTTCAGCGGCGCGGGCAGGTGGGCGACGTTGCCCCAGACGTAGAAGGTGCCGTCGGGGGCCCGGTCGAAGCGGACGCCCATCGCCTCCAGCGCCTGGAGCGTCCGGCGGCGCTTCTCCCCGAAGGTCCGGTGGATCGCCTCGGTCTCCGCCCGCACGTGCGCGTCGGCGAGGAGCGGGATGGCGGCGCGCTGGAGCGGCTTCGAGCCGCCGCCGTCCAGGAAGGAGCCGGCGCTCGCCACCGCGTCGACCACCGCCCGCGGGGCGACGGTCCAGGTCACCCGCCAGCCGGGGTAGCGCCAGTTCTTGGTCAGCCCGTCGAAGATGACGATGGGGTCCCGGTCCACGTCCTCGACGTAGCGGGCGGCGCTCTCCACCGGGAGCCGGCCCGGCACGCCGGTCCAGACGTAGTGCGAGTAGAACTCGTCGAGGAGGACGGCGCAGTCGAGCTCGCGGGCCAGGTCGACCCAGCGCGACAGCTCCTCCCCCTGCACCAGCTTGCCGGTGGGGTTGCAGGGGTTGGAGAGGAGCAGGGCGGAGAGCCCGCGCCCGGTCACCTCCCGCCGGAGGTCGTCCACCGTGAAGGCGTAGCCGCGCTCGCCCTCGAGCAGGATGGGGATGGGCGTGAAGGTCCGGAAGAGGTCGAGCAGCTCCTCGTAGGCGGTGTAGTCGGGGAGGAAGTGGCCCATGTTCACCCGCCCCAGGCTGGCCGCGGCGCGGGTGAGCGAGGTGCGGCCGCCGCCGGAGACCGAGACGTTCTCGGCGGTGTACTGCGAGGGGAGGCCCTTCCGGTAGAGGCGGTTGTAGAGCCCCGCCACCTCCTCGCGCAGCTCCCAGAGCCCGGCCACCGGCGCATACTCCTGGTCGTCGACGTGGACCGGGACGGTGTGGACGCGCTCGGGGGCGCCGGGGAGCGGGCCGGTCTCGGGCTGGCCCTGCCCGAGGTTGCACCAGTCCGGATCCTGCATCGAGAAGCCGAGCCGGGTGGCCTCGGTGGTGGCGTAGATCACCCCGGTGCGGGGCACCTGGCGGAAGGAGGAGAGCTTGCCGTTCTGCTGCTGGGGATCGTCGCTCACGGGAGGGCGAGCCTACCACGGCCGGCCTGCCGGGCCGCGCGGACGGCCGGCGCGGCCTGGCTTCAGCGCACGACCGGGACGAGGTCGCCCGCATCCGGGAGGACGAGCACGTCCGGCGCCGCCTTCCCCACCAGCTCCCGGGCCCGGGCCAGGGCCGCCTCCAGGGATGGCGCGAAGGTGGCGTAGGTCTGCCGGACGGTCTCCTCCGGCATCCCCGACACCAGGAGGAGGGTGTAGCGCGCGGGCAGAAACCGGCGGACGCCGAGCCGGAAGATCCCCTCGTTCACCACCTTGAGCGGCCCGGTCCCGTCCGGGCACTCGGCGCAGGCGATCACCACCCCGCCGTCCCGGAGGAGCATCCCGGCGGGCGGGACGAGCTTCGAGGCCTGGTACAGGCTCCCCGACACCGGGAGCGGCGCGGAGACCACCACCACGTCGGCCCGCTCCGCCTCGACCTCGCAGTACGGCCGCGCCTGGCGCACGCCCTCGCGGTGGGCGCGGACCAGGTCGCCGGCCACCGCCCCCAGGATCGTGCCCCCCGCCTCGACCACGTTCAGGAGGTGGCCGCGCCGGCCGGCGAGCGCGAGGCCGACCGCCTCCTCGAGGTCCTCGCGGCATGGGTTCCCGTCGGCCCGCCCCAGGCTGGAGGCCGGGTCGGCCTTGAGGAGGTGGTTCTGCCGGATGTCCTGGTCGCGGCCCAGGCCGGGGAAGACCCCCTTCGCCCCGCCGCCCCAGCCGGCGAAGTAGTGCGGCTTCACCCTGCCGGTGGAGACCACCAGGTCGGCCTCCAGCAGGCAGCGGTTCACGCGGACCCGCGTCCCGCGCCGCGTGACCCCCACCTCGACCAGCGCGCTCTCGTCGCGGGAGTCGTGGTTCACCACCCGGTGGCGCCGGAGGACCTCCGCCGGGAGCCCCAGCCGCTCCACCGGTCCGGGGGCGTGGGTCCCGTTGGCGATCGCGATGGTGAGCCGCTCGTCCGGCACCGCCGCCAGCGCCCGCCGGGCGGCGGCGAAGAGGGAGGCGCGCGGCTCCTCGCGGGAGGCGTCGCTCACGATCACCAGGGCGCGGGTGGACGGTCCGGCCAGCCGCGCGAGGGGCTCCGCGCCGATGGGGCGCTCGAGCGCCTCCCTCAGGGCCGCCCCGAGGTCCGCCACCGCCGGCACCCGGGGCGGGAGGAGGAGGCGGGCCGGAACGCCCTCGGGGAAGGGGAGCGGCCGCGAGCCGTAGCCGAGGTTCACGGCCCCGGAATATAGCAGGGCCGATCAGGGGGGCGGCAGGAGCGGAAGGGTCGCGGCGATCCGCGCCCGGACCTCGTCCCGCAGGCCGGTCGGGTCCTCGCGGAACGGCCCCACCTCGACCGGCTCCAGGATGCGCGCGGTGGCGCGGCAGGGCCGCACCCAGGGGCCGCCCTTGGGCATGCCGTGGGCGGTCCCGGAGACGGCCACCGGGAGGATGGGCACCCCGGCGTCGACGGCGAGCCGGAACGCCCCGGACTTGAAGGGGAGGAGCGCACCCTTCGCGCTCCGCGTCCCCTCCGGGAAGATCATCACGCTCATGCCGCGCCCCAGGTACTCCCGGGCCCGGGCGAGCGCCTCGCCGCCGCTCTCCGGATCGCCGCGCCGGATGGGGATGTCGCCGGTCATCCGGAGCATCCAGCCGACCCACGGGAGCTTGAAGAGCGACTCCTTCCCCACCCACTTCATCTCCCGGGGCAGGTGGGAGAGGAGGAGGATGTCGAGGATCGACTGGTGGTTCGCCACCACCACGTAAGGCCCCTTCCCCGGGAAGCGCCCCTCGACGCGGAGCCGCCAGGGCGGGAAGCAGCAGGAGAGCAGGACCCCGACGATCCGGAGGAAGCGCCCCGCCACCCGCCGGTTCCGGTCGAAGGGGAGCGTGAGGGCGAGGAGGAGCGCCTGCACGGGCAGCGCGAGCACGATCAGGGCGAGGGCGACGGGGTAGCCGACGACGGCGATGGCGACGTGCACGGTGCGGAAATCCTCTCGTGGGCGGGTCACCGCGCGGTCACGGCGACGGCCGGCGCGGGCGGCCGCGCCAGGTGGTGGGCGGTGCGGGCCTGGAAGATCGCCCCTGCCCCGAGGAGCCTCGCCTCCTCGAGCGGAGGGGCGACCAGGCGCGCCGACAGCGGCAGCGCGCCGGCGAACCCGACGGGCAGCGCGAGGCAGGGGAGGCCGCCGAGCGCCACCGCCGCGCCGACGGGGTCGAACGGCGTGGCCGGACCGCCGGGCAGGCCGAGCCGGGGCGGGCTCGGGGCGAGGAGCAGATCGTGGCGCGTGAACAGCGCGGCGAGCCGGCGCTGCCCCTCGGCGCGGAGGCGGGCGGCGCGGACGTAGTCGATCGCCGAGGCGAGCGGAGGGTCGCCCCCGGCGGAGGGGGCGCCCCCGAGCAGCCCCTGGCGGGCGCTCGCCGCCTCGGCGCCGGCGAGGAGCGCCGCCACCGCCTCCCAGGGGAGCTCGGGGAGCTCGGCCGGCGCGAGGAGCGCGCCCGCGTCCCGCAGGGCGTCCTGCGCGTCCTGGTAGGCCCGCGCCGCCTGGGGGTCGGCCGCGACCACCTCCGGCAGCGCCAGCACCCCCACCCGCAGGCCGGGCGGGATCTCCGGCCGGACCCGGCCCAGGCCGCGGGGGGCCGGGATCGAGGCCGGGTCGGTCGGGTCCGCGCCGGCGAGCGTGGCGAGCACCAGCGCGCAGTCGGCGGCGGAGCGCGCCAGCACCCCCACCACGTCCAGGCTGTAGGAGACCGGCATCACCCCGGGCAGCGGCAGCGCGCCGTAGGTGGGGCGGAGCGCGGTCACGCCGCAGGAGGCGGCCGGGCCGGCGAGGCCGTTCACCGTCTCGGCCGCCAGGGCGAAGGGCACGAGCCCTCCCGCCACCGCGGCCGCCGCCCCTCCCGCGGCGCCGCCCGCCCCCTGCCCGGGGTCCCAGGGGTTCCGGGCCGGCCCGCTCCGGCCGGCCCCGGGCGGTCCCCCGAGCTCGTCGAGGGTGAGCTTCCCGGCGAGCACCGCGCCGGCCGCCCCGAGCCGCGCCGCCACCACCGCGTCCTGCGCCGGGATCCGGTCGGCGTACCGGGCGCTGCCCAGGGTGGTCGGGATCCCCGCGGTGTCGATCAGGTCCTCGAGCCCGCAGGGGATCCCGTGGAGCGGGCCGCGCCAGCGCCCCGCGCTCAGCTCCGCCTCGGCGCTCCGGGCGTCGGTGCGGGCCCGCTCCGCGGTGACGGCGGCGAAGCAGCCGAGCCGCCCTCCGGCGCCGATCCGGGCGAGCACCGCCTCCGCGAGGTCCACCGGGGAGAGGGTCCGGTCGCGGATCTGGCGGGAGAGCTCGACGACGCCGGAGAAGAGCAGGTCCTCGCCGGGCTCCACGGCTACTCCCCCGGGCGCGAGAGCGCGGCGCGGAAGACCAGGGCGGGACGGACGTCCAGGGGGAGCGGCGCCGAGCGCACCGCCTCCAGGAGCGGGGAGGTCCGTGCCGGGCCCTCGGCGGGCGCGGCGGGGACGGGCGCGGCGGGGACGGGCGCGCGGGCGGAGCCGTGGGCGCAGGCGGCGGCGGGCGCGAGCGCGACGAGCCGGAGGAACGCCCGGCGGCCGCCTCCGGGCCGGCGCGCCTCGGGGGGATCGCGGTCCATGGCCGGTCGTTTAGCAGATTCCGGGGCGAGCGGCGCGCCCCGGGAGGTCGGCTGGCGGAAGGCCGCGGGGGCGGACAGAATCCCCGGGTGCCCGAGCTCCCGGACCTCGAGGTGTACGTGGCGGCGATCTCCGAGCGCGTGCTCGGCCAGCCGCTGCTCGGGATCCGCCTGGGGAGCCCGTTCCTGCTCCGCTCCGCCGAGCCCCCGCTCTCCGCGGCGAGCGGCCGGCGCGTGGAGGCGGTGCGCCGGTCCGGGAAGCGGCTGGTGCTCGGGCTGGAGGGCGGCCTCTTCCTCGCCCTGCACCTCATGATCGCCGGCCGGCTCCACTGGAAGGAGCCGGGCGCCAAGCTCCCCGGGCGGCGCGGGCTGGCCGCGCTCGACTTCCCGTCCGGCTCGCTGGTCCTCACCGAGGCGGGGACGAAGCGCCGGGCGGCCCTCCACCTGGTGCGGGGCGAGGCGGCGCTCGCCGCCCTCGACCGCGGCGGGATCGAGCCGCTCTCCGCCGGCCTGGCCGCCTTCGCCGCGGCGCTCCGGCGCGAGAACCACACCCTGAAGCGCGCCCTCACCGACCCCCGCCTCTTCGCCGGGATCGGGAACGCCTACTCGGACGAGATCCTGCACCGCGCCCGCCTCTCCCCGGTGAAGCTCACCTCGCGCCTGGAGGACGGCGAGGTGGCGCGCCTGCACGAGGCCACGCGGGCGATCCTGATCGAGTGGACCGAGCGGCTGCGCCGGGAGGCGGGGGGAGACTTCCCCGAGGGCGTCACCGCCTTCCGGGAGGGGATGGCGGTGCACGGCCGGCACCGGCAGCCCTGCCCGGTCTGCGGGACCGCGATCCAGCGGATCGTCCGGGCCGAGAACGAGGTCAACTACTGCCCCCGCTGCCAGACCGGCGGCCAGATCCTCTCCGACCGATCGCTGGCGCGGCTGCTGCGCGAGGACTGGCCGCGCACCATCGACGAGCTGGAGCGAAACCCGGCCCTGGGGCTGCGCGAGCCCCCCGCCGCCCCGGGGGGTGGGGCGCGCTGAACGCCAGGACAGGCCGGAGGAACCCCTCGCACGACCCTCCAGCTGCGTCGCCTCCCACGCGGCGTGCTGCCACGAGCGCGACGCACCTCGGCTGCCGCCGGGCGGCCGGGCTGCGGGGATTCGCTGGGAGCGTGGGACTTGGAGCGGGCACCGGCCGCGTGAGGCGGTCGCTTTCCGACTCCTTTGGTCCAGAATGCAAGAGTTGTGCCTTGAAGGGTGCGGCCGCTTGACACCGGGAGAGGAACGGGATTGTTTGCCTGCTTCCCACATCGGACGCGCAGGACGCTCCTACCCTTCGAGGAGACGCATGGCCACCGACTTCACCCCGCCCCAGAACTCCCCCGCCTCCCCCGTTCCCAAGAAGAAGATCCGCCGGGAGGACGCGCTCGCGTACCACTCGTCCGGACGGAAGGGGAAGATCGAGGTCGTCCCCACCAAGCCCTGCGCGACCGCGCGGGACCTGGCGCTCGCCTACAGCCCCGGCGTCGCCGAGCCCTGCCTCGAGATCGCCAAGGATCCGGACCTCTCCTACCTCTACACCGCGCGCGGGAACCTCGTGGCGGTGGTGTCGAACGGCACCGCGGTCCTCGGACTGGGCGACATCGGCCCGGCCGCCGGCAAGCCGGTGATGGAGGGCAAGGGCGTGCTCTTCAAGAAGTTCGCCGACATCGACGTCTTCGACATCAACATCGACGCCAAGGAGGTCGACAAGGTCTGCACGGTGGTGAAGGCGCTCGAGCCCACCTTCGGCGGAGTGAACCTCGAGGACATCAAGGCCCCCGAGTGCTTCGTGATCGAGAGCCGCCTGAAGAAGGAGATGCAGATCCCGGTCTTCCACGACGACCAGCACGGGACCGCGATCATCTCGGGCGCCGCCCTCCTCAACGCCCTCGAGCTGGCGGGGAAGAAGATCGAGCAGATCCGGGTGGTGGTCAACGGCGCCGGCGCCTCCGCCATCGCCTGCACCAAGTTCTACCTCGCGCTGGGGGTGAAGCGCGAGAACGTGATCATGGTGGACACCAAGGGCGTCGTCTACAAGGGGCGCACCGAGGGCATGAACGAGTGGAAGTCGGAGTTCGCCGCCGACACCAAGCTCCGCACGCTCGCCGAGGCGGCCAAGGGGGCGGACGTCCTCCTCGGCTGCTCGGTGAAGGGGATGTTCACCCAGGACATGGTCCGGTCGATGGCCAAGGACCCCATCGTCTTCGCCCTCGCCAACCCCGATCCCGAGATCAGCTACCAGGAGGCCAAGGAGGCCCGGGCCGACGTGATCATGGCCACCGGGCGGTCGGACTACCCGAACCAGGTGAACAACGTCCTCGGCTTCCCCTACATCTTCCGCGGCGCCCTCGACGTGCGCGCCAAGGCGATCACCGAGGAGATGAAGATGGCGGCGGCCAAGGCCATCGCCGGCCTGGCCAAGGAGGACGTGCCCGAGTCGGTCTCCCGCGCCTACGGCGGCGAGCGGTTCCGGTTCGGCCGCGAGTACATCATCCCCAAGCCGCTCGACCCGCGCGTGCTCCTCTGGGTGGCGCCGGCGGTGGCCCAGGCGGCCATCGAGGGCGGGGTGGCCCGGGTCGCCCTGGACATCGGCGAGTACAAGGACCGGCTCCGCAAGCTGCAGAGCCGCTCCCACCAGGTGATGGGGGAGATCTTCCCCAAGACCAAGAAGAAGCTCACCCGGATCGTCTTCCCCGAGGGGCACCACCCCAAGATCCAGCAGGCGGCGGAGATCCTGCGGGAGGAGGCGATCTGCGAGCCGGTGCTGCTCGGGCCGGTGGAGGCCATCAAGCGCTCCATCGCCGACCAGCGCCTCGACGAGCTCGAGGGCGTCACGATCATCGACCCCATGGACAGCCCCGACCTGGCCCGCTACGTCGCCCGGTTCTGGGAGATCCGCCAGCGCCGCGGGATCACCCTGGAGGAGGCGCGCCGCCGCCTCCGGACCCGCAACTACTTCGCCTCGGTGATGGTGGAGACCGGCGCGGTGGACGGCATGGTGACCGGCCTCACCACCAGCTACCCGGACGCGATCCGCGCCCCGCTCGAGGTGATCAAGACCCGCACCGGCCGGCGCGCCGGCGGGGTCTACATCGTGGTCACCAAGCACGACTTCAAGTTCTTCGCCGACTGCACCGTCACCATCGACCCCACCGCCGAGGAGCTGGCCGAGATCGCCGTCACCACCAGCGACCTGGCCCGCTACTTCGAGGTGACGCCGCGGGTGGCGATGCTCTCCTACTCCACCTTCGGCGCGGCCGGCGGCGAGAGCCCGCGGAAGATGCGGGAGGCGACCGAGCTCGTCCGCCAGCGCCGGCCCGAGCTGGAGATCGACGGCGAGATCCAGGTGGACATCGCCACCAGCGCCGAGGTGCGCGGCGGCGAGTTCCCCTTCTCCACCCTGAAGGCGGACGCGAACGTCTTCGTCTTCCCCAACCTCGACTCGGCCAACATCGCCTACCAGATGCTGGAGCGGGTGGGGGGCGCCGAGGTGATCGGGCCGGTGCTCCTCGGGATGCACAAGCCCGTGAACGTCCTGCAGATGGGCTGCTCGGTGCAGTCGATCATCAACCTCGCCGCCATCACCGCCCTGCGGGCGCAGGGCGACGAGTTTCTCTTCTAGCGCGCCGCCGCTCCCCCCAGGGCGCCGCCGGCTCTCGGGCCGCTCCTCTGCCGGGGAGCGGCCCGCGCCGTCACAGGCTCACGCGGGCGGCGATCCCGAGATCGAGCACGGGCGCGGCCAGGGAGCTCGGCACGCCGGGGGGGAGGTAGGCGGCCAGGCCCGGCGGGACGGTGAAGCCGAGCCGGAACTCGCCCCCCTCGGTGCCCAGGTGGCCGGCCACGAAGGTCTCGATCCGCAGGTAGGTGAGGATGAGCACGGAGTGGTCCAGCCGGGCGATGAAGCTCTTGTCGGAGAGGTTCCCGAGCACCGAGAGCGTGAAGGTGGTGTTGTTCCAGCTCCCCGGGTTCGGCAGGTTGAGGTACGCGCCGGCGTAGTGCTTGCCCAGGTAGAAGGGGTGGTAGGCGGTGGGATCCTGCTGGACCAGGCTCGGCGGGACGGTGGGGGCGAGGGCGGGCGCGCCGTAGAGCAGGAACGGGTAGATGTGGGCGTCGGCGTAGCCGGCGGCGTTGTAGAAGTACTCGGCCCCGACGGTGAGCGAGTCCTCGTCCGAGTACTTGACCGACCAGGAGCCGCCCAGCGTCACCTGCGGGGTGAAGCCGGTGGGGTCGTCGCGGTGGTAGCCGGCCAGGTCCGAGGGGGACGACCCCATCGCCCAGTGGGTCCCGTCGATCCCGTCGCGGAGCGCCGCCTCGGCATAGAGGTCGAGGTCGCCCAGGCCGCCGGAGAGATCGACGCCGAAGCGCGGGTGGTGGCCGTCCTGCACCAGCGCGTCGAGCCCGAGCTCCGCGGTCCCGAGGACGATCTCGGCCCGCCCCCCGCCGCCGATCCGGCCGAGCCGGCTCACACCCTGGGTGGTGTCCCCGGCCAGGTCCTCGAGCACCGCCACCCCGTAGAGGTTCCAGCCGCGCTTCTCCCAGGGTATGTGGAGCTTCACCAGCGAGGTCCCGGGGCGCACGTCGTAGATGGCCAGCGGGTCGCGCTTCACCGGGTGGAGGTAGTCGGTCGGGTTCCAGAACTTCCCCACCCCCCACTTCACGTGCTGGCGCCCCGCCGTGAGGAAGGCGCGCCGGTCGGCCACGTCGAAGTTGAGCCAGAGCTGGTCGAGGATGGCGTGGGGGTTCGAGAGGGTGGTGGCGGTCGAGCCCCCGAGGTAGAGCCCGGGGGAGGTGGAGGCGATCGACGCCTGGCCGCTGGCCAGGGTCGGGTCGTAGCTCAGGCGCCCGAGGACGAAGCCGCGGACGCGCTCGTTGGGGCGGACGTCGGCGAAGAGATCCAGCAGGTTGGGCGAGGCGAAGTACCAGTCCCTGGGCGCCTGCCCCTCCTGCCACTCGGTCACCGCGCGCAGGTAGATCTGCCCGCCGATCTTGAGCGGGTCCTCGAGCCGCCGGGCGGCGGCCACCAGCCCCTCGTCGGGAGGCGGCTGGGCCGCCGCGGTGGCGGCCGGCGCGCCGAAGAGGTCGGCCTCCTCCGGCCGCGCCGCGCCGCCGGAGGCGGGCGGAGCGGCGGGGGGCGGGGCGGGCTTCGCCTCGGGGGCGGGGGTGGCCGCCGGCGCCTCCTTCTTCGGGGCGCCGAAGAGCTCGTCCTCGCTCGGCCGGTCCTGGGCGGCGGCCAGGACGGGGAGGACGGCGGCCAGGGCGGCGAGCGCGGGGAGGAGGCGCGGGGCGGGCATCGGCGGCGCCTCCTCAGCGGCTCTTCGACTCGAGCCAGGCCTTGGTGAAGATGTTGGCCTCCAGGGAACGGAGGTCGATCTCCTTTATCAGGATCATGGTGGCGTTCCCCTTCTCCACCTCGTCGAAGAACCGCATCTCCTCCGGGTACCAGACGTCGCCCTTCTTCGACTCGGAGTAGACCTTGCGCCAGCGCGGGTAGTAGCTGGTCCGCATCAGCCGCCCGGAGAGCGCCATCTCCTGCCGCTTCAGGATGTTGTTCGTGGCCTTGTCCACCCAGAGCCGGATCTCGGGGAAGGCCACGTCCACGCCCGACTTCACCCGGAGCAGGATCCGGTTGGCCTCGTAGACCCCGAGCTTCTCCTCCGCCTCCCAGGTCGGGTCGTACTCCTGGTCGAGCTTGGACTCGTCCAGGTCGCTCCGCCGCGTCTCGGTGCCGCCGATCCGCTCGCGCTCGGTGCGCCGCTCCCACCGGCCCACCCCGGGATCGTAGAACCACATGTTCCGCTCGATCCGGAGGTAGCCCTTGCCCTGCTCCGACTTGGGCTTGGTGAAGAGGAAGAGCTGCTTGTCGTCGAGGTCCCGCCGGTAGACGAGCAGCTCGTAGACCACGTCGGTCTTCCCCTTCTCCTTCTGCTCCATGTAGCAGAGCGCCTTCCAGTCGCCGGCGTTCCGCTGCCGCTCGTCGATGGTCTGGATGATCTTGTGCACCTCGGCGTCGCTGGGGGCGGCGAGGGCGCGGGGCGTGCCCAGGGCGGCGCCCGCGGCGAGCAGGGCGAGGGGGACGAGGCGGGTCATGGCGTTCATCCGATGTGGTGCATGGCGGTGACCGGCCGCAGCCGGGCCGCCCGCAGGGCGGGGAAGAGGGCGAAGACGGTGGTGACGCCGGTGAGGAGGAGGACGTCCAGGAGGACCGCGCGCGGCTGGATGGAGAGGGTGAGGCTCCGCTGCATGAGGAACATCAGGACCGAGTCGGGGACCTTCACGTGGGCGGCGTTCACCGCCAGCGCCACCAGCCAGCCCAGCGCCGCCCCGGCGGTGGTGCCGAGGAGCCCGAGCAGCCCGGCCTCGAGCACGAAGAGCCAGAGCACCTTCCGCCGCTGCATCCCGATGGCGCGGAGGGTGCCGATCTCCCGGGTCCGCTCGCGGATCGCGATCCAGAGGGTGTTCATGATCCCCACCACCACGATCACCATCAGGATGGTGACGAGCAGGAAGGTGAGGCCGCTCAGGCCCTTCAGGATCCAGTTGAGGAAGGAGAGCTCGTCCTCCCAGGTGGTCACGTCGAGCTTCTGGCCGGTCCAGTCCTCGGAGGCCACCCGCTGGAACTTCTGCCAGTAGGGCTGCGGATCGGCGTCCATCACCCGCCAGCCGGCCCGGGCCAGCCCGCCGCGTAGCCGGGCCGCCACCTCGGCCGAGGCGGCCGGGCGCTTGAGGTAGAGGTGGATCGCGCCGGTGGTCTCCTCGTTCAGGAGGTAGAGCTTGCGGAGCGTGGCCGCCGGCATGAAGGCGCTGAACGAGGAGAGGAGCCCGACGCTCCTGGCCACCACCGCCACCCGGACGTCGGCGGTGTTGTTCATCCCCCGGGAGGTCGGGGCGACGAGGGTGAGGGCGTCGCCCACCTTCACCCCGAGCCGCTTCGCCTGCTCCTCGAAGATCAGCATGGTGTTGGGCTGGGCGAGCTCGTCCAGGCTCCCCTCCTTCACCTGGACCACCCGGCGGAAGCCCGGCTCGTGGGCGATGTCGATGCCCCCCAGCACCATGTCCATCGAGGCGCTGTCCCCCACCACCTTGGCGTAGCCGCGGACCCGGACCGTGGCGAAGTCGAGCTCGGGGACCTCCCGCTTCGCCTCCTCGAGCACCCGCCGCCAGTCGTTCACCAGCGGGGCCGACATGCCGCTCGTGATCTTGTAGAAGCCGCCCACGTTGACGTGGCCGGTCATCAGGGTGGTCGCCGACTCGAGCATCGCCGAGCGGATCCCGTCGGTCAGGCCGCTCATCAGGACGAGGAGCGCCGTCACCGTGGCGATGGCCGCGCCGAGGAAGAGGTTCCGCTTGGTGTGCTGCGCCAGGCTGCGGGCGGCGATCCGGAGGTCGGTGGCGAGCACGGTCAGTCCTCCGAGGACATCGCCTCGAGCGGGGTCACGCGGGTTCCGAGGATGGCGGGGTAGAGGCCCGAGGCGACGCTCACCAGGAACACGATCCCGAGGGCCACCGCCAGGCTGACGCCGCCCACCGCCGGCACCAGGGCCGGGCCGGAGAAGAAGAAGTTGAGCTGATCGCTGGTCGCCGGGATCCCGCCCCGGGCCCGGATGATCTCGAGGATCCCGATCCCGATCCCCGCCCCCAGCGCGCCGAAGACCAGGCCGATGAAGACCGTCTCCACCATCAGCATCACCAGCACGAAGCGGCGCTGCGCGCCGATGGCGCGCATGGTCCCGATCTCCTTCACCCGCTGGAGCGTGGCCATCACCATGGCGTTGTTGATGATCACCAGGGCGACCGCGAAGATGATCAGGACCGCCACGTAGAGGACCAGCCGGGAGAGGGTGACGAACTGGCCCACCATCCCGGAGGCCTCCTGCCAGGTGATCGCCTTGATGGGGAGGCCGGCCTTCCCCGCCGCCGCCTCGATCTGGCGCATCGACTCGCGCATCCTCCCCGGGTCCTTCAGGATCACGGCGGCGTTCAGCACCACCCCCTGGTCGATCTCGTCCTGCGAGTAGACCCGGTCGAAGCGGTCCTGACGCGCCGCCTGCTCGTCGCGGTGGCCCACCAGCCGGACCTCGTCGATCCGGCTCTGCTTGGTCTCCGCCGGGCCGTCGGTGGCCGCCCCGAACATGTCGGCCTCGGCCCGATCGCGGTCCAGCCCCTCCAGCCCGGCGCTCTTCTTCAGCTCGGCGATCTCCCGGGCGCGCTCGGCGGTGAGGTGGCCGTAGAGGTCCCGCCAGGTCATGAGGTCCATCAGGCTCATCACCCCGGCGATGCCGGACTTCTCGAGCCCCTTGAACTGCACGAAGCCGTAGACCTTGACGTTGACCGACTTCATGTAACCGGTCTTGGTCGGCGCCTTGATGGTGATCGTGTCCCCGACGTTCACCAGGTAGAGCTGGAGCAGCGGCGCCAGGTCGTCGTAGAAGGCGCGGTAGTGCCGGTCGAAGTTCTGGTCGTCGACCGCCAGCAGGTCGGCCACCAGCTTCCCCAGGTCCTCCTCCTGGGACCCCAGATCGCGCTGGAGCCGGACCTTCGCCTCCTCGGCCTTCACCGGGTCGAGCTGGAGGAGGATGTCGCGGGTGGCGCCGGCGTTCTCCTTCACCCAGCGCTGCAGCTCCTCGTCGGTGGCGATGCGCCGGCGCTGGATCTCCCGGGCGTCGCGGATCTTGTCGAGCCGGTGCGCCGGCCGGAGCTTGAGGTACTCCTCCGCGTACCACTTGCCGAGCAGGATGCCCCGCTGACCGTGGGGGACCATCTGGCCGTCGACCACCTGCATCCGGTCGAAGGCCTTGGCGAAGGCGTCCAGGTCGGTGCCCACGTAGCGGATGAAGACGAAGGCGTTGTCGGCGGAGAGCGGCGCGATCCGGTTCTCCAGGAACTCGAGGCCCCCGAGCGGGTCCGCGTCGAAGCGCGCCCAGAAGCCCTCGTCCATCGCCCGCTCCAGGTCGAGGTACTCCGCGTGCCGCTCCTTGTACTCGGTGGTGCTCGTGTCGGCGATCGCCCGGGCGCTCTTCAGCTCCTCGTGGAGCAGCTCGGCCATCCGGCGCACGTGCGCCTTGTGCGCCTCGTAGTCCCGGCGGAGCTCGGGGCTCGGGTCCCCGGCCAGGATCCGGTTCGCGTCCGCCCGCAGCTTGGCCAGGACCACGTCGATGAGGTTGCCGGCGCCGACCATCGCCCGGTCGATCCCCATCGGCACCACCGCCTTGACGTTCGGGACGCCGAGGAGCGCCTGCTTGAGGGCGGCGAAGTCCGGAACCGGCTCGAGATCCGACGACCCCATCATCGAGCCGTAGATCTGGAGGTCGTCCTTCGAGTCGCGGCTGTAGACCTGGACGTTCCCGCCCAGGCTCCCCTGGATGGACTGGCGCATCCCGAGGTCGATCGAGTCGAGCAGGGAGCTGCCCACCACCACCAGCACCGCCCCGAGCAGGATGATGCCGCCGATGATCGCGGTCTTCACCCGGCTGGCGAAGAGGTTCCGGAAGGCGATCTGGAGGAGGACGCTCGCGGCGCCGAGCCTGGACGTCATCGCATCCTCCTCAGGCGGTGGGGCCGTTCACCAGCTCCCGCCCGGTGATCCGCCCGTCGGCGATCCGGACGATGGCGCTGGCGTGGCTCATGACCTTGGGGTCGTGGGTGGAGAAGATGAAGGTGGTCCCGTCCTTCCGGTTCATCTCCTTCATCAGGTCGATGATGTTCGCCCCGGTCTGGGAGTCGAGGTTGGCGGTGGGCTCGTCGGCGAGCACCAGGGCCGGGCGGGTGACCAGGGCGCGGGCCACCGCCACGCGCTGCCGCTGCCCGCCGGAGAGCTCGCTGGGCCGGTGCGCGCCGTGGCCCTGGAGCCCCACCGCCTCGAGCAGCGCCGACACCCGCGCCCGCCGCTCCCGCCCGGAGAGCCCGCCCTGGAGCAGGAGGGGGAACTCCACGTTCTGGAAGACGGTGAGCACCGAGACCAGGTTGAAGCTCTGGAAGATGAAGCCGATGGTCCGGAGCCGCAGGTCGGTCAGGGCACGCTCCGAGAGCCGGGAGGTGTCCTTCCCGCTCACCCGCACCGCGCCGCCGGTGGGCGTGTCCACGCAGCCGATCAGGTTGAGCAGGGTGGTCTTCCCGCTCCCCGAGGGGCCGGCGATGGAGAGGAACTCTCCGGCGTTCACCTCGAGCGAGACCTCGCGGAGGGCCGGCACCACGGTCTTGCCGAGCTGGTAGTCCTTGGAGACGGCCTGGACGGAGACGATCGCGCTCATCGGGCACCTCGGGGGTGGCGGGCCCGCGCGAGGCGGGCGGGGGTTCGGGCCGGCGCGCGGGCGGCGGGCCGGCGCGGGCGGTGAGGCTGGGCGTGGACCACCGCCCGGGCGTGCTCGATCCAGCCGAGCGCGGCGCGCAGGAAGGTCAGCCCGAAGTCGAGCGTGAGGCGCCAGTAGGGGGCGTCGGGATGGCCGGCCGCCTTCTCGTCGAAGCCGGCGGCGGCGGTCTCCAGCTCCGCCAGGCTGGCGTGCAGCTTGCCGCCCACCGCCGCCAGGTTGCGGTCCAGCACCGCGGGAGGCACGGCGCCGCCGAAGAAGACCTTGAGCAGCACCTCGTTGCGCGCCGGGGCCATCACCGGCGGGAGGGCCACCCAGGCGGCCAGCGCCGACCGGCCCGCGGCGGTGAGGTGGTAGGTGGCACCGCCCCGGCCCGGCCCGCCGCGCGTCGCCCGCGACTCCACCAGCCCCTCGGCGGTGAGCTGGCGCAGGGTCGGGTAGAGCTGGCCGTAGCTCTCCTGCCAGAAGTGGCCGACGCTCCCCTCGATCCGCTGCCGGAGGGCGTACCCGGTGAGCGGGCCGGTGGTGAGCATCCCCAGGACCACGAAGCGGGTTCGGTTCTCTCGCGGCTTCCGGACCGGGGTACGCGGGGCGGCGTCCATCTCGGCTCGCGGTGATATATCTGGACGATATATCTGTCAACTAGCCAGGCGGTGACGTCTCGGCGACGGCGAGGGACCCCGCGCCGGAGTGCGGCGCCTTGCCGCCCGGGTCAGTCGTCCTGCCGCCCCACCGCCACCGCGAACCCGCCCGGCTCCTCCTCCACGGCGTGGACGACCCAGGGCCGGCAGCAGACCGGGCAGTCCTCGACGTACCGCTGCGACTCCCCGCCGCCGGGATCGACGAAGATCGTGACGAGCTCGCCGCAGTAGGGGCACTGGATCTCGATGTCCACGGCCACCCCCGTTATAGTCGAGGCGTGGGCAAGCGGCCGTTCGAGAAGCCCTTCAACAACCCCTTCGAGCGGCTGCGGGAGCTGGCCCGCCCGGCGCCGACCGATACCCGCGCGCCGCGCGCCCCGGCGCTCCCCCCTCCGCCCGCCCCCGCCCCCGCCCCCGCCCCCGAGCCCACCGAGGACGAGCTCTGGGCGCTCGCCACCCGGGGCGCCCGCCCGGTGGAGCGCGGCTCGGACCGCGTCGCCCCGCCCCCTCCTCGCGGCGCCGACGGCCCCTTCTTCCACCCCGACCTCGAGGCGATCGACGCGCTCCGCGCGCTGGTCGCCGGCGACGCGCCCTTCGACCTCTCCGACTCGGACGAGTTCATCGAGGGGCGCGTGGCCGGGCTCGACCAGGCGGTGGTTCGCAAGCTCCGGCGAGGGGAGTTCGCGGTCCAGGACCACCTCGACCTCCACGGCATGACCCGCGACGAGGCGAAGGCGGCGGTGGACGCCTTCCTCCGGAAGGCGCGCTCGGGCGGGAAGCGGTGCGTGCTCCTCGTCCACGGCCGCGGCCTGCATTCCAAGGATCAGCTCCCGGTCCTCAAGGAGGCCCTGCGCGCCTGGCTGGCGAGCGCCCGGCTGGCGCGCCACGTCCTGGCCTTCGCCACCGCACGCCCCGCCGACGGGGGCGCCGGCGCGATCTACGTGCTCCTCCGGCGCGCCGGGCGCTAGCCGAGCGAGCGTAGCAGGGGATCAGCGCGGCGAAGCCGCGCCCTCAAGGAAAGAGGATCAGCTTGGCGCCCACCTGGAACCAGGTGTGGACGCCGCCCTGGCCCCCCAGCCCGTAGATCGCGTAGTAGGCCGGGTTGTCGACGGAGACCGAGCCGTAGGTCGAGAAGGACACCCCGGCGAACAGCCCCGCCCCGAAGACGTTGCTCGTCCGGAAGTCGACTCCGGCGCCGAGCTTCAGGAACTCCCAGCCCTCGAAGGTGACGTACTCGGTGCCGTAGGGCCCGCTGGTCGCCACGGTGGTCGACTCCCACCCGGTCCCCAGGGAGAACCAGGGCGTGACCGAGGCGAAGGGCGCGGTCACGTACCGCCCCACCAGCCCGACCCGGGCCGAGTCCGTCTCGCAGTCGAGCCCCGCGCTCCGGCAGTCGGCCCGCTTGCCGCTCGCCACGTCGCCCAGGCCGCCGTCGAAGACGATCAGCCCGACCAGGTGCGGGCTGAGCCGCAGCCCCGCCTCGAGCTGGAAGAGCATCATCCCCGGCCACCAGTCGGAGGTGCTCCCCAGGTTTCCCCCCACCGCGCCGGTGGTGTACGCGCCCCCGAAGCCCAGCGAGAAGGTGACCCCGAGCGGCGCGTTCGCCGGCGGCCGGGGCGGCGGAGCGGCGTAGGGGGGCGGGTACTGCGGAGGGTAGGCGGGAGGGTACTGGGGGTAGGCCTGGGCAGGGGGGGGCGGAGGCGGGGTGGTGGGCGGCGGCGGGACGAGGGTCGGGGGCGGGGTGGTGGGCTCGCCGTACTCGATCCGCTGCACCTCGCTCCGGGCGTAGCTCCGGATGGTCCCGTCGCCCAGCTGGAGGGTGACTCCGCGGGCGGGGTCGTCCTCGATCACCGTGCCGCGCGCCCGGCCGCCGTTCACCAGGTAGACGGTGTCGAGGGGCGCCCCGGCGGCGGAGGCGGCGAGCAGGACGGCGCAGGCGATGCCGAGCATGGTCCTCTCCTCCGGCGCTCATCATCGCCGCCGGGGCCAGGCCGTTCAAGGACGCCGCGGTCCGCGGGCCCTCCCTGCCTACATCGACGCCGCGATCTCGCGCGCCGCCGCGGCCGGGTCGGCCGCCTCGCGGAGGGGCCGCCCGACGACGATCACGTCGGCGCCGGCCCGCACCGCCTCGGCGGGCGTCGCCACCCGGGCCTGGTCGCCCCGGGCCGCGCCGGCCGGCCTCACCCCGGGCACGACCAGCAGGGGCGCCGGCCCGACCGCCGCCCGCACCGCCGCCACCTCCCGCGGCGAGCAGACCAGCCCGGCCGCCCCCGCCCCGACCGCGAGCCGGGCGAGCCGGACCACGGCCGCCTCGGGCGGGCCGGCCAGCCCGATCGCCGAGAGCGCGGGCCCGTCCAGGCTGGTGAGGACGGTCACCGCCAGGATCCGAACCTTGCCCCCCGCCCCCCGCACCGCGGCGCGCACCATCTCCTCGCCGCCGGCGGCGTGGACCGTGAGGAGGGCGGCCCCGACCTGGGCCGCGCTGCGGGCGGCCCCCTCGACCGTGTTCGGGATGTCGTGGAGCTTGAGGTCGAGGAAGATCGGCCTCCCCAGGGCCGCGGCCGCCCGGACCGCGGGCGGCCCCTCGGCGGCGAACAGCTCCAGCCCGACCTTGAGCATCCCGACGTGGGGCGCCACCGCGCGCGCGAACGGCTCGGCCGCCGCCATCGACGCGAAGTCCAGCGCGGCGCAGATCCGATCGGCCGGTCTCATGCCTTCCCCACCTGCATCTTCCCCACCTCCCGGAGCAGCGCCTCCGCCTGCTCCCGGGGGAGGCAGTTCTTCACCTCGAAGAGCGCGAAGGAGAGCAGGTCCTCGATCGCCTCGAGCGACCTCGCCCGGGCGGCGGCCGCCTTGTAGGCGCCGGTCTGGCTCACGTTGGCGAGCACCCGGGCGACGTCCACCTCCCCGTCCTCGCCCACCCGTACCCCGTCGAAGAGGGCGCGCTGCTTGGGCGGGAGGCGGTCGAAGTAGCTGTTGAGCCGCTCGTGGGCCGACGGGTTCGCCGCCGAGAAGGCGGCGTGGACCCGCTTGAAGATGCGGCGGTAGGTGTCGAACGGTCCGGGCGGACGGCGCGGCTGGCCGGCGGCGGGCGGCTCCACCTCGATGACGATCTCCTCCTCGGCCGCGGGCGGCGGCGCGGGCGCCGTCAGCACGCCCTCCCCCACCAGGGCGGCGGCGGCGCGGAGGGCGTCGAGCAGGCCCAGGCCCGCCTCCAGGGCGGCGGCGGGCAGGGAGCGCACCCCGTCGACGGCGGCCAGGAGCGCCGCCTCGTCGGCGGCGGGGGGAGCGGCGGGCTCGGCGCGCCGGGAGAGGACCACCTCCCGCCCGCCCAGCTCCCGGGAGAGCCGCTCCGCCTCCTCGACGCGCTTGAGCCCCTGGAGGAGGAGGTCGCGCGTCCGCTCGCCCAGCCGCACGGCGTTCTGCTCCTCGGTCGGCCCCTCGAGAAAGGCGAAGGTCCCGGCCGGCTCGACGAAGGCGCCGAGGAGGATCTCCTTCACCTGCAGGGCGATGCCGTCGTAGAGCTGCCCGGAGGAGAGGAGCCCCTCGTCCACCAGCACCTGGCCGAGCGGGCGGCCCGAGCCCACCAGCCCCGAGCAGCGGTCCAGGGCGGCGGCCTCGACCAGCCCGGCCCGGCGCAGGACCGGCCCGAGCCGGTCGGCGGGGTCGGAGGACGAGGCGAAGACCACCTGCCCGTCCCGGAAGTAGATGCTCTTGCGCCGCAGCCGCTCGGGCTGCTCGGGCGCGTCGCCCGCCTCCGGCCCCCCGAAGGCGAGGAGCAGCACGCCGGTCCGGAGGTTGGCGAAGACGAAGTGGACCACCTCGGCCACGGTGAGGGCGGCCAGCGAGCCGGCGAACCAGGCCCGGGGGGCGTCGTCGCGGACCGGGGTGACGAGCGCGAACGCGCCCCGCGCGGACACCAGCTCCGCCTCGCCGCCGCCCGCGAGCCCGAGCGCCTCGGCCTCTCGGCGCGGGAGGGCGATCTCCCCTTCGGCCCCGATCGACAGCTTCGCGCGCACGTCGCCTCCCGGGCGCCGGCCGGCGCCGGCGTCGCTCAGCGGGCCTCGGCCCGCACCGCCTCCGCCGCCCTGCGGGCCGCCTCGCCGAGGGGGACCAGCTCCACCGCCCCGCCGGCCCGCCGCTTCCACTCCACCTGCCCGGCCGCCAGCCCCTTCTTGCCCACCGCGATCCGCAGCGGGATCCCGACCAGGTCGGCGTCCTTGAACTTCACCCCGGCCCGCTCGTCGCGGTCGTCGTAGAGCACGTCCAGCCCCTCCCGGGCGAGGGCGGCCACCAGCTCGTCCCCGGCCTTCTTCAGCTCCGGCTCCGGGCCGAGGGTCAGGACGGTCACCGGGAAGGGGGCGATCGCCATGGGCCACACGATCCCGTTGTCGTCGTGGTGCAGCTCGATGGCGGCCGCCATGATCCGCTCCACCCCGATCCCGTAGCTCCCCATCACGATGGGCACCTGCTTGCCCTCGGCGTCGAGGACGGTGGCCCCCATCGACTCGGCGTACTTGGTCCCGAGCTTGAAGATGTGGCCCACCTCGAGCGCCTTGAAGACGTCCAGGGTGCCGTCGCAGCGGGGGCAGCCCTCTCCGGCCTGGACGGTGCGGAGCTCGGCCAGGGTGGCGTGCGGGAGGAGGTCCCGGCGCACGTCCACGCCGCGGAGGTGGAAGCCGTCGACGTTGGCGCCGGTGACCATGTCCCGCCGGTCGGCCAGCGAGGGGTCGACCAGGACCCGGGCCTTGGTGAAGCCCACCGCGCCGAGGGAGCCGGCCTTCGCCCCCATGAGCGGCGGGATCTCCTCCGGGTGCGCGGGCCGCACCACCGCCGCCCCGGTGGCGGTCTGGAGCTTGGCCTCGTTCAGCTCCTGGTCGCCCCGCACCACGGCCACCACCGGCTGCTCGTCGGCCACGTACACCAGGGTCTTGAGCTGCCGCCGGGCCGGGACGCCGTGGGGCGGCTTCTCCAGGGCCTCGATGGTGAGGACGCCCGGGGTGGCGAAGCGCTCGGGGGCGGCGAGCCCCGTCCCGTCCTGCTCGGCCGGGATCCGGGAGGTGGCGGTCTCGGTGTTGGCCGCGTACCGGCACTTCGGGCAGGCGGCCACCAGGTCCTCGCCCGCGTCGGTCCGGACCATGAACTCCGAGGACTCGCTCCCGCCCATGGCGCCGGAGTGGGCCTGCACCGCCACGAAGTCGAGCCCGCAGCGGGTGAAGATCCGCTCGTAGGCCTTCCGCTGGTCCTCGTAGCGCAGGTCGAGGCCGCCCCGGTCCACGTCGAACGAGTAGGCGTCCTTCATGGTGAACTGCCGGACACGGAGGAGGCCGGACTTGGGCCGCGGCTCGTCCCGGAACTTGGTCTGGATCTGGTACCAGACCTGGGGGAGCTGCCGGTAGGAGCGGAGCTCGGCCCGGGCGATGGCGGTGAAGATCTCCTCGTGCGTCATCCCCAGGCAGTAGTCGCCGCCCTTGCGGTCCTTCAGGCGGAACATGTTGTCGCCCATCACCGCCCAGCGCCCCGACTCCTTCCAGATCTCGGCCGGGTGGAGGGCGGGGAGGTGGAACTCCTGGCCGCCGATGGCGTCCATCTCCTCCCGGACGATCTTCTCGACCCGCTTCAGGGTCCGCTGGGCGAGGGGGAGGTAGTCGTAGATCCCGGCCCCCAGCTGCCGGATGAACCCGGCGCGGACGAGCAGCTTGTGGCTCGGCACCTGGGCGTCGGCGGGCGCTTCCTTGAGGGTCGGGATGAAGGCCTGGCTGGTGCGGACGACGGACATGGGGCTGGGTTATACACTGAACGACGTGTCCGCGCGTGTCCGCCTGGCCCTGGCCGCCGTCGTGATGCTCGCCGTGGTGGCCGCCCAGCTCCCGCTCGCGCGCTGGCTGGGGCTCGAGCCGCCGCTGGAGGACTCGCCGGCGCTCGCCCGCCGGGGCGCCCGGGTGATGGCCCAGAACTGCCTGCACTGCCACGACCTGATCCCGCTCCCGCCGCGGGTGCGCGGCTGGGACGTCCGCCGCGCCTACGAGGCCCTGGGCCGGCTCCCCCGGCTCAACCGGGCCATGCCCGGGTTCGGGGGCACCGACGAGGACCGGCGGGCGCTCGCCGCCTGGCTGGCGGCGGCGGGCCGGGGCGAGGCGCCGAAGCCCGCGCCCTAGCGCTACTTGGGCGCCCGGGCGGCGGCGATCTGGAGCGCCTCGGCCACCACCGCGTCCTCGAGCTCCTCCGCCTTCATCCGCTTCACGATCTTGCCATCGCGGAAGAGCAGCCCCACGCCGCCGTGCCCGTAGGCGACGCCCACGTCGGCGGCCGCCGCCTCGCCGGGCCCGTTGACCTCGCAGCCCATCACCGCCACCTGCACCTCGCCCTTCACCGTGGAGAGCCGCTTCTCGACCCGCTCGGCGATGGGGATCATCTCCACCGAGCAGCGGCCGCAGGTGGGGCAGGAGGTGAGGGTCGCCCCGCCGAACTTGAGGCCGAGCGACTTGAGGAGGAGCCGGGCCACCCGGACCTCCTCCACCGGGTCGGCGGTGAGGGAGATGCGAATGGTGTCGCCGATCCCGTCGGCGAGGAGGATGGCCAGGCCGGCGGCGCTCTTCACCGTGCCGGCGAGGAGGGTGCCGGCCTCGGTCACGCCCAGGTGGAGCGGGTACTCGAACCGCTCGGCGAAGAGCCGGTTGGCGCGCACCGTCATGGCGACGTCGTGCGCCTTGAGGGAGACCTTGATCTCCCGGTACCCCTCGTCCTCGAGGAAGCGGATGTGGCGCTCCGCGCTCTCCACCATCCCCTCGGCGGTGGGCCAGCCGTGCCGCTCCACGATGTCCTTCTCCAGCGAGCCGGCGTTCACGCCGATCCGGATCGGGACCATCCGCTCGCGGGCGGCCTTCACCACCTCGCGGACCCGCTCGCGGGCCCCGATGTTGCCCGGGTTGAGCCGGACGCCGTGGATCCCCGCGGCCAGCGCGGCCAGCGCGAGCCGGTAGTCGAAGTGGATGTCGGCGACCAGCGGCACGGGCGCGGCCCGCACGATCGCGGGGAGCGCGTCGGCGGCCGCCCGGTCCGGGACCGCGAGCCGCACCACGTCCGCCCCGGCCTCGGCCAGGGCCCGGATCTGGGCGAGCGTGCCGGCCACGTCCGCGGTCTGGGTGGTGGTCATCGACTGCACGGCGATGGGGGCGCCGCCGCCGATGGCGACGTTCCCCACCCGGAGGCCGCGGGTCCTCCGGCGCTCCCCGAGGGTGGCCCCCTCGCCCTGTCCGTAAGCGCCCATTGTCCTCCCGAAGACGACGGCCGGGCCCTGATCTAGGACCCGGCCGCGGTCTTCGCCACCCGGGGCTACTTCTTGGCCTGGGCGGCCAGCTCCTCGTCCACCACCTGGCGGAAGTTCTCCAGCGGCTGGGCGCCCGAGATCGGGTGGCCGTTCACGTAGAACGCCGGGGTTCCGGTCACGCCCACGTCCTGGCCGGCCTTCTGGTGGAAGGCCACCGCCGAGGCCTTCTCGCCCGAGTCGAGGCACTTGTCGAACTTGGTCCCGTCGAGCCCCACCTCGCGCGCGTAGGCCTTGAGGTCGGAGACCGAGAGCTTCCCGCCCGAGGCGAAGAGCCGATCGTGCATCTCCCAGTACTTGGACTGGTCGCCGGCGCAGTGGGCCGCCTCGGCCGCCTTGGGCGCGAGGGTGTGGGTGGGGAGCGGGAAGTCGCGGTAGACGAGCCGGATCTTCCCCGGGTAGGCGGCGAGCAGGTCCTTCACCGTCGGCTCGGCCTTGACGCAGAAGGGGCACTGGTAGTCGGAGAACTCGACGATGGTGACGGGCGCGGTCTCGGGCCCCTTCGACGGGCCGGTCGCCTCCACCGCCACCTTGGGCGGCATGTAGACCGGGAGGAGGACCTCGACGCCCTGGTCCTTCTTGAGCTGGTCGTAGTAGGCGAGCAGCTCGCCCTGGGCCTTCTGGTTCTTGATGAACTTGGCGATGTCCCCCTTCACCTGGTCGAGGGGGGGGAGCTGCTGGCCGCCGGCCTTGGCGCGCTCGTACAGGGCCCGGATCTCGTCGTCGCTCGGCTCGGGGATCTTCTCCACCACCTCCTTGTTGATGAGCTCCTCGGGGGTGACGCCCGCCTGCTTGGCCTTCGCCTCGAAGACCTTGCGGCGGATCATCCCCTCGAGCCCCTGGCGGCGGAGCTGGTACTGCTGCTCGTCGAACTGCTGCTGGAGCTGCTTGAGGTCGCCCTTCACCTGCTCGTCCAGCTCGCCGGCGGTGATGGTCTGGCTCCCGATCTTGGCGACCGGGGTGGACGCGCCCTCCTTCTGCTGCGACGCGGGCTGCGCGGAGCGGGGCGACTGGCAGGCGGCGGCGAGGAGGGCGAGCGCGCCGAGCACGAGGTTACGGAAGGGCATGGGGCTCCAGGTTCGGTGTGCGACAGGTAGGATGCGGCAGGTGGGACGGTCGAGATTCGGACAAAACGGCAGCGAGGTCAACGTCCATGGGTAACAACGGCGACCCCTGGAGCCCTTCCCAGTACGAGCGGTTCCGGGCCGAGCGGCAGCGGCCGTTCGAGGATCTGCTCTCCCTGGTCGAGCCCCGGCCCGGCATGCGGATCGCGGACCTGGGGTGCGGAACGGGGGAGCCCACCCGGATCGCGCACCAGCGCCTGGCGGCGAGCGAGACGGTGGGGATCGACTCGTCGGCCGCCATGCTGGCGCGGGCGGCGCCGCTGGCCGGGGACGGGCTCTCCTTCCAGCAGGTCGACCTGGCCCGCTTCGAGGGGCGGGGGCTCGACCTGGTCCTCTCCAACGCCGCCCTGCACTGGGTCCCCGACCACGAGCGGCTCCTCGCTCGCCTGGCCGCCGGCCTCGCCCCCGGCGGCCAGCTCGCGGTGCAGGTCCCGGCGAACGACCACCACCCCTCCCACGCGGTCGCCCGCGAGGTCGCCCGCGAGCCCGAGCAGGCCGCCGCCCTGGGAGGCCACGTCCGCGAGAGCCCGGTGCTCGAGCCCGAGGCCTACGCCCGCCTCCTCCACCGGCTCGGCTTCTCCGCCCAGCGGGTCCGGGTCGAGGTCTACGCCCACCCGCTCGCCTCCCGGGACGAGGTGGTGGAGTGGGTGCGGGGCTCGCTCCTCACCGACTACGAGCGCCGCCTGGCCCCGGAATCCTTCGCCCGCTTCCTGGCTCGTTACCGGGCGCGGCTCATGGAGTCGCTCCCGGACGAGCGGCCCTACGTCTACACCTACCGGCGCCTGTTCCTCTGGGCGAGGCTCGGCCCGGGAGCGGGTGACAGGCCGGCCTCGAGCGGATAAACAAGTCGGCGCGCTCCGAAGCGAGGGGAGGATACGCATGGCCAAGCACGAGAGGCTCGTCATCATCGGCAGCGGCCCGGCCGGCTACACGGCGGCGCTCTACGCGTCCCGGGCCAACCTGTCGCCGCTCCTCTTCGAGGGCATGCAGCCCGGAGGACAGCTCACCATCACCAGCGAGGTGGAGAACTACCCCGGCTTCCCGGAGGGGATCCTCGGCCCCGAGCTGATGGAGCGGATGAAGAAGCAAGCGGAGCGCTTCGGCACCCGCGTCGAGCCGGCCGAGATCACCCGGGTCGACTTCTCCCGCCGCCCCTTCCAGCTCTGGCGGGACGACGACCTCACGACCGCCGACGCGGTGATCGTCGCCACCGGCGCCTCGGCCAAGTGGCTCGGGATCCCCTCCGAGAAGGCCTACATGGGCAAGGGGGTCTCCGCCTGCGCCACCTGCGACGGCTTCTTCTTCCGCGGGGTCGACGTGGCGGTGGTGGGCGGCGGCGACACCGCCATGGAGGAGGCGACCTTCCTCACCAAGTACGCCACCCGCGTGCACGTCATCCACCGCCGGGAGGCGCTCCGGGCCTCGCGGATCATGGAGGAGCGGTCGCGCAAGAACCCGAAGATCACCTTCGAGCTCTCCTCGACGGTCGACGAGATCGTGGGCGACGGCAAGGCGGTCACCGGCGTCCGGCTGAAGAGCACCCGGGACGGCTCGAGCCGCCTCCTGCCGCTCAAGGGCGTCTTCATGGGGATCGGCCACGAGCCCAACACCGCCATCTTCAAGGGCCAGCTGGCGATGAACGAGGTCGGCTACCTGACCGTCAAGGCCCCCTCCACCGCCACCAGCGTGCCCGGCGTCTTCGCCGCCGGCGACGTCTCCGACCCCACCTACCGCCAGGCGGTCTCGGCCGCCGGCTCGGGCTGCATGGCCGCCATCGACGCCGAGCGCTGGCTGGGCGAGCACGCCACCGAGAGCTGGGACTAGGGGCCCGCCATGAAGATGATCGACGTGGGCGCGAAGCCCCGGACCGAGCGGGTGGCGGTGGCGCGCGGGTTCGTCACCATGTCGGCCGCCACCGTGCAGCGGATCCGGGCCGGCGAGGTGGAGAAGGGGGACGTGCTCGCGGCGGCCCGGCTCGCCGGGGTGATGGCGGCCAAGAAGACCCCCGACCTCGTCCCCCTCTGCCACCCCATCGCCCTCTCGGGCGTCGACGTCCTCGCCGAGCCCGGCCCCGGCGGCGTGGCGGTGGAGGCCACGGTCCGGACCGTGGACCGGACCGGCGTGGAGATGGAGGCCCTGGCGGCGGTCTCCGCCGCCCTGCTCACGATCTACGACATGCTGAAGCGGTACGAGCGGGGGATGACCATCGAGCGGATCGAGCTCATGGAGAAGCGCGGTGGCCGGAGCGGCCACTGGACTCGGGCTCCGCGGCCGCCGGCAGCTCCACCCCGAGGAAGCGGATCGCGTTCACGGCGCAGACGCGCCGGATGACCCCGCCGCCGAGCCCGGCCCGGGCGAGCCGGTCGGCGGCGCGGGGGAGCGCGAGCAGGTCGCCGCCCGCCAGCCCGGCGCCCGACCCGAGCACCAGCCCCTCCGGCCCGAGCGCGGCCACGGTCCGGACCGCCGCCTCCAGGCCGTCGCCCGGGCGGACACCGGCGGAGAGCGAGAGCCCGGCCAGGTAACCGCAGGCCCGGATGGCGCGGACGCCGCGGGCGTCCACCCCCGCCACCAGCACCCTCCCCGGCTCGAGCTCCGCCTCGCGCAGGATCGCCAGCACCCGCCGGGCGAGCCGTTCCCGCTCCCGCCAGCCGAGGGCCACGAGGACCGGGACCCGGAGCTCCCGCGCCAGCTCGAGCTGCCGCGCCAGGACCCGCTCCTCCAGGGCGCCGCCCTGGTGGAGGCCGACCGCCCCGAGCGCCGCCACCTCCGGCCGGCCGAGCATCGCGGGGAGCTCGGCCAGCAGGGCCTCGAGCCCCCGGAGCGGGATGCGGGCGGGGTGGAGGCCGAGCGCGGCGTGGCCGGCCAGCCCGGCCTTGCGCAGGCGGCGCACGCTCGAGACCACCGCCTCCCAGCCGCGGCGGACCGCGGCGGAGGAGGCGACGGCCGCGTCGTCGGAGGGGACCAGCGCCCCGCGGACCCCGAAGAACTCGAGGTCGGCCAGATCCCGGGCCGAGAGGGCGCCGGCGTGGAGGAGCGCGTCGAACACGCGACGATCGTAACCCGGTCCAGGCCGGCCGCGCCCGGGCCCGGCCTACCCCGGCCGCACGAGGAGGGTGGCGCCCTCCCGCTCCACCCAGTCGAGGGGGACCGCGGCCGCGAGCGGCAGCTCCACCGGCCCGAGGACCAGGGCGCCGCCCGGCCGGAGCGCGTCGGCGAGCCGCCGGAGCACGCCGGCCGCCACCACCGGCTCGAAGTAGATGAGGACGTTCCGGCAGAGGATGGCGTCGAAGGCCCCGGCGGGCGCGGGCGGGTCCCGGACCAGGTTGTGGCGGGCGAACGAGACCTGCGCGCGCACCGGGGCGGTCGGGCGCCGTGCCCCCTCGGCGTCCGGCGGCTCGAGCCAGCGCGCCGCCGCGGCCGGGTCGACCTTGCGCAGCGCCCGCGGGCCGTAGGCCGCGCGCCGGGCCGCCGCCAGGGCCCGCTCCGAGACGTCGGTCCCGAGGACCGCGTCGCCCCGGGTCCCCCGTCCGGCCTCGAGCATGGCGATGGCCAGGCTGTAGGCCTCCTCGCCGCTGGCGCACCCCGCCGACCAGAGCCGGAGCGGGGCTGGGCGAGGGCCGAGGTGGGCGGCGAGGGCGGCGAGCTGCTCCGGGTGGCGGAAGAAGGAGGTCTCCACCACCACCGCGTGCTCGAGCAGGTCGGCGACCGCCGCCGGCTCGCGGGACGCCACCCGGCGGGAGAAGAGCCGCGCCCCCTCTCCGCGGCCGCGGGCGGCGGCGAGGAGCGCGTCCCGGAGGGCGGGGCCGAGGCCGCGCGCCAGGGAGAGCCCGGCCTCCTCGGCCAGGACGTTCGCCGCCTGCTCCAGCTCGGCCGGGCCGAGCTCCTCCCCGGGCTCGCTCACGCCGCTCCCGCGCTGGGCCGCCGGCCGCTCACGCCCCCAGGGTAGCAGAGCTCAGGGGATGGCCGGGGCGCCGTCCCCGGAGGCGTCGCAGGCGGCCTCCCGCCACCCCTCCGGCCCGATCGCCACCGCCTGGGCGCCCGCCCAGGGCTGATCCCGGTAGGTGATCTTGTGGCCCCGCCGCTCCAGCGCCCGGGCGGTCTCGGCTTCCAGGCCGTTCGGCTCCACCTGGATGGCGTCGGGCCGCCACTGGTGGTGGAGGCGTGGCGTGGCCACCGCCTGGGACACCGGCATCCCGTCGTCCACCACGTGGGAGATCACCTGGGCGACGGTGGTGGGGATGGTCGAGCCCCCCGAGGAGCCGACCACCAGGGCGAGCTTCCCCTCGGGCCCGAAGACCAGGGTGGGGGCCATCGAGGAGAGCGGGATCTTGCCCGGCGCGGGGGCGTTCGCCCCGGTGCCGGCCACCCCGAACACGTTGGGCCGGCCCGGCGCGGAGTCGAAGTCGTCCATCTCGTCGTTCAGGAGGATCCCGGTCCCGGGGACCACCACGCAGGAGCCGAAGTAGTAGTTCACGGTGGTGGTGAGGGCGACCGCGTTCCCCGCCGCGTCCACCACCGAGAGGTGGCTGGTCTGGCCCGACTCGGCCGGCGGGGGCGGGCCCGGGACCTCCGCCGCCTTCTCCCCCACCTCGCCGGCGAGGCGCGCCGCCAGCTCCGGCGAGACCAGCTCCGCGGCCACCGCCGCCGCGCCCGGCGCCTGGGCCGGATCCCCGAGGAGGCCGCGCCGGGCATAGAGCCGCTTCTCGAGCTCGGCGGTGGCGTGGAGGAAGGGCTCGGAGCGGTAGCCGCCGGCGCGGGGGTCGAAGCGCTCCAGCGCCTGGAGGAGCCCGATGGCGATGGCGCCGCCCGAGGAGGGGAGCGGGAAGGAGACGAGCCGGCGGCCCCGGTAGCGGCCGGTGACCGGCGTCCGCTCCCGCGTGCGGTAGGCGGCCAGGTCGGCGGCGGTGAGGATCCCGCCGTCCCCCTGCACCGCCCGGGCGATCCGCTCCGCGAGCGGGCCGCGGTAGAAGGCCTCCGGGTCCCGCCCGAGGAGGCGGAGGGTGCGGGCCAGGTCGCTCCGGACCAGGCGCGTGCCGGGGGCGGGCACGGCGGGCGCGCCGCCCGGCCCCGGGGCGAGGAGCTCCCGGGCGGCGGCCGGCCGCGCCGCCAGGCAGTCCCTCCGCCAGCCGGCCCGCCGGACGTAGTGGAGGTCGAGGGGGAAGCCGCGCTCGGCGATCCGGGCCGCCGGCTCGACCAGGCGCGCGAGCGGACGGGTCCCGAAGCGCCGGGCCAGCTCGGCGTAGCCCTTCACCGCCCCGGGCACCGCCACCGCCAGCCCCCCGTCCAGCGAGCGCGAGGGCTCGCCCCGCTCGGCGAACATCGTCGGGGTGGAGCCCGCGGGCGCCACCTCCCGGAAGTCGAGCGCCACCACCCGGTCCTCCCTCGCCAGGTAGACCAGGGCGAAGCCGCCCCCGCCGATCCCGGACGACTCGGGCTCCACCACCGAGAGGGTGAAGGCGGCGGCCACCGCCGCGTCGATCGCGTTCCCACCCTCCCGCAGCACGGCCGCGGCGGCCTCGCTGGCGAGCGGGTGGGCGGTGGCGACCGCGCCGCGGGGCGAGGCGGCGCTGGCGCCCAGGGCGAGGGCGAGGAGGAGGGCCATCCGCACGTTCTAACCGTCACCCGGGGGGCGGCGCCGTCCCGCGGGCGCGCGGCCTCGCCGCCTGCTTGCCAATCGCGCTCGATCGTCTAGCCTCCCGTCCCATGGCACCTCCGCGCTCGCCGCTCGCCGCCGTCGTGCTCGCCGCCGGGAAGGGGACCCGGATGAAGTCCGGGAAGGCCAAGGTCCTCCACGCGGTGGCGGGGCGGCCCCTCGCCTACTACCCGGTGAAGCGGGCCCTCGAGGCCGGCGCCGTCCCGGTGGTGGTGGTGGTGGGGCACCAGGGCGACGAGGTGCGGGCGGCCCTCGAGGCGGCGCTCCCCGGCGCGCCGCTCCGGTTCGCGGTCCAGGCGCGGCAGCTCGGCACCGCCCACGCCGTGCTGGCGGCCCGGCCCGCGCTGCGCGGGTACTCGGGGCCGGTGGCGATCCTCTCCGGCGACACCCCCCTCCTCCGCGCCGCCACCCTCCGGGCGGTGGTCTCGGCCCGCGCCAGGGCGCGGGCCCCGCTGGCCCTCGCCGCCATGACGCTGGACGCGCCGCGCGGCTACGGGCGGATCGTGCGCGACGGGAGGGGGCGGGCCGCGCGGGTGGTGGAGGAGAAGGACGCGAGCGAGGCGGAGCGGGAGCTCCGCGAGGTGAACGCCGGGCTCTACTGCGCCGAGAGCGGCTTCCTCTGGCGGGCGCTGCGGCGCGTCGGGGCGGGGAACGCCCAGCGCGAGTTCTACCTCACCGACCTCGTGGCGATGGCGGCCCGCTCCCGCGGCGCCGCGGTGGTGGCGGTCCCGCCGGAGGAGGCGGCGGGCGTGAACGACCGGATCGAGCTCGCCCGGGCCGGGCGCGTCCTGGTGGGCCGGCTGGCCGAGGCGTTCATGCGCGCCGGCGCCACCATCGAGGACCCCTCGCGCTTCGACTGCGACGAGGGGGTGGAGATCGAGCGCGACGTGGTGATCGAGCCCGGGGTGCGGCTCCGGGGGAAGACCCGGATCGGCGCCGGCTCGGTGGTGGGGACGGGCGCCCTCCTCACCGACGCGGTGGTGGCCCGGGGGGTGACGATCAAGCCGTACACCGTGATCGACGAGTCGACGGTGGGGGCCGGGGCGATCCTCGGCCCGTTCTCCCGGATCCGGCCCGGGTCGGAGATCGGCGAGGGGGCGCACGTCGGGAACTTCGTCGAGACCAAGAAGGCCAGGCTGGGGAAGGGCTCCAAGGCGAACCACCTCACCTACCTCGGCGACGCGGTGATCGGGGCGGGCGTGAACGTGGGGGCGGGGACCATCACCTGCAACTACGACGGCGAGCGGAAGAACCCCACCACCATCGGCGACGGGGCCTTCATCGGCTCCGACGCGATCCTGGTCGCCCCCATCGAGATCGGCGCCGGCGCCTACGTGGCGGCGGGCTCGACCCTCACCGACCCCGTCCCGCCGGGCGCCCTGGCGCTCGGCCGGGCGCGCCAGGTGAACAAGGAGGGCTGGGCGGCGGGGCGCAAGGCGAGGCGGGCGAGGGGCGGCTAGCCGGCCCCCTCGGATCGCTGGTAGAAGCAGGGCATGTGCGGAATCGTCGGTTACGTCGGTCCCCGGCAGTGCGTGGACCTCATCGTGGGGGGGCTGCGCAAGCTCGAGTACCGCGGCTACGACTCGGCGGGGGTGGCGGTGGTAGGGCCGGGCGGCCTGGCGGTGAAGCGCGCCAAGGGCAAGCTCCAGAACCTCGTCCACCTGCTCGCCGAGGCGCCGCTCCCGGGCTCGACCGGCATCGGCCACACCCGCTGGGCCACGCACGGCCGCCCCTCCGACGAGAACGCCCACCCCCACGCCTACGGCGGCGTGGCGGTGGTCCACAACGGCATCATCGAGAACCACCTCGAGCTGAAGAGCACCCTGACCGCCAAGGGCCACAAGTTCGGCTCCGAGACCGACACCGAGATCTTCGCCCACCTGATCGCCGACGCGCTGGAGGACGGGCGGCACGACCTGCGCGACGCGGTCCGGGCGGCCCTCTCCGTGGTCCGGGGGACCTACGCCATCGCGGTGGTCGCGGACAAGCGGCCGGCCGAGATCGTCGCCGCCAAGAACGCCTCCCCGCTCGTGGTCGGCTTCGGCAAGGGCGAGAGCTTCCTCGCCTCGGACGTCCCCGCCATCCTCGAGCACACCCGCGAGGTGATCTACCTCGAGGAGGGGGAGCTGGCGCTGCTCACCCCGGAGCGCATCGAGATCACCGGCAAGGGGGGCGAGCCGGTGAGCCGCAAGCCCCGCCGGATCGAGTGGAGCGCGGTGGCCGCGGAGAAGGACGGCCACAAGCACTTCATGCACAAGGAGATCGTGGAGCAGCCCCGGGCGGTGGCGGACACCATCCGCGGGCGGGCCTCCCTCGAGCAGGGGGACGTGGCGCTCGACGGGATGGAGCTCCCCGAGGCCTACGTCCGGCAGCTGGAGCGGCTGGTGATCGTGGCCTGCGGGACCTCCTGGCACGCCGGCCTCTGCGGGCGCCACATGATCGAGGCCCTGGCGCGGCTCCCGGTCGAGGTGGCGCTGGCGAGCGAGTTCCGGAACGGGGACCCGCTGGTCTCGGAGCGGGTGCTCGTCCTGGCGGTCTCGCAGTCCGGGGAGACCGCGGACACGCTCGCCGCCGTCAAGGTGGCGAAGGCCCGGGGCGCGCGGACCTTCTCGATCTGCAACGTGGTCGGCTCGGCCATCAGCCGGGAGTGCGACGGCGGCACCCTCTTCACCCGGGCCGGCCCGGAGATCGGGGTCGCCTCCACCAAGGCCTTCACCACCCAGCTCTGCGGGCTCTACCTGCTGGCGGTCAAGCTCGGCCGCCTGCGCGGGACGCTCTCGGCGGAGCGGGCCCGCGAGCTCCTCGAGGAGCTGCGCAAGCTCCCCGCCGGGATGGAGCAGATGATCCGGCTCGAGGCGGCGGTGATGCCCATCGCCAAGCGCTGCGCGGCCGCTCGCGACGTCCTCTTCCTCGGGCGCGGGGGGCAGTTCCCTGTGGCGCTCGAGGGGGCGCTCAAGCTGAAGGAGATCTCCTACATCCACGCCGAGGGCTACGCCGCCGGCGAGATGAAGCACGGCCCCATCGCCCTCATCGACGAGGAGCTGCCCGTGGTGGTGCTCGCCACCAGGGAGCCCGCCTACGAGAAGACCCTCGGGAACATGGAGGAGGTGCGGGCCCGCGGCGGCCACGTCTTCGCGGTGGTCTCCGAGGGCGACACCCTGGCCGCCGGCCTGGCCGAGGTGGCGCTCACCGTCCCGCCCGCCCCGCCCCTCCTCGCCCCGCTGCTCTCCATCATCCCCCTCCAGTTCCTCGCCTACCACGTGGCCGACCTCAAGGGGACGGACGTGGATCAGCCGCGGAACCTGGCGAAGAGCGTGACCGTGGAGTAGCCGCGGTGGCGAGCCGCCGCCTCTTCGTCGCGCTCGAGCCGCCGGACGCGGTCCGCCGCCGGATCGCCGCGGCCTCGGCGGCCGTCGAGCGGGCCGCCGGCCGGGCCGCGGGCGAGGTCCGCTTCGTGCCTGCGGGCAACGTCCACCTCACCCTCCAGTTCCTCGGGGCGGTCCCGGAGGAGCGGGTGGGCGACGTGGGCGGCGCCGTCGCCGCGGCGGGCGCGGCTGCGCGCCCGCTGGGGCTGCGGATCCACGGGGCGGGGGGCTTCCCGAACGCCCGGCGGCTGCGGGTCGTCTGGCTCGGCGTCGAGGGGGACGTGGCCGCCCTCTCCGCCCTGGTCGCCGACCT
>Ga0335076_10000222_pt1 | contig 48213 bp, 40 predicted proteins | sample Lox_Sample_25_FD_206717 | JGI IMG/M metagenome (GOLD analysis project Ga0335076, IMG submission 206717) | Soil microbial communities from Loxahatchee National Wildlife Refuge, Florida, United States - Lox_Sample_2.5 | ecosystem: Environmental > Terrestrial > Soil > Wetlands | place: USA... | reverse complement strand
GAGCGGCTGCTCGAACTCGTGCCGTCGGCCGTGATCGAGCTCAACCACGCGGTGGCCGTGGCGATGGCAGCGGGGCCGGCGGCCGGGCTCGCGCTCGTCGACGCGCTGGCGGCAGACGGGCAGCTGGCCGGGTATCACCTGCTGACGGCGACCCGCGCCGACCTGCTGCGCCGCCTTGGCCGCCTCGAGGACGCGGCGGCGAGCTACCGCGAGGCGCTGGCCATGGCGACCACCGAGCCCGAGCGCCGCTTCCTGGCCCGGCGCCTGGACGAGGTCACCGCCGGCCGGAGGAGCGGCTGACAGCACGCCGCGCAGCCGGCGCGGGCATACTGGCCGGGAGCAAACCCGGAGGCCCACCGTGCTCTTCCCTACTTCACTGGTAGGCAGTTACCCGCAGCCGGACTGGCTGATCGACAGGGAACGGCTGGCCGGCCGGTTCCCGCCCCGGGTCCGCGCTCGGGAACTGTGGCGGGTCGCCCCGGAGTTCCTCCAGCAGGCGCAGGACGACGCGACGCTGCTCGCGATCCGCGCGCAGGAGGACGCGGGCCTCGACATCATCACCGACGGCGAGATCCGCAGGGAGAGCTACTCCAACGCGTTCGCCACGGTGCTCGAGGGCGTCGATATCGACAACCCTGGCAGCGCGCTGGACCGCAGCGGGCATCCCAATCCGGTCCCCCGCATCGTCGGGCCGATCAGCAGGTCCCGGCCCGCGGGAGCCGACCACGTCCGGTTTCTGCGCGCCAGCACCCGCAAGACGATCAAGGTCACCGTGCCGGGGCCGTTCACGATGGCGCAGCAGGCACAGAATGACTACTATCCGACGCTCGAGGCCGCCGCGCTCGGGTACGCCGAGGCAGTCAACGCCGAGATAGCCAGCCTGTTCGCGGCGGGCGCCGACATCGTCCAGCTGGACGAGCCGTACCTGCAGGCGAGGCCCGAGGAGGCCAGGAAGTACGGCGTGCAGGCGCTCAAGCGGGCCCTGGACGGGATCACCGGGACGACCGCCGTGCACCTGTGCTTCGGGTACGCGGCCATCATTCACGAGCGGCCTTCCGGCTACTCGTTCCTGCCCGAGCTGGCAGACTGCCCGGCCGATCAGATCTCGATCGAGACCGCCCAGTCCGGGCTGGACTGCTCGGTGCTCGCCGCGCTCGACGGCAAGACGATAATCCTCGGCGTGCTGAACCTCGGCGACCCGGAGGTGGAGACGCCAGCGGTGGTCGCGGACCGGGTCCGGCGCGCGCTGCCCTACGTCCGGCCCGACCGGATCGTGCTGGCGCCGGACTGCGGCATGAAGTACCTGCCGCGCGACGCGGCATACGGCAAGCTGGCTGCCATGACCGAGGCAGCCCGGCTGCTGCGGGCGGACCTGGCCGGGCCGGCCGCGGATGGCTGAGCCAGTCGCGCCGCTGCGGCCAGGCGGCCGGGAAGCGGCCGTGGCCCGGCCCGCCGTCAGCCAGGCGGCTGCCCGGTTATGGCTGCTGGCGCGTGCCCGGCTCACCGCGGAGCACGTGTGGGTCTCGCTGCTCGGGCTCGGCGTCCTCGCCGTCCACGACGTCGGCTACCTGCTCAGCCAGCCGTTCTGGAACGACGAGGCGTGGGTCGCGGTGACCACCAGGTTCCCGCTGAGCCAGCTGCCGGCGACGACGTCGAGCACGCCAATCGGCTGGTCGCTGCTGCTGCGGCTCGTCACGGTCCGCGGTAGCGAGTCCGCCCGGCTGCTGCCGCTGGCCTTCGCCGGGCTGGCGGTTGCCGCCGGTTACTTTCTCGGCCGCGGCCTCGCCTGGCCGGATCGGCTCGGCGCGGTCCTGGCCGGAACGCTGGCGGGCCTCGGCGTGCTGCTGGTGCCCGCCATGCTGCTGCGCGATGACCTGAAGCAGTACACCGCCGACGCCTGCCTCACGCTGCTGGTCCTCGTGCTGGTATCCCGGCTGGAGCGTGACTGGTCACGGCGGAACCTGGCGCTGCTGGCCGGGACGGCGGGCGCCGGGATCCTGCTCAGCGACCCGGTCGCCTTCGTCGCGGTGGCCGCGTTCGCGGCCCTCGTGCTGGTCGGGACGGCCCGCCGGGCCTGGCGCCAGGTCGCGGAGACCGCGGTTGCCGGCGCCGCCGCGGCCGCGCTCCTGCTCTGCCTGTACCTCGCGTTCGACGCGCGCGCGGCCCGCGCGCTCGGCTCGTCGGCCCACTGGGACGGCTTCTACGTGCCAGTGCGCCACGGCCTGCACGCGAGCCTGACCTGGGTCGTCAGGATGCTCGGGCTGCTGCGAGCCGACCTCGGCCTCGGGCCGGCCGTGGTGGCGGTCCCGCTGGTGCTCGCCGGGATCGTGACCCTGATCGCGCGCGGCAGGCCGGCCACGGCGCTGGCCGGCGCGGCCCTGCTGCCGGAAATGGTGGTCCTCTCGGCGCTGCGCGTGTACCCGTTCGGCGACCCGCGCACCTCCACGTTCCTGATCGTGGCCGTCGTGGCGGTCGCGGCGATCGGCGTGGCCGGGCTCGCCGCCGCCATCCGGCGCCTGCTTGCGGGCGCCGCGGCGTGGCTCGTCCCGGCTGTGCTCGCCGCGACGGCGGTGGCCGGCCTGCTGGTCCCCGCCGCCCCCGACGTGCGCAGCCATCCGATCCCGGACGAGGACGTGCGCGACCAGGCCAGCTACGTCGCGGCCCGCGCCCGGCCCGCCGACGTCATTCTCGTGAACCTGAACAGCAACTGGGGCTTCGCCTACTACTGGCCCTACGGCCAGCCCGCGCGGCGCGCCACCACCGTCGTACGGCAGGGCTACGTCGCCTATTTCCCGGACCAGCCCCGGGTCGTCGTGGCCGGCAACCGGGACCTGGCCGGCGTCCGGGCGGCGCTGACCGCCGCGCTGGGCCGGGTCCGGCCCGGCTCCTGCGCCAGGATCTGGCTGGTGCGCAGTCACGTCACGGCCGGCGAGCGGGCCGCGTGGGCGGCCGCGCTCCGGGCTGCCCGGCTGGCCCCGGTGGCGGCGGGCGGTCACGGCCTCGCCGTGCTGCAGCCCGGCGGCGCTTCCTGCCGCTGAGTCACCGCCCGATCCGGCCTGCACGCCGTGACCAGTAGTGCGGTAGTCTTTCGAGCACCTGGAGAGATTTGACGACAGCTTGGCGACCAGGACAAAAACGCCTAAAGAGTCTCGCGCCACAGACGCGCCTCTCTGGGTGGTTGGGAACGGAGGAGCGCAGTGGCGGCAGACGCCCGGCAGATCAGGCAGGCACTGGACGAGCGCATCCTGGTGCTGGACGGTGCCTGGGGCACCATGCTCCAGGGGTCTGGGCTTACCGCCGCGGACTACCGGGCCGATCGCTTCGCCGACCACCCCAGGGATCTCACCGGCGATCCCGACGTGCTGAACCTGACCAGGCCAGACCTGGTGCTGGACATCCACCGGCGGTATCTGGCCGCGGGGGCCGACATCACCACGACGAACACCTTCACCGCCACCAGCATCGGCCAGGGCGACTACGGCCTCGAGTCCGCGGTCCGCGACATCAACCTGGCGGGCGCCCGGCTCGCCCGGCAGGCCGCGGACGAGGCAGGGGGCAGGCTCGTCGCGGGCTCGGTGGGCCCGCTCAACGTGACGCTGTCCATCTCACCGCGGGTTGACGACCCGGCGTACCGGACGGTGTCCTTCGACCAGGTCCGGGCCGCCTATGCCGAGCAGATCAGCGCGCTGGCCGAGGGCGGGGTGGACCTGCTGCTGATCGAGACCATCTTCGACACGCTCAACGTCAAGGCCGCGATAGCCGCGGCCCGCGAGGTGGCGCCGCAGCTTCCGCTGTGGATCTCGGTCACGATCGTCGACCTGAGCGGCCGCACCCTGTCGGGGCAGACGGTGGAAGCGTTCTGGAGCTCGGTCGAGCACGCCGAGCCGCTGATCGTCGGCGTCAACTGCTCGCTGGGCGCGGCGGAGATGCGGCCCTATGTCGAGGACCTCGCCCGGCTCGCGGACACCTACACCAGCTGTCACCCCAACGCCGGCCTGCCGAACGCGTTCGGCGGGTACGACCAGCAGCCGCACGAGACCGCGGCCCTGCTGCGCGACTTCGCGGTCGAGGGCCTGGTCAACATCGTCGGCGGCTGCTGCGGCACCGGCCCCGAGCACACGAGCGTGATCGCGGCGGAGGTTGCCGGGCTGGCGCGGCGCACGGTGCCGCCGGCACGCGCGCGCACCCGGTTCAGCGGCCTCGAGCCGTTCGAGATCGGGCCGGACACCGGCTTCGTGATGATCGGCGAGCGCACGAACGTCTCCGGCTCGGCCAGGTTCCGCCGGCTGATCGAGGCCGGCGACTTCCAGGCCGCCTCGGATGTCGCGATCGAGCAGGTCCGCGGCGGCGCGAACCTGCTGGACGTGAACATGGACGCCGACCTGCTCGACGGCGTGCAGGCCATGACGTCCTTCCTCAACCTGATCGCGACCGAGCCCGAGGTCGCCCGGATCCCGATCATGATCGACAGCTCGCGGTGGAGCGTGCTCGAGGCCGGGCTGAAGTGCGTGCAGGGCAAGGGCGTGGTCAACTCGATCAGCCTCAAGGAGGGCGAGCAGCCGTTCCTGGAGCAGGCCAGGCGGATCCGCGACTTCGGCGCGGGTGTCGTCGTGATGGCCTTCGACGAGATCGGCCAGGCCGACACAGTCGGGCGCAAGGTAGAGATCTGCGGGCGAGCCTACGACCTGCTGACGCAGCAGGCCGGGTTTGATCCGGAGGACATCATCTTCGATCCCAACGTGCTCGCCGTCGCGACCGGGATCGAGGAGCACAACGGCTACGCCAGGGCGTTCATCGAGGCGCTGCCGCTCATCAAGCAGCGCTGCCCGGGCGTCCGGACCAGCGGCGGCATCTCCAACCTCTCGTTCTCCTTCCGCGGCAACGATGCGGTCCGCGAGGCGATGCACTCGGCGTTCCTGTTCCACGCGATCAGGGCGGGCCTCGACATGGGCATCGTCAACGCCGGCCAGCTGGTCGTCTACCAGGACATCCAGCCAGAGCTGCTCGAACTGGTTGAGGACGTCATCTTCGACCGGCGGCCGGACGCGACCGACCGGCTGGTCGCCTACGCCGACACGGTGAAGGGCAGCGGCACCAAGCGCGAGGTCGACCTGTCCTGGCGGGACGCGCCAGTGGAGAAGCGGCTCGCGCACGCGCTCGTGCACGGGATCGTCGACTTCATCGAGGCCGACACCGAGGAAGCCAGGCTCGCCGCCGACCGGCCGCTGGACGTGATCGAGGGCCCGCTGATGGAGGGCATGAAGATCGTCGGCGACCTGTTCGGCTCCGGCAAGATGTTCCTGCCGCAGGTGGTCAAGAGCGCCAGGGCGATGAAGCGGTCGGTTGCCTACCTCGAGCCGTTCATGCAGGCGGAGAAGGAGGCGGCGGTTAAGTCCGGCCGCGTCGAGCCCGGCCACTCGCAGGGCAGGATCGTCATGGCCACGGTCAAGGGCGACGTGCACGACATCGGCAAGAACATCGTCGGCGTCGTCCTCGGCTGCAACAACTACGAGGTGATCGACCTGGGCGTGATGGTGCCGGCCGCCAGGATCCTGGACACGGCGGTCGCCGAGGGGGCGCACGCGGTCGGCCTGTCCGGCCTGATCACGCCGTCACTGGATCAGATGGTGAGCGTCGCCGAGGAGATGCAGCGGCGTGACCTGCGGCTGCCGCTGCTGATCGGCGGCGCGACCACCTCGAGGCAGCACACCGCGGTGCGCATCGCGCCCGCCTACGGCGGCCCCACCGTGCACGTGCTGGACGCGTCGAGGGTAGTGGGCGTCGTATCCGACCTGCTTGACCCGGCCCGCGCGGCCGAGCTCGACCGGGCTAACCGGGCGGAACAGGAGCGGCTGCGCCGCCAGCACGCGACCCGGCAGCGCAGGCCGCTGGTGCCGCTGGCGCGGGCGCGCGCCAACCGGGACCAGCTGGCCTTCGGCGACCTGCCCGTGCCCGTGTTCACCGGGACCAGGGTCGTCGAGCCCGATCTGCGGGAACTTCGGGATTTCATCGACTGGCAGTTCTTCTTCACCGCCTGGGAGCTCAAGGGCAAGTACCCGGCGATCCTGGCGCAGCCGGCCGCGCGCGAGCTGTTCGAGGACGCGCAGCGGCTGCTGGATGAGATCGTCGACGGCGGGCTGCTGCAGGCGCGCGGCGTGTACGGGTTCTGGCCCGCGCACGCCGAGGGTGACGACATCGTCGTCGGCGACGGGTCCGGCCCGCTGGCACCGCGCTTCCCGATGCTGCGCCAGCAGGAGCTGCGGGAGGACCGGCCGAACCGCTGCCTCGCCGACTACGTCGCCCCCGCCGGTGATCACCTGGGTGCGTTCGCGGTGGCCGTGCACGGCGGCGCGGAGCTGGCCGCGCGGTATGAGGCGGCGCGCGACGACTACAACGCGATCAGCGTGAAGGCGCTGGCTGACCGGCTGGCCGAGGCGTTCGCCGAGTACGTGCACCTGGCGGCCCGGCGCGCCTGGTTCGAGCCGGCCGCGGATCCGGTCATCGAGGAACTGCACGCGGAGCGGTTCCGCGGCATCAGGCCGGCGTTCGGGTACCCGGCCGCCCCCGATCACAGCCAGAAGCAGGAGCTCGTCGCGCTGCTGGACGCGGGCCGGGCCGGGCTCGGCCTGACCGACTCGTTCGCGATGACGCCGGCCGCCAGCGTCAGCGGCCTGATCTTCGCCCACCCGTCGTCGCGGTACTTCAACGTCGGGCGCATCGGCCGCGATCAGGTCGAGGACTACGCGGCCCGGCGGCAGGCCGCGGCCGGGGAGATCGAGCACTGGCTGCGGCCAAACCTCGGCTACGAGCCAGCCGAGCCGGTCAGCCCAGCCGAGCCGGTCAGCCCAGCAGCTCGGTCAGCGAGCTGATCCGGGCACCTGCCCAGCTGATGCCGCCCTGCCACAGCGCGGACAGGCGGTGATTGTCCCAGTCCGGCCCCGCGAGCAGCACGGCTCGCATGCCCACGGCGGTGGCACCGGCAAGCTCGTCGCCGCCGCCATCGCCCACATACAGGCAGCCGGCGGGGTCGGCGCCCAGGCCGGCCGCTACCTTGCGGAACAGCCTCGGGTCGGGCTTGCGCGTGCCCTCAAGGCAGGAGAACACCGCCGCGTCCACGGTGCCGGCCAGCGGCAGCCGGTCCCACGCCTCCGGCAGCTCGATGGTGCAGTCCGACAGCACCCCGATCGGCAGGCCGCGCGAGCGCAACCGCTCGATCACGCCCAGTGCTTCCGGGCGAAGCGCGAACATGGTCTCCTGCCGTTCCCGCCGGACCCGGCTTGCCTCGGTCAGCTGCGCCGGCGTCAGCGGGACGCCCAGCCGGTCGGCGAGTTCCCGAACCGTCTGCGTCACCCCGCCGAACTCGCCGGTAATCCGCTCGGGGAACGTCTCGTCCAGGATCCGGAGCACGTCGGCCGGGTCCGCGCCCATGGCCGCCGCCAGGCTCGCCGCGTTGCTGGCCCAGGCCTGCGACGGGCCCACGGGCGTCAGCGTGCCGAAGAAGTCGAATACCACGGCGGCTCGGCCGGCCAGCAGGCTCGCGGTCACCGGGTCAGCCTCGTGCCCGCGAGCCTGCTATGTCCAGGTAGGGGCTGCGGTGCACGCCGCGCGCGTGCAGCTGATAGTCGAGGCTGGTCCGCAGTACGCCGAGCCCGTACCTGATGCTCCTGGGCAGGTTGATCGACGAGGCGTCGCCGCCGTACCTGGTCGGGCACGACACCTCGCCGATCCGGGCACCCGCCATGACGGCCTGCGCGATGATCTGGTTGTCGAAGACGAAGTCATCGGAATTGCGCTCGAACGGCAGCGCCATCATCAGGGAGCTGCTGAAGGCCCGCAGGCCGGTGTGATACTCCGATAGCTTCTGCGCCAGCATGAGGTTCTGCACAAGTGTCAGGAACCGGTTCGCCGCGTACTTGTACCGCGGCATCCCCCGCGCCACCGTGTCCTGTGCCAGGATCCGCGAGCCAAGGACCAGGTCGTACTCCCCGTAGGCGATCATGGACGCCATCGCGGGGACGAGTCGGGGCGAGTACTGGTAATCCGGGTGCACCATCACCATGATGTCGGCGCCCAGGGCTAGCGCGCGGCGATAACAGGTCTTCTGGTTCGCGCCGTACCCGCGATTCCGGTCGTGCCGGATCGCGTCCAGGCCAAGCTCGCGGGCGAGCGCCATGGTCCGGTCCGTGCTCGCGTCGTCTACCAGCACGACGTCATCGACCAGAGCGCGGTCGAGCTCTGCCAGCGTCTGCGTCAGCGTGGCCGCCGCATTGTAGGCCGGCATCACGACAATGACTCGGCGCTTGTTGAGCACGCCGGTAGCTTAACCGGCTTGCCTGGGCACTCAGCGTGAGCTCTTACCCAAGGCCCGGCGCGGGCTTGCGCTTGCCCCGGGGCCGGCGGATCGGCCAGCATGGCGAGACCAGCCTCCGGAAGGACGTGCGCATCGTGAGCAGCGGACCGCGACCGCCCCGCCACCCGTCGGACCTGCTGACCGCGACCATGATCCGCTCACTCAGGCTCGGCCCGAGGCGCAACAAGATCACCGTCGACCGTGGCCTGCGGATCCCGATGCGCGACGGCACGATCCTGATGGGCGATCACTTCGCGCCGGTCACCGGCAGCCGGCGGCCGACGATACTCATGCGATCGCCCTATGGTCGCGGCTGGCAGATGCAGCTGATGGCGCGCCCGTTCGCCGAGCGCGGCTACCACGTGCTGCTCCAGAGCAGCCGGGGCACCTTCGGGTCGGGTGGCAGGTTCAGGCCGGCCGCCGACGAGGCCCGCGACGGCCAGGACACGGTCGCCTGGCTGCGCGGCCAGGACTGGTTCAACGGGCGGCTCGCCGCCGTGGGAGCCAGCTACCTCGCGTTCGCGGCCTGGGCGCTGGCGGTCGACCCGCCGCCTGAGCTGTTCGCGATGGCGGTGCAAATCAGCCCGCACGATCTGGCCGCGGCCGGCTTCGGCCAGGGCCCGTTCGAGCTGTACAACCTGCTGATGTGGAGCGATCTGATGGCGCACCAGGAACGCCACGGCTCCGCGGTCATGCTGTGGCGGACCATGACCAGCGAGAAACGGCTGGCACCGGCCCTGAACCGGCTGCCGCTGGCGCGGACGGCCGCGACCATCGGCGGTGACGGCGCACCCTGGTACGCAGACTGGATCGCACACCCGAATCCCGCCGACCGGTACTGGGCCGGCTACAGCGCCGCGCAGGCGCTGGAGCGGGTTGCCGTGCCGACACTGCTGATCACCGGCTTCCATGACTTCTTCGTGGAGCAGACCATCGGGCAGTACCACGCGCTGCGCGGGCGGGGCGTGCAGACGGGGCTGACCATAGGGCCGTGGCACCACATGACTCTCGACCTGGGCACCGCGATCAGGGAGACGGTGCAGTGGCTTGACGCATTCGCCGGCACCGATGACTCGTCCTCACCGCGGCGCGCTGGCACGCGCGTGTGGCAGTCCGGGACGCGGCAATGGCGCGAGCTGGACCAGTGGCCGCCGCCGGAGGCGCGCGCCCGCGAGTGGTATCTGCACGCCGGCGGGTCGCTGACGGCCGAGGAACCAGCAGGCCACGGCGCTAGCACGGTCCGGTACGACCCGGCGGATCCGACACCGTCGGTGGGCGGGCGGATCATGTCGATGCGCCGCGCCGGAAGCCGCGAGAACGCGGCGCTGGAAGCACGCCCCGACGTCCTGACCTTCAGCACGCCTCCGCTGGAGCAGCCGGTAGAGGTGGCGGGCGTGCCGCGGGTCCGGCTGTACCTGTCCTCGGACAACGCCCATCACGACATCTTCGTGCGGCTGTGCGACGTCGACGAGCGCGGCGCGTCCAGGAACCTGACCGACCAGATCGTCCGGTCCGTTCCCGCGGAGGTCCCGGTCGGCCAGGTGAGATCCGTCACGATCGCACTCACCGACGTCTCGCACGTCTTCCTGCCCGGCCACCGGATCCGGCTCCAGCTCGCCGGCGGCGCGCACCCCCGGTTCGCGCGCAACCTCGGCGTGCCGCTCGACCTCCAGCACGGCACCCGGACCGTGCCGGTGACGCATCAGGTCCGGCACGAGGCGAACCACAAGTCCGCGATCGCGCTGCCGGTGGTGACGTCAGCGCCTCCTCCCGCCGAGGCCAAGCGGGCTGGCCGGCTGGCCGCCGAGGTCTAGCATCGGCGCATGGCGACGGATCAGAGCATTCAGGACCTGCTGGCGGCCGGTTATGCCGCGATCGCCGACGCGGGCTTCCAGACCGGCGACTTCGCCCCGGCCCGCGAACTGCTGGGGCAGGCGCAGGAGCAGGCCGCGAGCGCAGCCGACACGGTGAGCCTCGCCAGCGCGCTCAACGGGCTGGCCATGGTGGCGCATCACGAGAACCTCATGCTGCTGATCGGCGGCGGGGTCCCGGCCGATTCGGAGATAGCGGCGGAGGAGCAGCTGTTCCGGCGTGCGCTCGCCGAGGGCCAGCAGTCCGGCGACGCGGCCTGCACGGCACACTCACTCTTCGGGCTCGGCCTTGTCTTCCAGGTGCTGCGCCAGGACTGGATGACGGCGATGCCGTTCTACTGGCAGGCGCTTGGCCTGGTCACGGCGCCCGGCTCGGACGTCGGCCGCTACCTGCGCTCCGAGGTGCACCGGCACGTCGGCTTCTATTTCGCCGTCGAGGATGTCCAGCCGCGCGAGGCAGTCAGGCACCTGCAGATATCACTGGATCTGCGGGAAGAACTCGGCGACCCGCGTTACATCGCAAGCGGGCTGCTGGCGCTGGGCGAGGCGGAGCTGTCGGCAGGAAATCCGGACCGGGCAGTGGAACTGCTCACGAAGGCCGTGGATCTGGCCAGGGCCGAGAAGCTGCTGCCGCACCGGCTCGAGGACGCCGAGCGCGCGCTGCGCGATGCGCGGGCCGCGCGCGACCCGGCCGCGGACGGCGGGTCCGGCGCGGACGGCTAGCGCGGCAGGTCCGGCGCGGACGCCGCTGAGGCCCCGGCGGGCGGCGCCGGCGGCCAGATAGTTTGCCGGGCCGCGAGTGCTCCTGGAGTATCCCCTCATGAACCCGCAAACCGATCGCCAGCAGCCCGGGCGGCCAGTCGCGCTGGTGACCGGCGTCGGCCGCACCGTCGGCATCGGCGCCGGCGTCGCCGCGCAGCTGGCCGCCTCCGGCTGGGACGTCGCGTTCACGTACTGGCACGCCTATGACGACCGGATGCCGTGGGGCCAGCAGCCGAAGGACACGGCGGCCATCACGGCGTCGCTTCGCCAGCAAGGCGCCGCGAGCGCGGCGATCGAGGCAGACCTGACGGCCACCATGGCACCCGCGGAGATCTTCGACGCCGTGCAGCGGCAGCTGGGCGACGTCACCGCGCTGGTGATGTGCCACTGCGAGTCGGTGGACTCGGGCCTGCTGGACACGACGGTGGATAGCTTCGACCGGCACTTCGCCGTCAACGCGAGGGCTAGCTGGCTGCTCATCCGCGAATTCGGGCTGCGTTTTCGCGGTCCGCACGGCACTGGCCGGATCGTGAGCCTGACCAGCGACGCCCTCGTCGGCAACGTACCCTACGGCGCGAGCAAGGGCGCCCTGGACCGGATCACGCTGGCCGCGGCACGGGAGTACGGGCACCTCGGCATCAGCGCGAACGCGATCAATCCCGGGCCGGTCGACACCGGCTGGATGTCGGACGAGGTCCGGGCCGGGTGCCTCGCCAGGACGCCGCTCGGCAGGCTTGGTACGCCGCAGGACACGGCGCGGCTGGTGAGCTTCCTGTGCTCCCCGCAGGGCGGCTGGGTGAACGGCCAGCTCCTGTACAGCAACGGCGGCTTCGGCTGACGGCGGCCGGCCGCCGGCCGCGGATGCGGCGGCTACCGCCGCCGCATCCGGTAGTAATCGTCCTCGACCACACCCGGGTCCGCGAAGTACGCGTCCCGGTAGGGTGCGCGCGGGCCGCGACGCCTGGCGGGCCGCCGCGGCCGCCGCCGCGGCCGGGCGACCAGCACCCGGCGGACCTCCGACACAGACCAGACCATCTGTCCTCTCCTCTGACTAACCGTGACTAGCGCAGTTCTGACGCTAGGCGCGGCTGTCAGGCCGAGACGGTCCAATGGCGTGACAGAAACGCAGACCAATTCTGGCGGGACGGCGCCCGGCTAGCGCCGCGGCCAGCACCGAGCGTGACGCGCCGCTAGAGCTGCTGCCGCTTGCCGGCGGTGACCTTCGCGAGGCCGGTCGCGGACAGGTCCGAGAAGGCATAGGCGGTCGCGGTCCCGCCGGGTGTCACGGCCCACAGGCCGGGCACCGCCCTGCCGTCCAGGTCCGCGGCTTCCAGCGTGGCCAGCGGCTGCCCCTTGTACCAGTTCGCCGACAGCTCGTACTGGGTGTAAGAGATGTCGCCGGTGCCGTCGCCGTTGTCGGTGAAGGTCACGCCGTTCCACAGGTACAGCGCGCCGGTGCCCTGATTCCACAGGAACATGCCGATCCCGCCGCTCCCGTCGGCCGTGGCCAGCGTCCACTGGTCCCAGTCGTCAGTTCCGTCCGGTGTGGCCGTGCGGATCGAGAAGGTGCTGTTGAAGAGCCCCGGCACGAACTCGTCGTAGTAGTCGAGGTAATAGCCGTTGACCGGGTCGCCACTGGTCGCCAGGAGGTCCGGCAGGCCAGTGCCGTAGATAGAGCCGTAGGCGTTGACCACCTGCAGCGGGTTGTCCCCGTTGACGTCTGACAAGGTGCCTGCGGAGACATCCACTCCGTAGTTGGCGACGGGCTGCAGCGCCGACCCGTCGCCGGTTCCGTCGAGGAGCACGCCGCCGCCCGCGTCGTTGCCGCCGGGGAAGTAGACCAGCAGATCCTGGAAGCCCCCGCCCGTGAACTGGCCGGTGACTACCTGCGCGCCGTCCCAGTCGGACGGGCTGCCAGGGATGCTCGTGTCATCGCCGTTGATCCCGATGTCGACGGCCGGCGTTCGCACCCGGCCCTTGGCTGCCAGTCCCGGCGCTGCCTCGCCGGCGGCAAGCCACAAGCCAGGGCCCAGCCCGGCCGGGTCGCCGACGGTCAGCAGATCGGGCACGCCGTCCCCGGTCAGGTCCTTGTCCGCCGCGGGCGGGCTGAGCGTGGCGACGAATTCGTCCAGCGTGGGGCCCGACACTGAGCCGTCGGCTGCTACCGCCCAGGCCTGGAGCGTCTGGGTCTGCCGCTCCGGGATGAAAACCTGGACACTCGCGGATCCCGAGGGTGCCGTGACCGTCCTCGTCTTGCCGTCGTTGACCGAGTACCGGTAGGCAGCCGGCGTGCCGGCGCCGTCCTCGGAGAACGTGAAGGTCACCGTGCTGCCGACGGGGTAGGGCCCGGTCCCGCCCAGCGGAGCGGTAATCGTCGGCGGCGAGATGGGTGTGACGGCCAGGGCCGGCCAGGCGGGGACGGCGATCGCGCCGGCCGCGATGGCGAGGACCGCTAGCGTCCGCCCGCTTCGTCCCATGAGACCCCTCCTCAGCGCAGCATCACCGTCGCACCAGCAATGTATTGATCTGATGAAAGATCACTTACATCATGGGAAATGATGATTTCCGGCCAGTCAGATTACTAGCGAACCAGGCAGCAGTACCCCGGTCAAGATGCACGGCCCGACATCGCGTTCGCTCGTGAGCCGCCCGGCAGTCATCGGTATCTCGCATAATTCCCCTACATGGCTAGTACACCGATTTCTGCTTTCAAGCGTCATAAGCGGTGACACCCGAGGAAGGCGAGAATTGACCATGCCCGGAACCCGGTTCCGCGTTCTGACAATGGTGGCGGCCGCCGGCGCCGTCGCCGCCCTTGTGCCGCTTGGCGCGTCCGCTTCGGCGGCGGCCTCCGGCCCGGGACCGCTCGTCACCCTCCAGGCGGATGCACCGCCTCGCGTCCCGCACGGCGCGACCAGCCTGGGTGCACTCGGCGGCCAGTCGGTGCTGCACCTGGACGTGACGCTCCGGATCCCGGACCGGGCGGCTCTGTCCGCGTATATCGCGGGCCTCGCCGACAAGCGGTCGCCCCTGTTCCACCGGTTCCTGAGCCCCGGCCAGTTCGCGGTCAGGTTCGGGCCCACCCTGGCGCAGGTCGCTTCCGTCGAGTCGGCCCTTGAGGCGGAAGGCCTCACCCCCGGCCGGGTCAGCCCCGACCGGCTGGCAATATCCGTCACCGCGCCCGCGGCGACGGCGGCAAAGGCATTCGGCACGTCGCTCGTGCGGTACCGCCTGTCGGGCGGCAGGATCGCGTACACGAGCACGTCTGCGCCGGGCGTGCCGGCCAGCGCCGCGCCGTACGTGCAGGGGGTGCTCGGACTCACCAACCTGTACCTGCCGCACAGCCAGCTCGCCCGCCCGGCCGGCCCGGCCGGCCGCCAGGGCCAGCCGGCGACGCGGGCCCGCCTCACCCCGGCCGCCACCGGTCCGCAGCCGTGCGCGGCCGCCACCAGCGCGGCCGAGGCGGCGGGTAGCTACACCGCCGATCAGCTCGCCTCCTACTACGCGATGCCGCCGCTGTACAAGAGCGGCGACCTCGGCCAGGGCGTCCGCATCGCGCTGGCCGAGTTCGAGCCGAACGACCCGGCGGATATCGCGGCCTACGCCTCGTGCTACGGCCTGTCCACGAAGGTCAGCTACACCCAGGTCGACGGCGGCGCCGGGACCGGCGCGGGATCCGGCGAGGCGGCGCTCGACATCGAGAACGTGATGGGCCTGGCGCCGGACGCCGCCATCGACGTGTACCAGGAGCCCAACGGCGGCGACACGGACACCTACGACCTGTACTCGGCCATCGTCAATGGCGACGACAAGGTGGCGTCGACCTCCTGGGGGCTGTGCGAGCTGGACAGCGACTCGTCGCTGATCCAGTCGGAGGACACCCTGTTCGCGCAGGCCGCGAGCCAGGGGCAGACGGTGCTCGCGGCCGCCGGCGACGACGGCTCGACCGACTGCGCGCAGGACGGCACCGTCAACGCCGGGAGCCTGGCGGTGGACGACCCGGCCAGCCAGCCCTACGTGATCGGTGTCGGCGGGACGTCGATCGGCGCGACGTCCGAGAACACGTGGAACGACTCCGGCGTCTCGGACGGTGCCGGCGGCGGCGGCGCGTCCGCGGCCTGGTGCATGCCGTCCTACCAGGACCAGTCCGCGATTCCGGGCCTTATCAGCAGCAACTCGGTGACCGACCCGACGGACTGCGGCAGCACGGATCCCTACGTCCGGCAGGTACCCGACGTCGCCGCCGACGCGGATCCCGAGACTGGCTACGTCATCTACCTGGCGGGCAGCTGGCAGGGCGGGTGGGGCGGCACCAGCGCCGCCGCGCCGCTGTGGGCTGCGGTGGCGGCGCTGACCGACGCGTCGCCGTTCTGCTCCGCATACGGCTCGGGCGCGGCGGGCGTGCAGGCCGGCGGGCTGTACTCGATGGTGGCGGCCGACCAGGCCTACGTCTACGGCGCGACCGAGGGCCTGTACGACGTGACGAGCGGGGACAACGACTACACCCCGTCCGGTTACATCGGCGGGCAATACCCCGCCGGCAGCGGCTACGACATGGCCACCGGGCTCGGCACCCCGCTGGTGACCGGATTCACCGGCACCGGCGCGGCCAGCATGTTCTATCCCGGCATCGCGGCGCTGATGTGCCGGACGTACGCCACGAAGCTGAAGACGACGACTGTCACCAAGGTATCCCCGGCCCGCGGCCCGTCCGGGCGAGCCACGACGGTCACGGTGACCGGCACCGGCTTCCTGCCGATTTCCGGCGCCGACATGGCCTACGTCGGCTCCAGGCAGATCGCGGCGTCCTGCACCAGCACGACCAGGTGCACGGTCCGGCTGCCGGCCACGAAGGCAAGCACCGTGAGCATCCAGATATCGGCCGAGGACTTCACGTCCAGCAAGTCCACCGCGGCCAGCCACTACCAGTTCGTCGCCGCGCCGACCGTGAAGTCGCTTTCGCCCGCTCGCGGTACCCATCGCGGCGGCACGAGGATCACGATCCGCGGCACCAACTTCATCGGCGTCACCGCGGTCCACTTCGGCTCGAAGCGCGGTACCAAGATCCGCGTAGTCTCCTCCAGGGAGATCATCGTTACCGCGCCATCCGGATCCGGGACCGTCAAGGTCACGATCACCGCCGCGGGCGGCACCAGCAAGGTGGTGTCGGCAGCCCACTACAAGTACACGTGACCGGGAGCTCAGGGTTCCGGCGCTGCCGGAGCCCTGAGCTACTATCCACTCGATGGCGAAAGCGCAGTTCAGTCCCGCGCGCGACGGCACGGCTCGCGGCACTCCCGTCGCGGCTGGCGACTGGAGTACCGCCTGGGAGACGCTGTTCGACCTGTCCGCGACCAGGCCGGGCCCGCTGCACATGCGGCTGGCCGCCGCGATCCGCTCGGCCGTGCGGAACGGGCGCGTGCCGCACGGCGCCGCGCTGCCGCCGAGCCGGCAGCTCGCGGCGGATCTCGGCGTCTCCCGCTGGACGGTCACGCAGGCATACGGCCAGCTCGTCACCGAGGGCTACCTGACGGCGCGGACCGGGTCCGCGACGCGAGTGAACTGGACGCCCGGCCCGGATGACGCGACCCCGGCGCGCCCCGGGATCGCCACCGGGCCGGCCGCGGTCCCGGCTCGCTACGACATGTACTCGTGCCGGCAGGACATGCGCGTGTTCCCCAGGCGCAAGTGGGTCGACGCGATCAGCGCGGCCGCCACCGCCGCGTCCCACCGCCAGCTCGGTTACCCCGAGCCCGGCGGCCTGCCGGAGCTGCGGGCGGTGCTGGCCGAGCACCTGCACCGCAGCCGCGGCGCCGCGGCCGACCCGGCCACGATCTCGGTCTTCTCCGGCGCCGGGCAGGCACTCACCCAGGTGTGCCGGGCGCTGATAGCGCGCGGCGAGACGGTCCTCGGCATCGAGGATCCCGGTTCCTGCCGGTACTGGGAGGTGGCACGCACCACCGGCATGCAGCTCGTCGGCCTGCCCGTTGACGACGGCGGCCTGGTGACGGCCGCGCTTGGCCAGTATCCGCAGCTGCACGCGGTCTGCGTCGGGGCAGCACGCCAGCTCGCGTACGGCACGCCGCTGCCGCCGGACCGGCGGCAGGAGCTGCTGGACTGGGCCCGCCAGGCGGACGCGCTGGTGATCGAGGACGACTACGACCACGAGTTCAGCTATGACACACCGGCGCCGCCGGTCATGCAGGGCACCGACCCGCAGCGCATCGCGCTGCTCGGGTCGATGAGCCAGGCCCTCGGCCCGACCGTGAGCATCGGCTGGGTGGTGACTCCCCGTCGGCTGGTTCGGGCCGTCCGTGCCGAGGATGAGATTCAGGTGCTGCCGCCCGCGCTCAACCAGCTGGCCATGGCGCACCTGATGCGGTCCGGCGGCTACGACCGTCATGTGCGCGCAACCCGCCTGCAGCTGCGCAGGCGGCGCAACCTGCTGCTCGGGTCGCTGCGCGACCGGCTGCCCGGCTACCGGGTGCACGGCGGACAGTCCGCCATGATGCTGGTGCTCGAGCTGCCGCCCGGCACCGACACCGCGTCGATCGTCGCGGCCGCGGCACGCCGCGGCCTGCAGATCGGCGACTTCGAGGAGATGTGGATGGCGCCCGATCCAGCCAGGCCCGGGCTGTTGCTCGGCTACGGCAGCCTCAGCGACAACGTCGTGGGCGACGCCGTCGCGATCCTGGCCGAGGTGCTCGCGCAGGCCGGAGTGCGGTCAGTCGCCTAGCTCGGCCCGCCGTCTCACGACGTACTCTTCCAGCTCGGCCCGGATCGCGTCGTCCAGCGGCGGCTGCTCGTAGTTGTCCAGGGTCTTCGCGCAGATCTCCGTGGCCCTGGCCGTCGTGTCCTTGCCGCCCTGCCTGAGCCAGCGCTCGTAGTTCGCCGTCGAGGAGAGCAGCGGCCGGTAGAAGCACTCGCGGAATCGCTCCATCGTGTGCTGGGCGCCGAGGAAGTGCCCGCCGTGGCCGACCTCCTCGTGCGCGCCGAACGCCAGCGACGCCTCGTCGATCTCCAGCGGCGTGAACTCCACCCGCAGCATCCGCAGCAGCTCGATGTCCACGATGAACTTCTCGAAGCACGACACCAGCCCGCCCTCCAGCCAGCCGGCGGCGTGCATCACCCAGTTCGTTCCGGCCAGGAACGTCGGCAGCAGCGTCATCAGCGACTCGTACGCGGCCTGCGCGTCACACGTCTGGCTGGCGTTCAGGCCGCCGCCGGTCCGGAACGGCAGCCCGAAGTGCCGGGCAAGCTGGCCCGTGCACAGCAGCCCGATGCCGGACTCGGGCGTCCCGAAGCTCGGCGATCCCGACTGCATGTCGATGTTCGACAGGAACGAGCCGAAGATCACCGGGCAGCCGGGCCGGATGAGCTGCGCGAGGGCGATGCCGGACAGCGCCTCCGCCAGCTGCTGCACCAGCGCCGCCGGGATCGTGACCGGCGACATCGCGCCCATGAGCAGGAACGGCGTGAGCACCACCGGCTGACGGGCGGAGCAATACTCGAACTGGGCGTCCAGCATGCGGTCGTCCCACCGCAGCGGCGAATTGCAGTTGATCAGCGAGATAGTGGCCGGGACCTCCTCGATGGCTGCTCGCCCGCCGAAGAGGATCTCGGTCATCGCGACGGTGTCGGCCGCGTTCGGACCGGACACGACGTTCCCCATGTAGATCTTGTCGGTCAGGGTCTGCAGCGCGAGGATCATGTCCAGGTGCCGGGAGTCCAGCGGCGCGTCGTTGGGCTCGCAGATCACGCCGCCGGCGGAGTCGAGCTCGGGAAACGACTGCGACAGCTTGCAGAGCCGGCCGAAGTCGTCGAGCGTGGCGTCCCTGCGCACGTCGCCCTCGCGTACGAACGGGCATCCGTAGACCGCGCCGAACGCCATGTCGTCGCCGCCGATGTGCACGTTGTTGGCCGGGTTCCTGGCCTGCACGTCGAACTCGCGCGGCGCGAGCGCGACCTGCTCCAGCACGAAGTCCGGATCGAGGAAAACGGTCTCGCCGTCCGTCCGCTGCCCGGCCTTGCGGAACAGCTCGACCGCCTCGGGCTTGGCGAACTGCACGCCTATCTGCGAGACGATCCGGCGCCAGCCCTTGTCCAGCACGCCGACGGCGTCCGGCGAGAGGATCTCGTACCTGGGCATCGCGTTGCGGAACATTGGCACCCCGAAGTGGCCCAATCGGAATGGCAGAGCCTTGACCAGCGCATCACATAGTAAAACAATGTTTCGTGATATGGAACACAACAGCCCGACGGGAACGCAAGCCGTTGACCGCGCGGCCCAGCTGCTGATCGAGGTCGCGCGGCACCGGGAGCCGGTCACGTTCACGGAGCTGACCTCGGCGAGCGGCCTGGCGAAGAGCACGACGTCCCGGCTGCTCACCGCGCTGGAGCGCAACGGGCTGGTGCGGCGGGACCCGGCAGGCAGGTTCACGCCCGGCGAGGTGTTCGTGTCCTACGCGTGCCGCGGCGGGTTCGAGGCGGACCTCGTCAGCCTCGCGCAGCCGCTGCTGACTCGGCTCGGCGAGCGGACCGGCGAGACGGTGAACCTCGGCGTGCCACGCGACGGCGGGCTGGTCGAGCAGATAGCACAGGTCGACAGCAGGTACCTGATCGGCGGGACGAACTGGGTCGGCCTGACCGTGCCGCTGCACTGCGCGGCGCTCGGCAAGGTACTGCTCGCGTACGGCGCGGCCATGCTGCCCGCCGGCAAGCTGGAGGCGCGCACCGCCAGGACCATCACCGGCCGTACGGCCCTGGCTGCCGAGCTCGCGGTCGTACGCGAGCGCGGCTGGGCGGTCACCGACGGGGAACTGGAGCCGGGCCTCGTAGCGGTCGCCGCGCCCGTGTTCGCCGGCCGCGCGGTCATAGCCGCGGTGTCGGTCTCGGCCCCGGCCAGCAGGCTTCCCGCCGCCCAGGTCCAGGATGTGGCGGCTAGCTGCATGGCCGCCGCCGGCGCGCTCTCCGCCCTGCTCGGCAAGGAAGGTGACACGTGACCCGAGACGAGCTGCTCCGACAGCTGTATGACTACACCCTGGTCGGGAACGGCCCCGAGGTGCTCGGCCTTACCAGGCAGGGCCTCGAGCTCGGGCTCGGGCCGGAGACGCTGCTGTACGAGGCGCTGATCCCGTCGCTGGAAGAGGTCGGCGCGCGGTTCGAGCGCGGGGACTTCTTCGTGCCGGAGATGCTGATCGCCGGCAAGGCCATGGCTGGCGCGCTGGAGATCCTGCGCCCCCTGCTCGCCGAGACCGGGGCGCAGACGATCGGCAAGATCGTCATGGGCACGGTCAAGGGCGATGTGCACGACATCGGCAAGAATCTCGTGAACATTATGTTCGAGGGGGCCGGCTTCGAGGTCATCGACCTCGGCGTCCAGGTCGCGCCGGAGAAGTTCCTCGACGCGATCCGCGAGCACCAGCCCGACATCGTCGGCTTCTCCGCGTTCCTCACCACGACGATGCCGATGTTCAAGGCCAACATCAACGTGCTGGAGAAGGCGGGCGTGCGCGACCAGGTCATCGTCATGGTGGGCGGCGCCCCGGTGACACAGGAGTACGCCGATGTGGTGGGCGCGGACGGGTACGCCGCGGACGCGTCCGCGGCGGTCGTGCGGGCAAAGGAACTGCTGGGGCGGCGGCGCGCCGCTGTCGCGGCCGGCTGACGGGACATCCATGGAGACAGTGCTGCGCTCTGCGAGCAGGGCGGTGCGGATCGGCGGCAATAACCCGTTCTGCATCATCGGCGAGCGGATAAACCCGACCGGCCGGAAGATCTTTCAGGAGCAGCTAAGGCGCGGTGACCTGTCCAGGGTCGAGATCGACGTGGCCGAGCAGGTCGCTGGCGGCGCGATGATGCTGGACGTCAACATGGGCGCACCGCTATGCGACGAGGCAGCGCTGATGACCCGGGCGGTCGGGATGGTCCAGTCGCTGTGCGACCTGCCGCTCTGCCTCGACTCCTCGATCGTCGAGGTGCTGGAGGCCGGCCTGGCTGCGTACGCGGGCAAGGCGCTGGTCAATTCCGTGACGGCCGAGGACGAGCGGCTGGACGCGATCCTGCCGCTGGTCGCGCGGTACGGCGCCGCGGTGATCGCGCTGCCCAACGACGAGGAGGAGATTCCCGAGGAACCGGCCCGGCGGCTGGAGCTGGCCCGCAAGATCGTGGACGTCGCCACCGGGAAGTACGGGATCCCGATCGAGGACATCGTGCTCGATCCGCTCGCGATGCCGGTCGGCGCGGACACGTCGCTCGTGCTGCGCACGCTGGAGACGATCGCGCTGCTGCGGGACGAGCTCGGCGTCAACATGACGCTCGGCGCGTCCAACGTCTCCTTCGGCATGCCCGATCGCGGCGCGATCGGCGCGGCGTTCCTGCCCATGGCGATCGCGAGCGGGCTGACCAGCGCCATCATGGACGCCCGGTCGCCGCAGCTGGTGCAGGCCGCCAAGGCAGCGGACCTGCTCACGGACAGGGACCCGTGGGGCGCCGGCTGGATCGCCGCGCACCGTGCCCGGCAGGCGGCCGCGGCCGCAGCCACGGGCGCGCAGTGACCGCGGCCGGCGTGGAGCCCGCGGTCGGGCTGCCAGCCCGCGTGGATCTCCGGTTCCGGCCTGATGGTCCGCAGGTGCGCGTGCCGCCGGGCGTGACGGTCTTCGACGCTGCCAGCTGGAACGGAGTCGCGATCGACTCCACCTGCGGCGGCCACGGCACGTGCAAGAAGTGCAAGGTCCGCGTGCTGGCAGGCAGCGCGCCGGTCTCCGAGATCGACATCCGCGCGTTCACGGCCGACGAGCTGCGCGGGGGCTGGCGCCTCGCGTGCCGGGCACTGGCGCAGACGGACCTCGAAGTCGAGGTACCGCCGCTCACCACCAGGCCGAAGGCCGCCACTGTTGGCGTGGGCCGGCAGGTCATCCTGCGCCCGGCCGCGCAGAAGCGGTACCTGGAGCTGGCCGAGCCGTCGCTCGCCGACCAGCGCACGGACGCCGAGCGCGTGCTGGCGAGCCTGGATGATCTCGAGCCCCGGCTCGAGCTGAGCGTGCTGCGCCGCCTCGGCCAGCTGCTGCGGGCCGCCGACTTCAAGGTCACGGCCGTGATCGTGGACGACGTGCTCATCGACGTGCAGCCCGGCGACACCACAGGCAGGCTGTACGGGATCGCGTTTGACCTTGGCACGACGACGGTGGTGGCCACCCTGCTGGACCTGACCACCGGCACGCCGCTCGCGGTCGCGTCGATGCTGAACAAGCAGCAGCCGTTCGGAGCGGATGTCATCACGCGCATCAGCGCGACGATGCTGAACCCGGCCGCACTGGGCACGCTCTCGGCGCTGGCGCGCGAGACACTCGCCGAGCTCGCTGCCGAGGTGTGCGCCAGGGCCGGCGCCGACCCGGCCGACGTGGCCGAGGTGGCGCTGGCCGGGAACGCGACAATGACCCATCTCGCCCTCGGCATTGATCCCGAGCCGATCGGGGTCGCGCCGTTCATCATGGCCGCGCGCCAGCTGCCGGCGGTCACCGGGCAGGATCTGGAGCTGCCCGTGCACTCCGCGAGCCGGGTGTTCACGTTCCCCGCGTTCGGCGCGTACGTCGGCGGCGACATCACCGCCGGTCTGCTCGCCGCCGGCATGAACCGGGACGCGCGGACCCGGCTGTTCATCGACATCGGCACCAACTGCGAGCTCGTCCTGGGCAACCGGGACTGGCTGCTGGCCACCGCCGCGCCCGCGGGGCCCGCCTTCGAGGGCGCGGCGATCCGCTGCGGCATGCGGGCGTCCGACGGCGCGATCGAGGTGGTGTCCTTCGCCGCAGACGACGTTTGCCTGCAGGTGATCGGGGACGCCGAGCCGGCCGGGCTGTGCGGATCCGGCCTCGTGGACGCGGTCGCCGGGCTGGTCGGGGCGGGCCTGCTGGACGCATCGGGCAGGTTCGTGCCCGCTGAGCAGGCCGCGGCGATAGCTCCGGGGCTCGCGTCCCGCCTGACCATGCTCGGGCAGGAGCGCGTCTTCGTGCTGCACTGGGCCGGCGAGCCGGGCGACGTGTCGCGCTCGGTGTACCTGTCCCAGCGCGATGTGCGCGAGCTCCAGTTCGCCAAGGCCGCGATCGCGACCGGATGGCGCGTGCTGCTGGCCGAGGCAGGCCTGCGGCCCGCGGACGTCCAGCAGGTGCTGCTGGCCGGCTCGTTCGGCAGCTACCTGTCGCCGGCCAGCGCGATAGCCCTCGGGCTGGTACCCCGGCTGCCGGTGCTGCGCATCGTCAGCGCCGGCAACGTCGCCGGCGAGGGCGCCAAGATGGCGCTGCTGTCGCTGCGCGAGCGGGCGGCGGCGCAGGCGATGGTCGCGGAGGTGAGGTATGTCGAGCTCTCCGACCGAGCGGACTTCAACGACGCATTCGTCGATCAGCTGCAGTTCCCGGTCTGAGCCACGGGTCGCGCTGATCGCCTGCGGCGCGCTGGCAGGCCACGCGCGCGACATCGCGCGCAGCCGAGGCTGGCAGCTGCAGGTCCACGCCCTGCCGGCCGGCCTGCACAACCGGCCCGCCGAGATCGCTCCGGCGGTCGAGGCGCTGGCCGCACGGCTCCAGGCTCGCGGGCTGAGCGTGGTGCTCGGCTACGCCGACTGCGGCAGCTACGGCGCACTCGACGAGCTGTGCGAGCGGCTGGGCCTGCGGCGGCTGCCGGGGCTGCACTGCTACGACGTGCTCGGCGGGGCCGCGCGGATTCGCGCGCTGCTCGCCCGTGAGCCTGGTACGTACCTGCTCACCGACTACCTGGTGGCCACCTTCGGCCGCACCGTGCTCGCCGGGCTCGGGCTGGACCGGCACCCCGAGCTGTGGGCCGACTACTTCCGGCATTACCGCTGCCTGGCGTGGCTCGCGCAGGATCGGACTCCCGCGCTTGAGGCGCGGGCGCGAGCGATCGCGGACGTGTTCGGCCTGCCGCTGCGCGTCGTCGATACCGGCACCACGCGCCTGGCGCGCGAGCTCGAGCTGCTGGTCGGGGGTAGCCAGTGACGTGCCTGGGTGCCACGGCGCGGGCTAGCCCCGCCAGCGGACCGGGATGCCGTGCGGGGAAGCGGTTCCGAGCACCCTGGAATGACCACCGGGCCAGGTGACCAGCGTGACGGGACAGCCGCCAGCCCGCGACTGCTCGAGGTAGAGGTAAGCGAACCTGGCCCGCGGGGTGGCGGTCGCGCCCAGCCGCGCGATGCCCTCGGCCAGCTCGGTGCGCTGCGCATCGTCCAGGTACTGGCGGAAGATCGAGTGCCACACCACCGTCCAGGTGCCGTCGGCAAGCCCCGTGCGCCCGACGGTTGCGGTGGCGGACTCGGCGCGCAGGTCAGCCGGGACGCGCCCGGCGACTTCGAGTGCCCCCCGCAGCCTGGCCAGCCGCTGCGTCTGGTCTGGCCAGACATAGGCACTGAGCGTCAGCCGCCCCAGCCTGCTGGCCGGGTCGATGGGAGCCAGGTCGCCGCCGGTACGGCTGATGACGGTGATCTCACTCCCCGGCGGCGCAGCCACCTGCCAGCCGTGCGTGAGGACGACCGGGGAATCCGGGTCGCCGTACCGGCCCGAGTCGCCGGGGACGCGGAACAGGTCGGCGCGCAGGTTCAGCCCGGCACTGGCCCCGACCTCCACCAGCCGCAGCGGCAGCGGCGCCTGCGCGGTGATGTAGAGCAGGCCGCCGATGAGCGCCGCCGCGCGGCCGACCTCGTTTGTCTGCGGCGGCCGGGCGAGCCAGGTCCTGATCTCGTCGCGATGCTCGGTGAGTGTCCCGCGCAGCGCTGCCCATGCACGCGGGCTTCCCGGCCTGGTATCGGTAGCCCCTCCGGCCGACGGGTACCAGGCGGCGAGCCCCGGTGCCCGGCCGTCGAGGGCAAGCGCGTGCGCGCCGCCAAGCATGCGCAGCGCGAGGACGCTCGACGGGCGGGTATCCAGGTGGCCGCGCAGCACGGCTGCGACCGGGCCGCCGGCCAGCAGGTCATCCGCCGCGCGCTCCAGCAGGTCGCCGTAGAGCGGGCTGCCGATGTCCCGGCACGCTTCGCCCTGCCTGCGCAGCAGCAGTGCGGTGCGGTCAGCCGGTGATCCGCCGAGCTCTGAGAAGGCCACGCGGGCCACTATCGCAGCATCTGCCGGGCCGTCGCGCGCGGAGGCCGCGTATCAGCGGCCAGGAAAGGTGCGAGGCCCCTCCATGTATGAGATGCAGGGGCCTCGCGTGGCTGCCGGTAATGCAGCTCCCGATTGCTCGGCAGCTGCCGTCCCGGCGGCCGGTACCGCCTCTCGGGAGCCTAGCCAGTGGACGTTGCCGCCCGCTGGCTCTAACCCGGGATCTCTCCCGGATCTCGGATCCTTTGTGGCCGTGAATGAATTTCTACAGCCTTCGAAGTGACGCGCGCAAGGGGTTCCGGCGAAGAATTCCAAGATTCTTTCCGAGGTGCCGCGTCCGGCCGGATCGACATACCCGTGAGTCCGTTTTCTAATGCTTTTTCCCGCAGCCCCGGGCGGGTGGCCGGCGAGCTCCTCCCCGAACACGCTCAGGGCCCCTGCATGTATGAGATGCAGGGGCCCTGAGGTCGGCTAGCAGCTCGCTGACCTGCCGATTCCTCGACTGACCGCGCGCCGCTTGGCCACACCACCGCGCTGGCGACTCGTACCGAGAATCCGGTTCCCCGGCTCTCCGCACTCCCTGAGGTTTAACCCTCCGGGGTCCTCCGGTGCGAGGTGGTGAGTGAATTTCTACTGCTCCCGCGCACTACGGCGCAAGGGTTTCCGGTTATCTTTTCAAGATTCTTTCCCGCGTCCACAGCCGGCCGATTGTTATCCCCCGTGCCGCGAGCTTTTCCACTGCTTATCCACAGCACCGTGCACAATTTGATCTAGATCTCGCCGCTCTGCAAGGCCGGCCCGCCAGCCTCACATTTTCCCGCGCTGCGTAGTCGGACTTGTGGGACAAGCACACGACGACGAGCACGGGAGACCACCATGACCACCCACGTACCGGCAGCACGGTTCGCCGACCCGGCGCCCGCGGAGCGACTGGAGCGGGCGGCCGGCGCGCTTGCGGCGCACGGATTCGACGCCGAGATCCTCGACGATGCGGCCGCCGCGCGCGCCAGGGTCCGGGACCTGGTACCCGAGGGCGCGAGCGTGTTCACCGGAGCCAGCGAGACGCTGCGCCTCTCCGGCATCGAGCAGGACATCAACGCCAGCGGGCGATATGACGCGCTCAAGTCACGGCCGCCCATGGATCGTGTCACGCAGCGCAAAGAGATCTGGGCGGCGCTGTCCACCCCCGACTTTCTCGTGGGCAGCGTCGCCGCGGTCACCGAGACGGGCTCCCTGGTTGTCGCCTCGGCCAGCGGAAGCCAGCTACCGGGCTACGCCGGTGCCGCCGCCCGCGTGATCTGGGTTGTCGGAGCGCAGAAGGTCGTGCCCGACCTCGGCACCGCGCTGCGCCGGGTCGAGGAGCACTGCCTCCCGCTGGAAACCGAGCGCGCGCTGAGGGTCTACGGGCAGCCAAGCGCCGTCAACCGCGTCCTCATCCTCAACGCCGAGCCCGAACCGGGCCGCGGCACCGTGCTGCTGCTTCACGAAGCCATCGGATTCTGACCGGCCCGCCCGCGGCGGGCGTCACGGCCGCGCGCACGACCGCAGCAACGCCGCGTCCCCGCACCGCGGCCACGCGGACGACCGCAGCCCGCCCGGCCCGCCTCACCGCGCCCGTCACCCGACAAACCGGACGCCACGCCCCGCCCGATCGCGACTGTGCTGGCACAGTCGTCCGCGTGGAGGCAGAATGCGGCAAGTGCCCGGCCGAACAGCGGCCGCCTGGCCACCGAAGGCAGCGGCCCGGCACCGCAATTCAGGCAAGAGGTAAAGGATCTACCGATCCTTTACCTCTGCTTAGTTTCACCATTACTTCGCACCACAGTACGTTCACGGCGACGCAACGCACGCGGTGACTAAGCGGCATAAACACGGCTTAAGGTGCGGTAGCCGGGCGACCCGTCCGCTTGGAGGTGCTGCCAGAGGTCGCGCCCGCGACCGGCGTGTCTGTCGCACGCGGCCGGGCAGCGCGCTGCCCGGCAGACTGGCGCCGCGGCGGAAGACTGGCCGAAGGAGACCTCGTTGTTACGTCGCATCACAATCCCAATGGCTGCCGCTGCGCTCGCGCTCGGCGTCCTCGGGCTGGCCGGCAACGCAGCCGCCGCCCCCACCGCTCCGGCCGCGCACGCGGCCGCGCATTCACTCCCGGCTCACTTCAACCCCGGCGGTGTGCTGGTCAAGCGCGGCACACTGCACACCGCCACGCACGGCGGCGTCAGTGCCGCCGAGGTGACCAGCTCCAACTGGTCCGGCTACGCGGTGACCGGCAGCAGCGGCACGTACAAGAGCGTCTCGGCGAGCTGGACACAGCCGACGGCGCACTGCACCGGCAGCAGGCGCAGCACGACGTACGCCGCCTTCTGGGTCGGCCTGGACGGCTACAGCAGCAGTTCGGTCGAACAGACAGGCACCCTGATCGAGTGCGTCGGCTCGACCGCCTACTACTACGGCTGGTACGAGATGTACCCGGCAGGACTGATCACGTACTCGACGACGCTGCACGCTGGCGACTCCATCAGCGCGTCGGTCACCTTCTCCGGCACGCAGACCTACACGCTCGTGCTGAAGGACTCCACCCGCGGCTGGACGGAGACCACGACGAAGAACCAGTCGGGACTCGCCCGTTCCTCGGCCGAGGTGATCACCGAGGCACCGTGCTGCACGTCCAGCGGCGGGATCCTGCCGCTCGCCGACTTCGGCACGGTCAATTACTCCGGCTCGGCCGACAACGGCTCCTCGATGGGCACGCAGAGCCCCACCGAGATCATCATCGTCGACGGCAGCGGCAACCAGGAAGACTCCACCAGCGCCATCTCTAGCTCTGGGGCCTTCAGCAACACCTGGATCAGATCGACGTAGTCGGATGCGGATGCGGATGCGGTAGGCGAACGGCCCGGCGGCGGCGGCAGCCGCCGGGCCAGCGGCACGCGCCGGGCCAGCGTACCCGCCGCGATCACTCCGGAGCCGATCGGGCCCGGAGCGCATCGACCAGCGCGGTGACGATCTCGTGCAGGTCGCCGATGACGGCGAACTCGGCCCTCGACATGATGGGCGCGCTCGGGTCGGTGTTGACGGCGACGATGTGCCTGGCACCCTGGCAGCCCGCCATGTGCTGAATGGCGCCGCTGATGCCGCACGCCAGATACAGCTCGGGCGAGATCTTCGTACCCGTCTGCCCGACCTGCTGCCGGTGCGGGCGCCAGCCCGCGCTGGTGACCACCCTGGAGACGCCGACCACGCCGCCCAGCAGGCCGGCGAGCTCCTCGAGTGCGGCGAAACCCTCGGGTCCGCCAACGCCGCGGCCGCCGCCCACCACTACCCGCGCCGTCGCCAGCGACGCGCCGGAGCCGTTCTCAGCCGACTCGGCCGCCCGGACCAGCAGGTCGGACTCCTCGAGCTCGGGCGTGAATACTGAGACATCCGGCTCGGGACCAGCCTGCCCAGGGGCACGAGCCTGTCGCGGGGCACCGGCCGCCCCCGCACCGGCCGCCCCCGCACCGGCCGCCCCCGCACCGGCCGCCCCCGCACCGGCCGCCCCCGCACCGGCCGCCCCCGCACCGGACACGTCGGTGGCGACGGTGAACAGCGCGACCGGCGCGTCCAGCACGGCATCCTCCAGCACGCTGCCAGCCCACCGCTGGCGGACAAGCCGCCACTGGCCGCTGCCCGTGGGAACGGCGGACACACAGTTCGCCGCTACTGGCAGTGCCGCGATGGCGCCGAGATGCGCGAGCACCTCCGCCCCGCGGTCGGTGGCCGCGGCGACGACGGCCACCGCGCCGCGGGCAGCGGCAAGCTGCAGCAGCGAGCGCGCCCACCCGGCGGCGGCGTAGCCGGCCAGCTGCGCGCCCTGCACCCGGCACACCGACGCGACGCCACCGGCCGCGAGGCCGCCCGACTCCAGCCCGTCGCCCGCGAGGCCGGCCGACCCGGGCCCGTCGCCCGCGAGGCCGCCCGACTCCAGCCCGTCGCCCGTGAGGCCGGCCGACCCGGGCCCGTCGCCGAAGAGCACCGCCGTGACCGGCTCCCCGAGCGACCGCGCGAACCCGAGCGCGGTCAGCGACGCGGCTGCCACCCCGCCGCCGTCGCGCTCGGCCAGCCATAGCACCGTCATGGCCGCCCCCGCGGCAGCAGTCCGAGACCGTCGAGGACGGACACCAGCGCGGGCACCGCGCCGGTGCCGTGGCCGAGGATCTCCGCCTGCCGTCGGGGCACCTCCGGCACGCGCAGCCGTTCCTTTCGCAAGCCTTCCGGCTGCCACTCCGGCCGCAGCACCGCGATCTCGGCCCGCCTGGCGCGTAGCCTGCCGGGCAGGGATGGATACCGCGGCAGGTTGAGGCCCTCCCGGACCCCGACGACCGCGGGCAGCGGCAGCCGGAATTCCTCTCCCTCGCGGCCGGCCCGGAGCATCCCGCCGGCCACCTCGAGCCGCTTGATTGCGGTGACGCACGGGCGGCCCAGCAGGTGCGCCAGCCGGATCCCGACCTGGTACCCGCCGGTGTCGGCGGCCTCGTTGCCGCAGAGGATCAGCGGGAACGATGCGGCGGCGAGCGAGCGCACGGCCGCGGCGATCGCGGCGGCGGTGGTCATCGGACCCCACTCGCGTCCGTCGGTCTCCAGCAGCACCCCGCGGTGCGCGCCGAGCGCGAGCATGTCGCGCAGCTGTCCCGCGGCATCGGGCGGTCCCAGGGTGAGCACCGTGACCGCTCCGCCGTCGCGCTCGGTCAGCCGGATAGCCTCCTCGACCGCGCATTCCTCGTGCGGGCTGACGGTGAAACCCGACGCGCGGGTGTCCACTTCCTGCCCGTCATCGGTCAGCTGTACCTGCCCGCCGACCGTCGGCACCCGCTTGACGCAGACCAGGACGTCCACCCGGTCAGCACCGGATCCGCTCGTTGGCCGGGTCGAACAGCGGGGTCGACCCGGCGACCGCGACCGTGACCGGATACTGCTCGCTCATGTACTCGACCGTCAGCGCGGTCCCCGCGACCGCCTGCCGCGGCGGCAGGTACGCCATGAGCAGGTGCCTGCCAACCGACGGGCCGGAGCCGGCACTCGTGACATAGGAACGCCGGCCCCGGCCGTCGGTCAGCGGCTCGCCGGACTCGGTGAGAATAGGCTCACCGCCCAGCATGTACCGCAGCTCGCCGGCCTGGGAGGCATGGTCGTCGACGGTGAGCGTGCACAGGATCGCCGCCGGCGGCGCCGCGCGCTGGGCGAGGTAGGCGGACTTCCCGACGAAGTCCTGCTCCTTCACCCGCGGCCTGGCCATCCCCGCCTCGACGAGGTTGTAGTGCGCGTCGAGCTCGGCGCCGTAAGCGCGGTAGCCCTTCTCCAGCCGCGCGGTCGTGCCGTACACCCCGATCCCGGCCGGGATCATCCCGTGCGGCCCGCCCGCCTCCGACAGCACGTCCCAGAGCCTGGCGCCCTGCTCTATGGGCACGTGCAGTTCCCACCCAAGCTCGCCTACGTAGGAGATGCGGGACGCCAGCACCGTCATCCCGGCGACCTCGATGTCCCGGCAGGTGGCGAACGCGAACGCGGCATCGGACATGTCGGCGGCGGTGAGCGGCTGGAGGATTTGCCGCGCCCGCGGGCCCCAGAGGCCGAACGTGGTCCAGGCCGAGGTCAGGTCGGCGACGTGCGCGCTGCCATCGGCGGGCAGGTGGTCGCTGATCCACTTCAGGTCCAGCATGCCGGTCGCGCCGCCGGTGACGACGCGGAACTGCCGCGGGCCGAGGCGCATGACGGTCAGGTCCGCGCGGAAACCGCCCGCGTCGTCCAGGAACGACGTGTAGACCACCCGCCCGGCCGGCACCTGCATCTGCGCTACGGCGACCTGCTGCAGCGCGTGCAGGGCCCCGGGCCCGGTAACGTCGAGGATCGCGAATGCGGACAGGTCGAAGAGCCCGGCGGCTTCCCGCATCGCCAGGTGCTCCGCGTTGATGATCGGCGACCACCAGCGCGACTCCCACTCGCCCTGCCGGTCCATCAGCTTGCCCGCGTACCGGTCCACGAGGTTCAGGTTGCTCTCGTACCACATCGGCCGTTCCCAGCCGGCAGTCTCGTGGAAGACGGCACCGAGGTCGCGCTCGCGCTCGTAGACCGGGCTGAGGCGCACCGGGCGGCCGGACTCCCACTGCTCGGCCGGGTGCACGATGCCGTACATCTTGTTGAAGCCCTCGCGCGCCCGGCAGGTCACGTGCGCTGTCGTGCGCTGGTGCGAGTAGAACCGGGAGATGTCAGCTTCGTGGATGTCGATCTCGGGCGTGACGCCGCTCATCCACTCGGCGACCGCGCGGCCGACGCCCGGGCCTTCCTTGATCCAGCTCGCGGCCACCGACCAGAGCCCGGGCACCTCGGGTGTCTCGCCCAGCACCGGGTGCCCGTCCGGGGTCATCGAGATGAGTCCGTTGATCGCGTGCCTGATGCCGGCCCGCTCGTCGGCGAGCAGCTCGGGCATCAGCTCCAGCGCCTTCTCCAGCTGCGGATCGAAATCCTCCTGGGTGAACGGCAGCTCCGTCGGAGACAGCACCGCGGCCTCGATCGAGGGGATGTCGTCCGGGGACACGATGATCGGCCGGTGCGCGTACGAGCCGACCTCGATGTCACCCCCGTGCTGGCGCTCGTACATGTTCTCGTCGACGTCCCGCACGATCGGATAGGCGATCTCGCCCTCCGTGCCGTCGTACAGCGCGATCGGGCCGACGCTGATCATCTGGTGCACGATCGGGGTGAGCGGGATGCGGGCGCCGGCCATCCGGGCGACGCGCGGGCTCCACACCCCGCAGCAGATCGCGCACACCTCCGTGCCGATGCTGCCCTTGCTGGTCCGCACCGCGCTGACGCGGCCATCGTCAGACTTGTCGATTCCGAGTACCTCGGTGCCCGCGAGCACGGTCAGGGCGCCCAGCTGCTCCGCCCGCTCGCGCATCAGCGTGCCGGCCCGCAGCGAGTCGACGACGCCGACGGTCGGGAAGTACGCGGCGCCGATTATCACCGCGGGGTCGAGGTAGGGCACGAGCTTCGCGACCGCCTCAGGTGTCAGCAGCTCCGCGGGGATTCCCCAGGACTTGGCCTGCGAGCAGCGCCGGCGCAGCTCGGTCATCCGCTCGGGAGTCCTGGCGACCTCGATCCCGCCGCTCTGGGTGAACACGCCGAGCTCCTTGTACTGCTCGGTGCTGTCCCGGGTGAGCTCCATCATCATCTTCGAGTACTCGATCGGGAAGATGAAGTTGGAGGCATGCCCGGTCGACCCGCCCGGGTTGGGCATCGGGCCGGTGTCCACCAGCACGAGCTGCGTCCAGCCCAGCCGGGCGAGGTGGTAGGCCAGGCTGTTGCCGACGATGCCCGCCCCGATGATGACGGCGCTGGCACGCTCCGGGAAGTCAGTCATTTGCAGTTCCGCCGATCCTCGCACCTGATCCGCTGGCATGGCATGGGTCGCGGACGACCTCTCGCTTTCCGGCAGGTCGTCCGCGACCATTACACCGTGCGCGGCTATTCGACCGGGATCTCCGCGTTAATCATGCCGAGATCGATGCCCTGACTGCGCCGCACTAGGCGTGCGACCACGTAGACGACGACCGCCAGCACGTACATGCCGGCCATGAAGTACAGCGAGTCGTGGTTGTTCACGTAATAGAGATCGTTCGAGAGCCACTCGACCAGGTCGAATACCAGCAGCGCGATCGTGACCACGCCGGCGGCCGGCACGATCGGCACGCCGAAGAGCTTGAACCGGCTGGCCGGCGACGCGGCCCACAGGTCCGGTTTGCGCCACGGCAGGATCACGACGGCGACGGCGCTGAACAGGTACGTGACGGCGATCACCAGCGTCGCGTCCAGCGTGTAGTTGCGGAACGTCGTGGAGAAGGCATAAAAGGCACTGACGATCGCCGCCGGGCCCAGCATCAGCACCAGCGAGTAGAACGGGACCTTGCGCTTCTCCGACACCTCGGCGGCCCGGTCGGGCAGCACGCGGTCGAACGCCGCGGCGAAGATCACCCTGGTCGACGACAGGAACAGGGTGCCGACCCAGCCGAAGAACCACAGGCTGAGCGCCAGGATCAGGATCACCTGGAACGCCGTGCTGTGCACCAGCCAGCCCGCGAACAGGAACGGATACGGCCAGACGCCGAACTGCGGCGTGAGGTTGTAGTCCAGCGCGTTGAGGTTCTGGTAGAAGCCCCAGCCGATTGTCTTGTCGACCAGCAGCAGGAAGACGACCGTCAGCAGGACCGTGATCCACAGGCCGGTGAACATGCCGGTGAAGACGCGCTTGAAGTCGCTGGCGCCGCGAATCTCGCCGTACAGGGTCGAGCCCCAGTTCGGCCACAGGATGAAGAACATCATCGCGGGGATCAGCTGCAGCGTCGGGCCGATCGGGCCGAAGCCCATCGGGTAGGTGCTGTAGCCGGCCTTCTTCGCGGCCGCGTTCGTCGCCGCGTAGGCGTTGTTCACGCCGAAGATCTTGTGCGCCTCGAGGTTGAACGAGCTGACGAATGCGGCGTGGCCGTTGACAAGCAGCAGGATGACGACGACAGCGAAAGCCACCAGCCCGCCGTAGAAGCACCACTTCTGGATCCGGGCGTAGCCCGCCATCCCGAGCGAGACCAGGACGCCTGCCAGCGCGATCGTGATCAGGCAGACGACGAAGATCCCCCACTTGGAGGCGAACCAGAGCGCACCGGACGGGCTGCCGAGCGTCGCCCACAGCGGCTGGAAGAAGATGACCGACAGGATGTTTCCGTAGATCGGCGCCCACAGCCACAGGATGAACCACCAGCCGGTGACGGCCATCACGAAGCCGATCCCGCCGCCGAGGATGCGGGTCTGCCAGACGTAGTCGCCGCCTGCCCGCGGGATCGTGACGATCAGCCCGCTGTAGGCCACGACCAGGAACGACACCAGGATCGCCGAGATGATGATCGAGGTGATGAACTGGCCCTTGGGGAACGCCGGGCCGGCGAAGGTGAACTCGTATATGCCGAGCGTCAGGAAGTTCGTCGCCAGGCACGCATAGATGATCGAGTCCCGCACCGACCAGCCGCGCACCAGACCGGTCGCTTTCCGGAGAAACAGGGTGGGGGTCTCGCCAATCGACTCTGTCGCCATATCCGCCTCTGTGAGTAGTGATCTTCGGGGTGGATCAGCCGTTCACGAGCAGGTACCGGGACACCTTCGCCTTCTTCTTGTCCAGGTCGAGCACCGCGCCCTGCAGGACGCCGTCGCCGTAGACGCTGCCGGGGTTGATGGCCAGCGTCCGCCGCATCTTCTTGATCGCGCGGCTCTCGTGGATGTGGCCGTGCACCGAGAGCATCGGCTGGTGGGTGAGGATCGCGTCGCGCACGGCGGTCGAGCCGACCGGCTTCATTACGGCACCGCCGTGCATGGGGCGCAGGTTGCCGTCCAGCGCCGGCGCCTCGTCCAGGCCGGTGCCGTAGGGCGGCGCGTGGAAGTTGAAGATCGCCCGGCCCATGTCCGGCACGAGCGCAGCGACCGCCTCGATCTTGGCGGTCAGTTCCGGCTCAGGTGCCTCGCGGTAGGTGTCCCACGGCGTCGGGTTGGTCCAGCCCATCGAGACCAGGGAGAACCCGTCGAGGTCGAGCAGCTTGCCCTCGCCGAAGCTGACGCACGGCGACGACTCGATGATCGTGTCGATCTCGAAGATGTCGTCGTTGCCGCCGTTGAGGATGCACGGGATCTGACCGCCCCTGAGCTTGCCGTCCGCCATGTCCAGCCAGCGATCGAGCGAGCTGATCATCTCCTGGCTGAACCGCTGGTCGACCGCGCCTTCGCTGCCGCTCATGTGGCTGAGCTCGTCCTGGCTCACGATCGCGGGGTAGAAGCCGCTATTGCGGATCCTGGCGACGATGGTGTCCAGCTCTTCCTTCGTCTCCAGCCGTAACGTCTCGCCCCGCAGCGTCACCTGCCAGTGACCGGGGTGCGCCACGATCGGCACCATGGCCTTGCCCGTCACGTCACCGCCGAGCACCACCATGTCGGCCTTGTAGAAGGCGGCGGAGTTGAGGAACTTCCGCCAGCACACCTCGGACCCGTGGATATCCGTGGCAAAGAAGATCCTCATGTAGCCGCCCGTGCCTTTTGCGCCGCCTTTGGATCGGTGTAGCACCAGGCGTAACCGGACGTCAAGCTCCACAATGGCCCAATGGCGACACGCCCGTAAGCCTCAGTGGCCGACTTCCTCTGGCAGCTCGTACCAGCGCACCCTGTCGCCGACGTTCGCGCGCAGCTTCCATTTCATGCCCTTCGGCACCGAGTGCGCCATCTCCAGCAGCCGCTGCGCCTGCTCCAGCGGATCATGCGGCGCGTCGCCGGGCAGCAGTCCGGGCTTGCTCTCCGCCAGCCCGGGCAGCTGCTTCAGGTTGCCGGTCGTCGTGCGCCACCAGCCCCAGTCCGCGGCGACCAGCGCGGTGAACCGGTCGGCGTCGAGCCGCGGCCCGTTTCCCGCCGCGGCGCCGGGCCCGCCGCTGACCGGGGCACCGGCGAGCAGGTGGAAGATGTCCCTGGCGTCCTTCTCATTCAGCTCGATGATCTGCAGCTTCGACAGCAGGATGTCCATCGCGCCGAGGGTGTGGGGCAGGACTCCGAAAGACGGCCGGAAGTCCAGCGTGTGGCACATGGCCAGCCGGTCGACCATCACGTCGATGGGGCGGCCGGATGGCGCGGTGAAGTACATCTGCCGGTCACCGTTGAGGTTGTTGAAGCGCCTGTCGGGCTCGCAGCCGCTCTGCTCCAGGTAGACCGAAACCTGCCGGCGCCCCTTCGACAGGCAGGCGAAGTCGATGTCCTGGCCAGGCCGCAGCCGCGGCGGGAGTCCGGGGCAGATTACCCTGACGGCCAGGCCGCCCAGGAGCTTGAGCCCGAGGCCGGCGTCGGCTGCGCCCTGCGCCAGCGCGATGGCCTCCGGGAGCGGGTCATCGGCTGCTGTCGGAGCCGGTGAATGGCTGGCTGGATCGGCCATGGCTGCTCCCTTGTGCGGCTAATCGCACAATACAGCGCAGACCTCGTGACCGTTCTATCCCTGACCTATCGCCAACGCCGCGGTCACAAACCGGCTGATATCTCCATCGGGACGGCCGCAAGAGCAAGCGGGTGGGCCAGCCAAGAGCAAGCGGGTGGGCCAGCCAAGAGCAAACGTCGCGGCCTTACGGGCTCTCAGCGCAGCTTGCTTCCGGCCACCAGGTGGCGCTCAGCCGAGTCGGCTGCCGTGGCGGCGCTCGCCCCGGCCCCGGCACTGGCCCTGGCCCCGGCTGGCTGTTGCTCGGCTGCCGTCCGCTGCGCCGGGATGTCCCCGGCCGCGAGAGCCTGTTCCGCCTCGGTCGTCGGAACCGGGCGGCCGCCGTAACGCGGCATAAGCTGTCGTCCGCCGTCGACTGCCTGGAACGCACCGCCCGTGACCTCGTATTTCGGCAGGTTGCTGTGGTGCTTCCACCTGGGGTGAAGGTCGGCCCACAGCACGGCGGCCAGCCAGCCGAACAGCGCGATCGCCACCACGATGGGGATGGCCCAGAGTGCGGCGAGAGATCCTGTCATCGGCCCACCTCCTTCGCTCTAAGTAGCCCTACCCTCACTTCTGGTCACTCAAGGGTGCGGGCACCCGGCACGTTTCATTCATTCGAGCCACCCACCTGAGCGATATATACCCTTTCATCCGGCCCAAGCTGATGAAAAGTCGTTCTGGGCACGGGCAGGCGGCCGGCAGCGGCCTGGCGCGAAAGCGGCTACACCAGGCCGGACTCGTAGGCGGCCACGACGAGCTGCGCCCGGTCCCTGGCAGCCAGCTTCATCATCGCCCGCCCGGCATGCGTCTTCACGGTCGACGCGCTGACATATAGCCGCCTCGCGATCTCGTCGTTACTGAGCCCGGTGGCGATCAGCGTCACGACCTCGCGCTCGCGGGCGGTCAGGTCCGCCACTCCGGGAGGCACTCGCCGCGCCCTGGTCTTGCTGGTGAACTCCGCGATCAGCCGCCGGGTCACCGCCGGCGATAGCAGCGAGTCGCCCGCCGCGACGACGCGGACCGCGCGGATGAGCTCTACCGCGTCGGTGTCCTTGACCAGGAATCCGGCAGCCCCGGCCCGCAGCGCATCGAAGATGTACTCGTCCAGCTCGAAGGTCGTGAGGATGACCACCTTCACGTCCGCCAGGTCTGGCTGGCTCGCGATCTGCCTCGTCGCCTCGATTCCGTCCAGCACCGGCATGCGGACGTCCATCAGGAGCACATCGGGCCGTTCTCTGGCCGCCAGCCGCACGGCCTGGGCACCGTCGGCGGCCTCGCCGGCGATCTCCATGTCCTCCTCGGCGTCGAGGAGAGCCGCGAATCCGGTCCGGACCAGGACCTGATCGTCTGCCAGACCGACCCGGATCATGACCCGGCTCCGCGGGCCAGCAGGTCGTCGGCCGACTGTGTCTGTCCGCCGACCTGTGCCCCCGCTACCTGCGCCCCCGCTACCTGCGCCTTCCCGGATGGCGCCTCCCCGGATGGCAGCTCCCCGGCCGCCGCTGGCAGCCAGGCCGCGACCCGGAAGCCGCCGCCGGGCAGCGGGCCGGCCTCGAAGCTGCCGCCCAGCTCGCAGACGCGGCTCTCCATGCCGGCGATCCCGCTGCCGCTGGCCGGATCGCCATGACCCCTGGCAGCCGCCGGGCCGCCATCTTCCACCGTGACCGCGATGCCGGCCCGCTGGTACCGGACCCGGACATCCGCCGCCCGCGCCGTGCTATGACGCCTGACGTTGGTGATCGACTCCTGCACGATCCGGTACGCGGCCACGTCCGGGCCGCCGGGCAGCGCGCGCTGGTCGCCGTCGACAGTCAGCTGAACCTCCAGGCCTGACGCGCACACGGCTGCCACCAGGTCGGGCAGCAGCGCCAGGCCGGGCCCGGGCAGCCGTGGCGCCCCGGCGGGCCGGGCGTCGTCGCGCAGCACGCCGAGGACCGAGCGCAGCTCGGCCAGCGCCTGCTTGCTGACCGAGTGGATCGCCGTGAGTGCCTCGCGCGCCCGCTCCGGCTGCCTGTCCATCAGGTGCAGGGCGGTGTTGGACTGCACGTTGATGACCGAGATGTTGTGGGCCAGGACGTCGTGCAGGTCCCGCGCGATGCGCATCCTGTCCTCGCTGGCCCTGCGGCGGTACTCGTCATCGCGGCTGCGCCGCTGGGCAGCCGCACGCTGGCTCCGGATCCGGATCAGCTCGGCGATGGCGAGCAGCACCAGCAGCCACGCGGCCAGGCCCAGTGCCGTGCCGGCGCTCGCGTGCCCCGACGTTCCGATCAGCCACGGCGGCCAGAAGCTCACCAAGAACCCGATGACCAGCGACGCCGCGGCCGCCGCGTGCTTGCCCTCCACCGCCGCGCTGATGAACGCGGCGATGAGCGGGATCCAGATGAACCCGCCGCCGAGTGCCCCGGCCCACAGCGTGGCCGCCAGGCTCACCGCCAGGACCGCCGTCGGATAGCGGCGCCGCCAGATGAGAGCGAGGCCGGCGATCGAGAGGAGCAGATAGCTGGGCCAGCCGCGCGCGCCGGCCTGATGGTGCCCGTACCAGGACAAGCTCGCGTAATGCGCCAGGAGCTGCACCACCGTGACGACTGCGGCCAGCGCGGCATCGACTCGCCACTGGCGAGCCTGCCTGGCGAGCTGCCGGCGGCCTGCTGGCGTGCTCTGGTCTGTCATCGCTACCTACGACCGTACTTGCGACCCGGCCGCCTCCGCGTCGTCCTGCGGCCGGCATTCCCGGGCCCGGCCTGCGCCTGAGGTTGACTCGCCGTTGCCGGCCGCACTCCCCGCGGCGCAGCGCAGTCGAGCGGGCCGGCCGGCGACGCGGAGCGGCTGCCGGGGCCAGCATGAATCACCGGAACGCCGCCGATCAGGAAGGATCCCGCCAGCCATGGCTGCCATCGAGGCCAGCGGCCTCTGCAAGCGGTACGGCCCGGTGCAGGCCGTCGACCATCTCAGCTTCCGCGTCGAGCCCGGCCAGGTGGTCGGATTCCTGGGGCCGAACGGCGCGGGGAAGACGACCACGCTCCGGATGCTGCTCGGCCTGGTCCGGCCCGACCAGGGCAGCGCGACGATATGCGGCAGCAGCTACCGGGAGCTGCCGGCGCCCGCGCAGCATGTCGGGGCGATGCTCGAGGCCGCGAGCTTCCATCCTGGCCGGACGGCGCGCAGCCACCTGCGGATGCAGGCGCTCGCGGCGGACGCGGACCCAGCGCGTGTCGATGTCGTGCTCGACCTGGCCGGCCTGACCGGCGACGCGGACCGGAGGACGGGCGGGTTCTCGCTCGGAATGCGCCAGCGGCTCGGGCTGGCTACCGCGCTCCTCGCCGATCCCGACGTCCTGATCCTCGACGAGCCGGCCAACGGCCTGGATCCCGAGGGGGTCCACTGGCTGCGGCAGCTGCTCCGCGAGCTGGCCAGCGAGGGAACGGCGGTGCTCGTCTCCAGCCACATACTCGCCGAGGTAGCGCAGAGCGTCGACTCGGTGATCATCGTCAGTAACGGCCGCGTGCTGACGCACGCCCCGATCGGGGAGCTCACGGCCGGGGCAGACCTGGAAGCTGTCTTCCTCAGCCTGACCCGCACGGGCGAGCCCGCCGCGGGCGAGTCCGCCGCGGGCCAGCCGAGCAGAAAGGCCCGGTCATGAACAGGCTCATCCACGTCGAGCTCGTCAAGGTCACCACCACCCGGCTCAGCTACGGGCTGCTGGCCACCGCGGCAGCGCTGACCGCCCTGTTCGCGGTGCTGGAGGCGAGCCGCGCCGGCGGCGCGGCGGTGGCGCCGCTGTCGACGCAGGCGGGCCTCGGTGCCGTGATCACCGGCGGGATATGGGCGCTGCTTTTCGCGGCGGTACTGGGCGTCACCGTCTCGTCCGGTGAGTTCCGGCACGCCACGATCTCGGCTACCTACCTGGTGTCGCCGCGCCGCGGTCGCGTCCTGGCCGCCAAGTGCGTCGCGGCAGCCTGCGCCGGCGCGGTGCTCGGGCTCGCGGGCTGGCTGATCGCAACCGGAGTCGGCCTGGGATTCGTGTCCGCGCACGGCTATCCGGTTGCTATCGGCGACGCGACCCTGGCCAGGTACGCCGTCGGCCATGTACTGGCCGGCGCGCTGCTCGGTGCGATCGGAGTCGGCATCGGCGCCCTGGTCAGGTCGCAGCTCGCGGCCGTCATCGGGGTGTTCGTCTGGGCCATCGTGATCGAGTCGATCGTGGGCGGCCTGTACCACTCCGTGCAGCCCTACCTCCCCTACACCGCCGCCACCACCATGTCCGGCAGCGTCCTGGGCGGCGCCGCGTTCGGTCCCGCGCACGGCGCTTCGAGCGCCGCCGCACCGCTGCCGTTCGCCGCCGCGGCCGCGCTGCTCGCCGTCCTCGCGGTGACGCTCGCGGCTACTGCGGCAAGGACCACCGTCGAGAAGGACGTCAGCTAGCCGGAGGTACCGATGAGCCCGACCCGAGTGGTCATAAATCCGCTCAGCGGCGAGCGGATCGTCATCCGCCGCACGGCCGCGCAGACCGGCGGCGAGGTCCTGGACTGGGAGCTGACGCTCGCGCCGGGCGGACGGGTGCCGAGCAGCCACGCGCATCCCGCGCAGGAAGAGATCTTCACCGTGCTCGAGGGCACGATGCGGTTCCGCGTCGGCTGGCGCCGGCTGACCGCGGCCGCCGGCGACGTGGTGCGCATACCGCCGGGCACCGTCCACCACTTCGCCAACCCCGGCAACGCGCGGGCCAGGGTCGCCGTGCAGTCCAGGCCCGCCCTCGCCATGGAGGAACTGCTGGGAACGGCGGCTGCCATGGCCACCGCGCAGCACTCGGCGCGCCGCGTGCTGCCACGGCCGATCGAACTCGCCCTGTTCATGTCGGAGTTCGAGCAGGAGGTCCGCGCGCCGCTGATACCGGCCCGCCTCATGCGACCGGCGACGCGAGCGCTGGCTGGCTTCGCCCGGCGGCACGGGCTGGACTCGCGCTACAAGCTGCTGCGCACCCTGCGATGACCGCGATCGAGGTCGCTCACCTGGTGAAGCGCTACCGCGGCGCGGTCCGCGACGCGGTGGACGACGTCAGCTTCGCTGTCCGGCCGGGCGAGCTCTTCTGCCTGCTCGGGCCCAACGGGGCGGGCAAGACCACGACGGTCTCGATCCTCACCACGGTGCTCAGGCAGACCTCCGGCCGGGTGCGGATCGGCGGCCACGACCTCGACGCCGACCAGGGCGGCGTGCGGCGTGAGATCGGCGTCGTCTTCCAGCAGCCCGCGCTGGATCAGAACCTCACCGCGGAGGAGAACCTGCGCCTGCACGCCGTGCTGTACGGCCTGTACCCGTGGCGGCCGCTGCACCGGTGGATGGCCGCGGGCTACCGCGCGCGCGTGCAGGCGAGCGCTGGCCTGCTCGGCATCGGTGACCTGCTCGGCGACCCGGTGCGGTCGCTGTCCGGCGGCCAGCGACGCCGGCTGGAGATCGCCCGCGCGCTGATGCACGACCCGCGAGTGCTGTTCCTGGACGAGCCGACGGCCGGCCTGGACCCGCAGAGCCGGCGCGACCTGTGGGCGCACCTCCGGCGGACTAGACAGCAGCTCGGCACCACGATCCTGCTGACGACCCACTACCTGGCTGAGGCGGAGGCCGCCGACGTCGCGTGCGTGCTGCACGGGGGCCGGATCATCGAGCACGGCAGCCCGGCGGAGCTGAGGCAGCGGCACGGCGCCAGCTCGCTGGAGGACGCTTACCTCGCGCTGCTGAGCCGGGAGGAACCATGCGAGCCGGGGTGACAAGCCCGCGACCAGGCGTCCGCGGCCGGCGGTCCCCGCAGCCGACGACAGGGCCGCGGGCGGGCGAGTCGGGCCGGGGTTCCGGGCAGCGCCTGACGGCACGCGCCGCGGCCGAGCTGAGCGGGCTGCTCATAGTCGCGCAGCGCGACGTGATCAAGCTCATCAGGGACAGGCCGCGGCTGGCGGTGAACCTCGCCTTTCCCGTGCTGCTGATCGCCGGGCTCGGCGGCCTGCTGCAGCCGACCGTCGGCAGGGTCACCGGGCTGAGCACGACCACGCTGGCGTTCACCGGCGTGCTGGCGGCGAGCCTGTTCCAGTCGGCGGCCGCCGGGATGATCTCGATCGTGGAGGACCGGGAGAGCGACTTCTCGCGCGAGCTGTTCATCGCGCCGGTGTCGAGGCTGACCCTGCTCGCCGGCAAGGTGACGGGTGAGAGCGCGGTGGCAGTGTGCCAGGGCCTGTGCATCGTGGTCTTCGGTCTCGCCGTGGGAGTGCGCTTCGGCGGCTGGCAGGCCGCCGGGCTCGCCGGCGCCGGCCTGGCGTGCTGCCTGCTGGGCGCCGCCTTCGGCCTGGTCACGATCGCGGTGCTGCCGACGCAGCGCTCGGCGATGCAGATCTTCCAGTTCCTGATCATCCCGCAGTACGTGCTGAGCGGCGTGCTCGTGCCGCTCGCGGGAGCGCCGCGGCTGCTCGGCGCCATCGCGTGGGCCATGCCGATGCGGTACTGCGTGGACCTGATGCGGGCCGCCTTCTATGCGGGCAGCACCGGCTATGGCCGGGTCGTGACCGGAGGTCCGGCCCTGGACGTCGCCGTCATCACCGGGCTCGCGGTGGCGCTGACGGCGGCCGGCGCGGCGGCGTTCGAATACCGCGAGCGCGTGCGGTAACGAGGTCAGCCCGCCAGCACGCGCGCGAACGCCGCCAGGTAGCGGTCGTCACCCTGGTCACGCCGCAGGAGCCAGTACTCGGCGCCCCAGAACAGGAACGCCCACAGCCCTCCGGCTGAGGCGCCGAGCCGGATCCCGGCGTTGTAGTTGCCGACGACGTGCTCCGGCAGGCAGCTGTACGTGCCGCAGCCCGGCTCGCTGGGCGGCGTGGTGACGGTTTCCCACGGCTCCGCCTGGCACTCGGAGATCATCAGGCGCAGGCCGTCCCCGGCGAGCCCGGCGAGGACGCGCTCGCCCGCCCGCCGCTGCCGCGCTGACCTGGTCCCCGTCAGGTACACGGTGCGCGGCCCGATCCGGGCCAGCCCGTGCCGGGGGTAGTAGTTCACGCCCACGATGTCGGCGAGCCGCGCGGCGACGGCCAGCGAGTCGCCCTGATCCCGGGTGCGCCAGCGCTGCTGCACGCGCACCGCCGTCGAGGTGGCCAGGAAGCCTGTCAGCAGCACGGGACGGGTCGGGTCGGCTTCCCGTACCGCGGCGACCTCGGCCTGCACGAAGGCAGTCGCGAGCCGCCACGAGTGCTCCATGCCGAGCGGGTCGGCCGGCTCATGCTCGACCTGCCACGCCAGGACGTCCGGGCGGCCGCGGTAGTGCCGCACGACACGGGAGACGAACGCGACCGCGGCCGCGGTCAGCACGGCGTGTGTCTGGGGCGTGACCAGCCGGTCCTCGGGCAGCGGCGCCCGCAGCCGGTGGGCCGGCACGAAGAACTCCGGGTAGCCGAATGCCTTGACCGCGCCGACACACAAAATGATCTTCTTGCCGGCCGCCGCCGCGGCATCGAGCTGCCGGTCGAGCGCCGTCAGGTCGACCTCACCGGGGCGCGGTTCGAGCTGATCCCAGTACGCGGCGAGCCGGATCACCTCGAACGGGTAGGTCAGCAGCTCGGTCAGTGACCGCTGCGGGTCCAGGCCGAGTGCCCGCGCCTGCAGCGGCCGGAAGCTGACGCCGATCATGGTCGGCCCGGCCGGCTCGAGCGGGAGCTCGGCCCAGCGGCCGGTGAGCGGCCGGGCCGGCCGGGCAATCGTGATCTCCGGCAGCAGGGGCATGGCCCGCGCGACCCGGCCGAGCCGGCGGCGTACTTGGCCGCCGGGCCGGCTGGCGGACCGGGCCGCGTCCTGCACGGGCAGCGCGCTTGTCACCGACCCGCCCCGACCGTGCTGGCCCGCCCCGTGCTGGCCGGTCCGGCGGCTGTCAGTCCTCCGCCAGCCACCGGCACCAGCCCCGCGATGATGCCCGCCACCTGCACCGCCGCGCCGGGCCTGGCCAGCGACGCGCTGCCGGCGCGCAGAGCTGTCAGCGCGCGGGCATCCGCGCGCATCTCGGCGAGCTCGGCGAGCATGCCGCGAACGCCGCGCGCCGAGCGGCCGGCGCCTGCCCGCAGGACCAGGCCGGCGTTCCCTCGTTCCTGGCCGGGCAGGTGGGAGGTCAGCAGGAGCGGCGTGCCGCAGCAGGCTGCCTCGGCGATGATGCCGGGCCCGGCCTTCGTGACGACCACGTCGGCCACCCGCAGCCAGTCCGCGAAGTTGCCGACGTACCCGAGCACGGTGAGCCGTCCGCCCGCGTGCCCGGCTGCCGTGCTGAGGCGGCGGCGCAGCCGCTCGTTGCGGCCGCACGCCGCCACGACGTGCACGTCGGCGAAGCGGCGCAGGATCGCCGTGGCGCGCCTGCCGATCCCCCCGCAGCCCTCGCCGCCGCCCGCCAGTAGCACGACGAACCGGTCCGCTGGCAGCCCCGCGGACCGGCGCAGCGCCGCCCGGGCCGCCGGGTTCCGCTCCGGCCGCATCCGCCGTCCCACCGGCAGCCCCGCGGGAGTGCACCGGCTCGCGGGCAAGCCCGCCGCGCGGCACGCGGCAGCGGCTTCCGCAGACGGCACGACCACCGGCCCAGCGCCAGGCTCCAGCCAGGACGCGTGCACGCGGACCAGGTCCGTCACTACCGTGACGACCGCTGCCGGGACCGGCTGGCGGCGGGCCGCGAGGACAGCGGCCCGGCCGGTCAGCGGGTGGCAGGACACGATGACATCGGGCCTGCCACGCCGCACCTGCCGGGCCACGCTCCGCGCCGCGGGCGCGAAGGCGGTGCGGGCGAGCAGGGCCATCGCGAGCCGGGAGTTGCTGACCCAGTAGCCGGCGCCCCACGCCCACGGGGCCCACCGGACGGCCGGCCCGTACAGCCGGCCGAGCCAGCGCTGCGGCCGTGCGGCGTCCGGTCCCAGCAGCGGGTCGTGCAGGATGGTCCGGAACGATCCGGGCCGGCCGTCCGCGAGCGCCTCGATCACCGCCTCCGCCGCCCGGCGGTGCCCGCCGCCGGTGTCAGCGAACAGGAACAGCACAACTGGTGCCTCGTCGCAGGCCATGCCGCCATGCTCGCCCGGCGCCCCGGTCCCCGTCGTCAGCCTCCCGGCCAGTCCCGGCTACGTCAGCAGACGACGGCACGCCGCCGCGGGCTAGCCGGCGATGACCTGGAACGTCGCGAGGCTCGGGTCCGCCGCATACGCGATGCGCCCGCCGTCCGCCAGCACCTCGCGCAGCGCCGCGACCGCCTCGGCGGTGATCAGCTCACCGGGTGCCAGCACCGGGACACCCGGCGGGTAGGGCGCGATCAGCTCCGCGCTGACCCGGCCGACGGCGTCGGCGGCGGCCACCGTCTGGTTGGCCGCGAAGAACGCCTCGCGCGGTGCCAGCACGGTCGTCGGCCGGACCGTCCAGGCAGCGGCCGGCTCGGGGTGGCGCGGCACGCCGCGATGCCGCTCGACCGCCGCGATGAGGACCTCGGTGAACCGGCCGAGGCTCTCCTCGTCGTCGGCGATCGTCGGGATCGGGATGATCGTGTCCCGGTCGCCCATCTCCACCGGCATTCCGGCGGCGATCAGGTCCGCTTCGACGAGGTTCCCGTGCGCGCCGGTGCCGGCCAGCAGCACCGTCAGCTTCGTGGGCTCCACGCCTGGCCCGTCCAGGACCGCCAGGCCGGGTACCTCGCTCAGCCGCTTGCGGGCCGCGGCAACGCCGGAAAGGAGCCGGCCGCAGAGCCGTTCCCCGTCCCGCGCGAGCAGCGCCCGCGCCGCGTCGATGCTGGCCATGATCGAGCCGGCCGGGCTGGTGGTGTGCGTTGCCTCGAACGCGCGGTCCAGCCTGGCCGGATCGAGCCGCTCGGTCCGCGCGAGCACGAACGCCCCCTGGGTGTAGGCGGGCAGCGCCTTGTGCGCGCTGGTCACCATCGCGTCCGCTCCGGCCGCGATCGCGTGCCGCGGCAGGTCCGGGTGGAAGCCGAGGTGCGCCGCCCAGGCGGCGTCCACGATCAGCGGGATGCCAGCGGCGTGCGCGGCCTCTGCGTGCCCGGCGAGGTCGCCGATCGTCCCGACGTAGGTGGGGTCGCCGAGGAACACGGCGCACGCATCCGGGTGCGCGGCGATGGCATCGCGAACCGTCTGCACCGCGACGCCGGCCGGGAGCCCGGATGCCTCGTCGATGTCCGGCCGGACCCAGACCGGGTGCAGGCCCGCCAGCACGAGGCCGAGCAGCAGCGAGCGGTGCAGCGTCCGGTTGATGATGACCTGCTGGCCGGGCGCGCCCACCGCGAGCGCCAGCGCCTGGTTGCCGTGCGTCGAGCCCGCGACGGAGAACCGGCACCAGTCGGCTCCCCAGAGGGCTGCCGCCCGCGCCTCGGCGTCGGTCCGCAGGTGATCGGCGTGCTTGATGGAGTCCAGGCCGCCGTAGAACGGCGCGTCCCCGGCGATCACGGCACCGACCAGGTCGCGGCGCTGCTTGTGGCCGGGCGTCGTCATCGGCACCAGCTCGCCGGCCTCGGCCCTGGCGGTGAAGTCGAGCCAGGCCGCCAGCATCGGGGCGTCGGCGCGAAGGCCCAGCGGGTCGCGCGGGTCGGGCGTCGTCATCCGCCTAGTGTGCAGGAGCCGGCGGCCCCGACCGGACGCAGGCCTCGATCTCCGCCGCGTCCTGGCCTGGCCCGAACGCCTCCAGCAGCCAGGTCACGCCCGCTTCCGCCATCGCGGTCACGGCCGCAGGCCGCTCCCCGGCCGTCAGCCGGTGCGTCGCCACTCGGACGGCCAGGTCGCAGCCGGGGGCGGCGCCCAGGTCCGCCAGCGCGGCCCGCAGCGCCGCGAGATCGGCCGCCGATGGCGGCGCCGGCCGCTGTCCCGATCCGGCGAAGATCGGGAAGCAGCCCTGCAGGCGTGCGGCCCTGGCCAGCGGCCTGCGGTTCGGCCACTGCACTGCCGCCCAGATCGGCACCGGATCCTGGAGTGGCTTCGGCAGGAACTGTGCCGAGTCGACCGCGAAGTGGTCCCCCGCGAGGCTGACCACTTCCCCCGACAGCAGGCGCTGAATGACCGCCAGCGACTCGTCCAGCATCGCTCCCCGCACGCGGGGGGACGTCTCGTCCCCGAACGCGCCGAACTCGCGCCAGCCGTCGTCACCGAGGCCGACGCCGAAGACGAGCCGTCCGCCGCTCAGCCGGTCCAGGCTCGCGATCTGGCGCGCCAGTACCCACGGCCGGCGCCGCGCCAGCGGCGTTACCATCGGGCCGGTGCGCAGCCGGGTCGTGCTCATCGCGATGGCGGCCATCGTGATCCACGGATCGGCGACGGCCATGCCCGGCTGGGCGAGCATGTGGTCCCAGACGAACAGGCCGTCCCAGCCCGCCTGCTCGCCGTCGGCTGCCAGCGCGGCCGCCCGGCGCGGATCGGCCAGCTCGCCGAACGGCGGCAGGAAGATCCCGTGCCTCACGCGAGGAACGGGTTCCACTCGCGCACCCGCTCCACGGTGACGCCGGCGGTGCCGAAGTAAGGGTCGCCGGCCATCAGGCTGTCGAGCTCGGCGCGGCCGGGCACGTCGAAGATGATGACCGCGCCTGTGTCGCCGGCCAGCGGGCCGGCGATCCGCACGACTCCGCGCTCGTGCAGGGCCGTTAGCTTCTCCCGGTGCGCGGGCCTGGCGGCCAGGCGTGCCGGGTCGTCATCGAATGCCAGCTCGACGATCCACATGCAGAATGTCTCTCCTCACGGTTCGCGGCGCTCGTGCCGGTAGAAGTCCACGGCGGCGGGCGGCAGCGGCGTGTTGCCCAGGATCAGGTCCGCGGACTTCTCCGCGATCATCATGACAGGCGCGTAGATGTTGCCGTTCGTGACGTAGGGCATGACCGACGCGTCCACGATCCGCAGCCCGGCGACGCCGTGCACCCGCATGCTGGCCGGGTCCGTGACCGACAGCGGGCCGGTACCCATCGCACAGGTGCACGACGGGTGCAGTGCGGTCTCCCCGTCGCGCCTGACCCAGTCCAGGATCTCCGCCGGCGAGCGCACCGCCGCGCCCGGCGACAGCTCGCCCGCGTTGTACGGGTCCATCGCGGGCTGGCCGAGTATCGTCCGCGCCACC
>Ga0335076_10000221_pt1 | contig 48307 bp, 47 predicted proteins | sample Lox_Sample_25_FD_206717 | JGI IMG/M metagenome (GOLD analysis project Ga0335076, IMG submission 206717) | Soil microbial communities from Loxahatchee National Wildlife Refuge, Florida, United States - Lox_Sample_2.5 | ecosystem: Environmental > Terrestrial > Soil > Wetlands | place: USA... | reverse complement strand
GCCCGGCCCGACCCGTGCTTCGTAGCCGACCGGCGGTCGCGCCGCCAGGAGGGTGGACCTACATGGAGGCGTCCGCGTTCGGGGAGGGGCTCTCCTCCGGCCATGCCGGGATCGATGCGCAGCACCAGGAGCTGGCGGCCGCCTCGGCCGAGCTCCGCGTCCTCCTCGAGGCCGAGGACCGCCTCGCCGCCGGGCCCGCCCTGGAGCGCCTGCGGCTCGCCACCCAGGCGCACTTCCGGTTCGAGGAGGAGCTCATGGCGCAGGGGTACGAGCACGCCCGCAACCACCGGGAGGACCACGCCTCGTTCCTCGCCGAGCTCGGCCGCATCTCCGCCGAGCTCGAGACCGGGATCACCGCCAAGGTCCGGCTCTGGGTGGCCTCGCGCTACCTCTCCTGGTTCCGCTACCACGCCCGCTCTGCGGACGCCGGGCTGGCGCGGTACCTGCGGCGCCGCGAGGAGGAGCTGGCGGCCGCGGCCCAGGCCGGCGCCCAGGCCGCCCCGGATGCGGGTCCGAAGGCCAAGGCCGCCCCGGCCGCCGCTCCCTGATCAGGCCCCCAGGGCCCCCCGCCCGATCTGCCAGACGCCGAAGCCGGCCATCAGCGCCCCCGACAGCGCGCCGAGGGCGCGGGAGAAGCCGGGGCCGAGCCGGGCGAGGCCGCCGGCCCCGAGCACCAGCACGGCGTTGCCCAGGACCAGGCAAGCGTAGAAGCCGGCCAGGAACGCGAGGCCGAGCCGCGGCGCCGAGCGCCAGCCGGAGGCCAGGGTCGGGCCGCCCACCGCGCTCCAGAAGAGCCAGGCGTTCGGGTTCGTGAGGTTGAGGAGCACCGCCCGGAGGAAGCCGCGGGGCGGGGTCGGCGCCCCGGCCGGCGGCGGCCGGAGGGCCGCGCGGAGGGTGGAGGCGGCGAGCCAGAGCACGATGGCGCCGCCCCCGATCTGGAGGGCGCGGAGGAGCCCGGCGGGCACCTGCGAGAGGGCGAGCAGCACCGTGGCGATCACCGGCGGATCGGAGACGAGCGGGACCAGGGTCACGGGGAGCGTCCGGCCCGCCCCGGCGCGGATCGACTGCGCGAGGACGTAGGCCTGGAACGGCCCGGGCGCGGCCGCGGAGGAGAGCCCGAGGACGGCGCCGGCGAGGAGGAGGGGGGTCACCGCGCGGCGCTCCGCGCCGCGGACGCGGCGGGGGCCTCGGCGGGCGGGACCGCGCCGAAGAGGGCGAGGAGAAGGGCCGGCCAGGGGTGCAACAGGACGCGGTTCATGGCGCTCGACAGGTGCCAGGCGAGCGGGAGTGGCGTGACGAGGAACACCGCGATCGTCTGCAGGAAGATCAGGGCGGGGGCGAGCATCGCGACGGAGGCGAGGGCTCGAGGGCGGAGGCCGAGGAGCACCGGGAGCGCCAGCGCTGCCGCCGGGAGCCAGAGCTCCACCCCGGGGAAGACTCCGGCCGCGTGGCCGAGGATGGTCGTCCAGCGCTCGGGATCGAGCACCTTCGCCGCCAGCGACGCCGCGGACTGGGACTGGGTCAGGGCCGGCGCGATCCCCGGAGACACCGCGAGGTGGAAGGTGGCCCAGGCGAGGGCGGGGAGCGCCGCCCCCGCACCGACGGCGGACAGCTCGCGGAGCGCCGCTCGCGCGCCCCGGGCACGCCAGGCGAGGAGGCCCCAGACGACGAACGCACAGGCCGCTCCGGCGAGCCCCTCGTTCTTGGTGAAGCCGGCGAGCCCGAGGGCGAGCCCGCCCATCGCCGCGCGACCCCGCTCCTCGGGGGCCTCGAGGCTCGCGCCGGCGAGGGCGAACCCGATCAGGAGATAGGAGGCCACCGGGACGTCGGCGTACTGGCAGGTGCCGAACCAGATCCACGACGGCGTCGCCAGCAGGAGCAGGGCCGCCCCACCGCCCGCCAGCGGCCCGCTGCGCCGCGCCACCGCCCCGGCGAGCGCCACGGGAGCGAGGAGCGTGAAGAGCGCGGCCACGAGCTGCGGGGCCGCGGTGGTCTCGCCCGCGTAGGCGAACAGGCGCGCGACCGCGAGCGGGAGGAGGAGCGGATACTCCGGGCGGCTCCAGGCGAGGTCCGGGACGAAGGCGTCGCGCCAGGCCGAGCCCGCCCGCAGGAGGAAGCGCGCTCGGAGGTTCCAGATCGCCCAGGCGTCCCACTCGCCGTGCGGCAGTCGCGCGATCCCTCCGACCACCGCGGCCGTGGCGACGACGAGGCCGAGGGCGAGCGCGACCTGCGCCGCGCGCCCGAGGGCATCCGGCGGCGACGAGGGGGCTGGGCGCACCCCGCGGGCGGCACGCGCCAGGCCGGCAGCCGCGATCACGAACGCGCCGGCGTCGACCGCGGCGTATGGGCCACCCAGGCGCCCGCCGGCCAGGAGCCAGGCGAACGCGAGGAGCGCGGAGAGGCCCAGCCCGAGGAGGATCGCCTCGGCGAGCCGTGCGCCGACGGCGAGCAGGTCCCGGCTCGGGGGGCCGAGGAGCCGCCCGAGGAGCAGGTAGGCGAAGGCGGCCGGCAGGGCGAGCGCGGCGCCGAGGGCGAGCGCGGTCACGGCGCCCGCCTGCCGAGGAGCACGACCTCGCCGGAGCGGGCGACCGGGACGAGCCCGAGGAGGGCTGCGATCTGCGTCGCGTGGGGCTCCGGGGCGGCGAGCGTGAGGAACCCGACCTTCCCGAGCCCGCACGCCTCGCGCCCCCGCTCGAAGCAGTCGCGGAGCATGACCGGGGTCGCGATCGCCGGCGCGAGGGCGTACTCGGTCAGGTAGAGGCGGGCGGCATCCGACGCCGAGGTGGCCGGATCCTCGAGGACCGCCACGCCCAGGCGCGCGCCTGGCGGCAGCGCCGCGCGGAGCGGGGAGAGCACGGCGTCCGCCTCACCGGGGGAGTTCGCGGCCGGTGAGCGCCGGGGCCCCTGGAAGAGCCGGTAGGCCGGCAGGGCCAGGCCGAGCGCGGCGGCGACGAGCAACGCGAGGGACCGCCGGAGCGGGGAGAGGCGCATGGCTGGCGATCCTACCCGAGAGCCGGCCGGCGCGTCCGCCCGCGCTCCAGCGCCTCTACCGCAGCTCCAGCTTCAGCCCCATCTCCACCAGCTTCAGGATCACCTCGGCGTTCCCGCGGGCGTCGTTCACCGGGTGGTGGTCGTGGGCGCTGGTGCGGAGGTGCTTCCACTGGGCGTAGGCGTCCTTCACCATCCCGCAGTAGAGGTCGCCGATCCGCCGGCCGCTCCAGCCGAAGGGGTTCCGCCCCAGGAACGTGTGGAAGTACCAGTTCACGAACTGCCAGTCGAAGGCGAGGTTGTCCGAGTAGAGCACCGGCTTCCCCCGCGTGGTCTCCTGGATCCAGCGCTCGAAGGCGGCCATCACCTCGCCCGGCTCGTCGTGGCGGAGGTGCTCCTCGCGGGTGGTCCCGGAGATCGCCAGGGCCTCGGGGAGCCAGAGGTCGGCGATGGGCCGGGTCCGCCCGTAGAAGGTCCGCGAGAGCCCCGGCTCGACCAGCACGGCGCCCAGCGAGACCATCGAGTACTTGCCGGGGATGGGCCCGTCGGACTCGACGTCCACCACGTAGACGGACATCCCGCGCTCTCCTCAGTCCCGCTCGAGGTAGTCGAGGTTCACGCCGAAGGTCTCGGGCAGCCGGAGCGCGGAGACGAACGCGAGGACGAGCCAGAACGCCCCCACGGCGAGCGCGGCGGGGACGAGCCCGGCCGGGCGCCGGAGCGCCTCCACGGACGAGGTGACCACCACCACCAGCCCGCGCACGAAGTTCGGCACCGTGGTCGCCACGGTGGCGCGGATGTTGGTGCCGAACTGCTCCGCGGCGACGGTGACGAAGATGGCCCAGTAGCCGCTCGACACCCCGAGCAGGCCGCAGAGCGCGAGGAAGAGCGGCGGGGAGGCGCCCCGCCCTCCCACGAAGTAGAGGGCGATCGAGCCCGTGAGCATCGACAGGAAGAGGAGCACCACCCGGCGCCGGCTCCCGATCAGCTGCGAGAGCGTCCCGCTCGCCACGTCCCCGAGGACGAGCCCGCCGTAGAACATCATGACGGCGTCGCCCGCGCTCACCGGCCCGGTCACCCCGAGCACCTTGGCGAGCTCGGGGGAGAGGAGGACCAGGATCGCGTTCGCGAACCAGATCGGGACGGCGATGAGGATCGACGCGAGGTAGCGCCCGAAGCGGCTCCAGCGGGTGAAGAGCGAGAGGAAGTTCCCGCGCGAGACGTCGGGCGCGCGCTCCAGGGCCCGGAACATCCCGGACTCGTGGACGCTGACGCGGAGCAGGAGGAGGACGAGCCCGAGCCCGCCGCCCACCCAGTACGCCCAGCGCCAGTCGAGCGTCTTCGCCACCACGTTCCCCACCACCGCCCCGGACACGCCGACGGAGGCGACGATCATCGTCCCGTAGCCGCGGAGGCGGGCCGGGAGGATCTCGGAGACGAGCGTCACGCCGGCCCCGAGCTCGCCGGCGAGCCCGACCCCGGCGACGAACCGGAGGGCCTTGTAGGTGGCCAGGTCCTGCACGAAGCCGTTCGCGAGCGTGGCCAGCGAGTAGAGGGTGATCGAGCCGAACAGGATGTGGAGCCGCCCGCGCCGGTCCCCGAGGACGCCGAACAGGATCCCGCCGAGCAGCATCCCGACCATCTGCCAGTTGAGGACGGAGAAGCCCTGGGAGACGAGCGCGTCGCCGGCGACCCCGAGCGCGGTCAGGCTCGGCTTGCGGACGATGCTCACGAGGATGAGGTCGTAGATGTCGACGAAGTAGCCGAGCGCGGCCACCACCACCGCCGCGGAGAGCACGTTGCGCGCGGCGGGCGCCGCGACGTTCTGCGAGGAGGCCTCCATCGGGAGCACCCACATAACCACGGGTCACCCCCGGCGTCGAGGCGGCGACCCCCGGCCAGGGGGGACGGCGGCTGGGGCTCCGCCGTTCGGGGTGCACGCAGACCTTGCCGCTGCTGCGCTGGAATCGGGCATTGCACGCAGAATTGGGTGTTCTCCCGCGAGTGAAGGCCGACTCCGGGTCGGGGTGATCCCGCCACGATCGGGTGGGATCACATCGCGCAGGCGGCCGAGATCAGGAAGTCTTGGCGATGGTTTCTGGATCTCGGCATACGACCCCACGGGGTTGGGGATCTTCGGCACGGATCTTCCAGGCGTTTTCTCCGAGAGCCAAGAACACGCAGCGGGGGGAGTACCGATGAGCAGCGAGAGCGGAAACGACGCGCTCGTGATCCAGATGGACGGCGTCTTCGACGCGAGCACGGCCCGGGACCTGGCCCGGACGCTCGCCCAGCGGCCGGAGGCCGAGGTCTACATCGACCTCACGCGGGTGCGCGAGTTCGACGACTTCGGGGTGACGGTCCTCGGCCAGGCGATGGCGGCGGCGCCGGCGCGGGTCTCGGTCCGCGGCCTCCGCCAGCACCACCTCCGCCTCCTGCGCTACCTCGGGATCGACGCCGGGCAGGCGCCGCTCGGTCGCGGGCGCGGAGCCGATCTGGCGGCCGAGGCCGGCTAGCGCGCATCCCATCACCCCGGGACGCCGCAGGGAACGGTTCGCCCCTCCCGCGGGAGCGCGCAGCGGTACACTCGACGTGGCCCGCGCCATGCTCGATCCCCTCGTCCGCCTCCTCGCCCGCAACCCCCTCCTCCTCCTCTTCCTGGTCGCCGCCGTCGGCTACCCGCTGGGCCGCATCCGGATCCGGGGCAGCCAGCTCGGGGTGGCGGCGGTCCTCTTCGTCGGCCTGGGGGCAGGGGCGATCGATCCGGCCCTGGCGCTCCCCGAGATCGTCTACATGCTGGGGCTGGCCCTGTTCGTCTACACCATCGGGCTCTCCTCCGGCCGCGCCTTCGTCTCCTCGCTCCGCCGGGACGGCCTGCGCGCGAGCGCGATGACCGTCGGGGCGGTGGCCCTCGCCACCCTCCTCTCGGCCGTCGCCCAGCGGCTCATGCGGCTCGACGTGGGGATGACGGCCGGGCTCTTCGCCGGGGCGATCACCAACACGCCCGCCCTGGCGGCGGCCATCGAGACCCTGAAGCAGGCCACCCCGGAGCGCGCCCTCTCCGAGCCGGTGGTGGCCTACTCGATCTGCTACCCGTTCGGCGTGGTCGGGGTGGTCCTGGCGATCCGGGTCGCCTTCAAGCTCTGGAAGCCCGACCTGGCCGCCGAGGCGAAGCGCCTGGGCGAGCTCGGGGCCGCCAACGAGCCCCTCGGCGCCACCACCGTCCGGGTGACGCACGACATGGGCGGGCTCGCCATCGAGGAGCTCGTGCGCGGGCTCCGCTGGCGGGTGATCTTCGGCCGCCTCCGCCGCGAGGGCCACCTGATGCTCGCCGCCCCGGACGTCCGGCTCCGCCCCGGCGACCTCGTCACGGTGGTCGGCTCCGAGGGCGAGGTGGCCCGCGTGGCGGAGCGGCTCGGGGAGGTCTCCGAGGAGCGGATCGACCTCGACCGCAGCGAGTTCGACCTCCGGCGCATCTTCGTCTCGAACCCCGAGGTGGCGGGGCGGCCGCTCCGGGAGCTGGATCTCCCGCGGCGCCTGGGCGTGGTCATCACCCGGGTCCGGCGCGGGGACGTGGACCTGCTCGCCAACGACGAGCTGCGCCTCGAGCTCGGCGACCGGGTCCGGGTCCTCGGCCCGGTGAAGCAGCTCGCCCCGGTGACCGCCTACTTCGGCGACTCCTACCGGGCCGCCAGCGAGGTCGACATCCTCACCTTCGGGCTCGGCCTGGCGCTCGGGCTCCTCCTCGGCATCCTGCCCCTCCCGCTCCCCGGCGGCGTCCGGGCCACCCTCGGCTTCGCCGGCGGGCCGCTCATCGTCGCCCTCGTGCTCGGGACGGTGGAGCGGACCGGAGGGATGGTCTGGACCCTCCCCTTCAGCGCCAACGTGGCCCTCCGGCAGGTGGGGCTGATCCTCTTCCTGGCCGGGATCGGGACGCGGGCGGGCTCGGGCTTCCTCGCCACGTTCGCCAGCCTGCAGGGGGTCGCCCTGTTCGCGGCCGGGGCCGTCATCACCTTCCTCTGCGCCCTGGCCTCGCTCTGGGGGGCCCACCGGCTGCTGGGCGTCCCCATGAGCCTCGCCCTGGGGATGGTGGCGGGGATCCACACCCAGCCCGCCGTCCTCGGCTACGCCCTGGAGCAGACCAAGAACGAGATCCCGAACCTCGGCTACGCCGCGGTCTACCCGGCCGCCACCATCGCCAAGCTCCTCCTGGTCCAGGTGCTCGTGGCGCTCGGCTGATCGCCCCCGGCGGGCCAAGGCCCTCCCAAGTTCCGGTCGATCGCCGCCCCCCTTCCCGCTAGACTGCAGGCAGCGCGAATGCAGGATGTCCTCGGCAACACCCTCGGCCTCAAGCCCTCCCAGCTCCACGCCCTCCGCCGCACCTACCGCCGCCGCGTCGACGCCTGCGACGTGGTGTCGCCGGAGCTCGCCCGCCACCTGACCGAGGTCTCGCGCGAGACCAACCGGCAGATCGGGGTCTTCCTCGACCGGAAGGGCGACGTCCAGGCGGTGATCGTCGGGGACGCCCGCCGCCTCGAGCTGCCGGACGTGGGCCGGGCCCGCGCCGGCGAGAGCCGCCTGCGCGGCGTGCGGCTCGTCCACACGCACCTGCGCGGCGAGCCGCTCTCGCGGGACGACCACACCGACCTCGCCCTCCTCCGGCTGGACCTGGTGGCCGCCATCGAGGTGCGCGAGGACGGCCTGCCGGGCCGGGTGCACTATGCCCACCTCGTCCCCGAGAACCCGCAGGGCGCGATGTGGAAGGACGAGGAGGCCCCGAGCGTCCACGAGCTCGCCTACGACGCGCACGCCGGGGCGCTCGCCCTGGAGGAGGAGTTCGCCCGCGCCCGGGCGGTGCGGCGGACCGGCGGCCGGGAGCGCGCCATCCTGGTGGGCTTCGGCGGGCGGGCCCGGGGCCGGCCCGAGGCGGAGGCCTCCCTGGAGGAGCTCCGCGAGCTGGCCCGCACCGCGGGGGTGGAGGTGATCGACGCCTCGCTCCAGCTCCGCCGCGATCCGGATCCGCGCTACCTGATCGGCAAGGGCAAGCTCGAGGACGTGGTCCTGCGCTCCATGCAGCTCATGGCGACGATGATCGTCTTCGACGCCGAGCTGTCGCCCTCCCAGGCCCGCCACATCGCCGAGGCCACCAGCCTCAAGATCCTCGACCGGACCCAGCTGATCCTCGACATCTTCGCCCAGCGGGCCCAGTCGGCGGACGGAAAGCTCCAGGTCGAGCTGGCGCAGCTCCGCTACCTCTACCCGCGCCTGGTGGGGCGCGACGACTCCCTCTCCCGGCTCGCCGGCGGCATCGGAGGCCGGGGCCCGGGCGAGACCAAGCTCGAGATCGACCGCCGTCGAGTGCGTGACCGGATCACCGCGCTGGAGCGGCGGATCGAGGCGCTGGGCGCCGACCGCCAGCTCCGCCGGCGCCAGCGCAACGCCCGCGGGCTGCCGGTCCTCTCGATCGTCGGCTACACCAACGCCGGGAAGTCCACCCTCCTCAACGCCCTCACCGACTCCGAGGTGCTGGCCGAGGACAAGCTCTTCGCCACCCTCGATCCGACCAGCCGCCGCCTCCGCTTCCCACGCGACCGCGAGGTGATCGTCACCGACACGGTCGGCTTCATCCGGGACCTCCCGCCCGACCTGGTGGCCGCCTTCCGCGCCACCCTGGAGGAGCTCGGGGACGCCGACCTGCTGCTGCACGTGGTGGACGCGTCCGATCCCCGCCAGGAGGAGCAGATCGCGGCGGTGGACGAGATCCTCCGCGGGCTCGGCCTGGCGGAGAAGCGGCGACTCCTGGTCCTGAACAAGATCGACCGGCTCTCCGCCGGCGACGGCCGGGCCCTCGCCCACCAGCGCGACGGCGTGGCGATCTCGGCCGCCACCCGGGCCGGGCTGGGCGAGCTCCTGGAGCGCTGCGAGCGCGCCCTGTGGGCGGACGGGCGGGTGGCGCTCGGCGAGGTGGCCTCGCCGGGACCGGCGCCGGCGCCCGCCGAGCCCGGGACCGAGACCGAGGACCCGCCGCCGGCGGACGCCGCCGCGGCCCGCGACCCAGAGCCGCCGCCCCCGGCCCCGGCCACCCCCGGCGGCGCCGCTCCGCGCCTCCTTCCCGCGGCCCTCCGGCGCGTTTCCTGATCCGGCGGGCTCGTGAGAGGATGCGTCCCTTCGATGCGACCCCAGCGCGCCGCGCTCGCCTTGCTCGCCCTCGCCGCCTGCTCGCGCGGCGACGAGGCGGCGCGCAGCCGGCTCCTCGCCCGCGACGAGCGGCGCCCGGCCCCCGCCGCCTACGACGCGGCCCACCCCGAGGCGACGCTCGGGCTCGGCGCCGGCGAGGCGGCCCGGCGGCTCGGCTCCTTCGAGTGGACCGCAGGGGTCGAGTGGTCGGTCTCGCGGGAGGGGGCGGACGCCCAGCGCGTCCGGGCGGTCGAGCGCCACACCCTCCGGCAGTCGGCCGACGGCGCGTTCCAGCTCGGATCGGAGATCGACCCGGGCCTCGGGCCGGGCTCCGAGACCGGGCGCGACGTGGTCTGGGTCCAGGGGATGACCTACGCCCGCTCCCGGCCCGCTCCCTGGCGAGAGCGCCCCACCGATCGGGGCCGCGACGCGGCGCGGTTCCGCGACGAGACCTTCGGGCTCCTCTCGCAGATCGCCGCCCTCTACGGCCCCGCCCTGCGCCTCCAGCCGGCCGGCGACGCGAGCGTGCTCGGCCGGCCCGCCCACCGCTACCGCTTCGCGCTGGAGCGCGCCGCGTCGCCCCCCGCGCCGGCGGGTCCACCCCCCGGGCCGCCCCCCGACCCGGACACCGCCCGCCGGCTCGCCTTCCTCGGCGGCCTGATCCCGCTCTCGGCCGAGGGTGAGGTCCTGGAGGACGCCGAGACCGGGGTGCCGCTGCGCGCCCGGCTCTCCAGCGCCTTCGGCTCGAGCAGCCTCCCGGCGGTGCGGACCACCCTGGAGCTCTCCACCCAGGTGAAGGCGTTCGGGGACAAGGTGCCGGCGGTGGCCGCGCCGCCGAAGGCGCGCCCCGACGAGCGCAAGCCGGCCGGGCCCTCCACGGCCCTCGAGGCCGCGGGGCTCAAGAAGCGCGGCGAGAAGCCCGGGGAGTCGGAGCCGTCGGACGAGGGGGAGTAGGGAAACGATTGACGATCGCGCCGCAGGCGTGCTTTCCGTGAGGGGCGATGAGAGCCTTCGCTCGATACGCCTGGGCGGTGGTCGGCTATCACCTCGCGGTCGTGGCTTGGGGCGCCTTCGTGCGCGTCACGGGCTCCGGGGCGGGCTGTGGCCGGAGCTGGCCCACCTGCAACGGCGAGGTGATCCCCCGGTCGCCCGAGGTCCGGACCGCGATCGAGTTCGTCCACCGGGTCACGAGCGCGATCGCGGTCGGGCTGGTGGCGGTCCTCGTGGTCTGGGCGGTGCGGAGCTTCCCGCGCGGCCACGCCGCCCGCCGGGCCGCCTGGTCCGCCGGCGCGTTCCTCGTGGCCGAGGCGCTCATCGGGGCGGCCCTGGTCCTCTTCGGCTGGGTGGCGGGCGACGTGTCGGCGGCGCGCGGCTGGGCGGTGGCGATCCACCTCGCCAACACCTTCCTCCTCCTCGCCTCCCTGGCGCTCGCCGCCACCTTCGCCGAGGCGGAGCCGCGCCCGCTCTCGATCTCCGGGCGGGGGCCGCTGGCCGCGATCCTGCTCCTCGCCCTCGCCGCGGCGGTCATGGCCGGAGCCACCGGGGCGATCGCCGCGCTCGGCGACACCCTCTACCCCGCCCTGAGCTTCGCCGAGGGGCTCGAGCGGGAGACCTCCACGGGCGCGAGCGTGCTCCTCCGGCTCCGCGTCCTCCACCCCTTCGCCGCGCTCGGGTCGGCCATCGCCTCGCTGGCCTTCGCCCGGGTCGCCCTGCGCTCCCGGCCCGAGCCCCGCGTCCGCACCTGGACGGTGGCGGTGGTGGCCCTGGTGGCGGTGGAGGTCTCGGCCGGAGTCCTCAACCTCGCCCTGCTCGCCCCCGCCTGGCTCCAGATCCTCCACCTCCTCTTGGCGGACGTGACCTGGCTCGCGCTGGTGCTCCTCTCGGCGGCCACGCTCGCCACCGCGCGGCGCGGCGAGCCCGCCGAACCGGCCCGCCCGCTGGGCGTCGTCGCCGGCCGCTGAGCCGCCCTCCCGGGCGGTGGCCTCTACGCCTCGCCCGGGACGAGCCGCCGCCACTCCACCATCAGGCAGCGGTCCTGGACCACCTGCATCCCCGCCCTGGCGAGCGCCTGGGCGAAGGCGTCGTCGCGGATCCCGAGCTGCAGCCAGACCGCACGCGGACGGAGCGCCAGGAGGTCGTCCAGGTGGCCGGCCAGGTCCGCCGGGCGGCGAAACACGTCCACCAGGTCCACCGGCCGGGGCACGTCGGCGAGCTTCCGGAGGACCGGGCGGCCGAGGATCTCCTTCACCTCGGGGTAGTAGACCGGGACCGGGACCACCTCGAGCCCCGCCTGCGCGAGGAAGCTCGGGACGTAGAACGCCGGCTGGTCGGCCTGGGCTTCCGTCTTGATCCCGAGCACCGCCACCCGCCGCACCGATCGCAGGAGCTCGCGGATCTTCCCGTCGTCCTCGAGCAGGTTCTCCCTCCAGGCGTCCATCGCGTGCTCCTCCTCGCCTAGCTCTGGCGCGCCCGCCCCCCGGGCGCAAGCGGCCCGCGCCCTCCCGGCTTCGAAGGAGGGGGGCGGCCGTGGAATCTCCAGGAATTTCGGATGCCTGGGGTCTGGGAGGGGCTTCGTCCCGAACCGCTCCGAAAAAATGGACAGCACGCCCCGTCCGCCTACGATGGCCTCCATGGAGACGAAGAGGAAGGCCGCCGTGGTCGTGGCCGAGGCGGCGGCGCAGGCAGCGCTCCGGCGCGGCCCGGCCAGGGATCTCGCCCCGGACGAGGAGCGGGTGATCCGGATGCGCCTCGGCGCCGCGCCAGCGCCGGCCGCCCCCCTCGAGCAGGCCGCCGAGCCGCTCTCCGATCTCGAGATCGAGCTCCGCTCCTACGAGATCGAGGCCTACCTGAGGTGGAAGGCCCGCCGGGCGGAGCAGGTCCCCGCCGCGGGCGCGCGGTCCGTCGCCGCCCCGCGCCCTTCCCGCGCCAAGGAGAAGATCATCCGGGCGCTGCGGCGGAAGAGCTAGCCGCCGGCCGCGCTCCGGGGCCCGCGCGGTGAGCCGCGCCGCGCTCCCTCACGTCAGCGTCAGCATCCCGACCGCGATCTCGACGGGCACCAGGCTCGGCCTGGGAGTCGCCCCGGGCGCGTCCACCTGGAGCGCCATCTCCTCGGGGATCACCCGCGCCTTGAGCACCTCGAGGGGGATGGCGTGGCCGGCGCTCGCCGGATCGGGGCTCACGGGCTCGAGCGCGATCCGCAGCAAGGGGACGCCGGACTCCTTGGCGGCGAGCCGCGCGTCCCGCTCGAACACGCCCACGGTGAGCACGTTGCCGGGCATCACCCCGCCGCCGACCAGCTGCGACCCCTCCGGCGCTCCGCCGCCGGGCTCCGAGTCCGGCTCGTAGACGCCCGCGCTCTCGAGGAGGAGCCCGCTCTCGAACGCGCCGAAGCGGACCGCCGCGCCGGCCCGGAGGTTGAAGCCCACCCCGCGGGTGCGGACCCCCGAGGGCCCGACGAGCGCGAGCACGAGCCTCATCGACGTCGACGCCGGATCCCGCATCAGCCTCCAGCCTCGGCTGTCCGGCTCGGCGTAGGCGAGCCCGCCCTCCGGCTCGGCGCTCCCCTTCGGCTCACGGCCCTGCCCCATGCCCCGACGGTAGCCCGGCGGAGGCGGCGGACCATAGGCTCATGGTGCGGGTGGACCGGACCTCACCCGAGGATCGGGTGGGTGCGCGGCTCGCCTAGGGCTCGCCGGCCTGATCGACGAGCCGCACGAGATCGGGGAGCGAGCTCACGCCCAGCTTCGAGAGCGCGTTGCTCCGGTGGACCTTGACCGTGTGCTCGCTCGTCCCGAGCTCGAGCGCGATCTGCTTGTTCAGGAGGCCGTGCGCGACCCGCTCCACCACCTGCCGCTCCCGCGGCGTGAGCTGGGCGAGGCGCTGCCGGGACTCCTCCCGCCGCAGCCGCTCGCCCCGGATCCTCGCCCGCTGCGCCAGGGCGGCCTCGATGGCCGCGAGGAGGGCCTCTGGCTCGAAGGGCTTGGTGAGGAAGTCCACCGCCCCCCGCTTCATCGCCCGCACGCTCGAGGGCACGTCGGCCGAGCCGCTGATGAACACCACCGGCAGCTCGGGGTGGGTCTCCGCCAGGACCTCGAGCAGCTCGATCCCCGAGAGGCCGGGCATGTTCAGGTCCACCACCAGGCAGGCCCCGTCGTCGCCGGCGCTCCGGGCGAGGAACTCCTCCGCCGAGGAGTGGGTCACGACCGTGAGCCCCTTCAGGCGCAGGAGGCGCGCGAGCGACTCGAGGAACGGGCCCTCGTCGTCGACGAGGTGGATCCGGGTGGAGGGCGGGATCTGCGCCACGCTCGCGAAAATCTGCCGGATTCCGGCCGCGGGATCAACGCGCTGCGAGCCGCAGCCTCCCCTCCCCCGGAGGAGTCGCAGGTCCCGGTCCCCCAGGTGGGCCTACCCGAGCTTCCCCTCGAGGCGGGCCACGAGGTGCCGAGCGGCCAGGGCGGGCTCGGGCGCCCGATCGGCGGCCGGGAGCGCGCCCGCCGCCAGGAGGCCGGCGAGGAAGGGCGCGGTCCGGGGGTTGCGCCACCAGTCCTCGTCGAGCCGCTCGCGCACCTCGCGGCGGAGGGCCTCGCCCGCGCCCGCGCCGGCCAGGGCCGCCCCCAGCGCGGCGGCGTCCGAGTCCCGGGCCGCGCGCACGCCCTCCCAGGCCGCCCCGGTGGCGAGCGTGAGGGCCTCGCGATACCCCTCTCGCCAGGCGGCGCCGGAGAGGCCACGCTCCACCTCGGTGGCCACGCGGAGCGCCGCGGAGGCCGCCCGCAGCCCGAGCAGGCGGCGGAGGGCGAGGTCCCGGACGAGGTCCGGCGCGTGCCGCCGCTCGACCGAGGCGCGCTCGGCGAGCCAGCGCGGCTCGAGGAGGAGCGAGCCCAGGAGCCAGGCGAGCGCCTCGCCCAGCCCCCCGTCGCGCCTCGACGCGGGGACCGCCGCCGCCGCGAGCGCACGCCCGGCGGCGCCGAGCAGGTCCTGCCAGTCGCCCGCCCCGCCGCGGGGCCGGAACGAGACCCGCGCCCCCTGCACGTGGGCCCCGGCCCACTGCGCCGGTCGCCCGGCGTCGTCGATCCGGATCCGGGTGAGGCCGAGGCCGAGCGGCTCCAGGGTGAGCTTCACCGCCACCGCCAGCATCCCCGGCGGGAGGAGCCCGTCCCAGCGCCGGAGGGCGAGCAGGTGGAGGAGGTCCGCCCGGACGAGCGGTCCGGCCGGGGCCGGGGCCAGGCCGAGGTCGCGCCGGACGCGGAAGGCGAGCACGTCGCGCCAGGCGTCGTCGCTCGCGGCCAGGGCCTGATCGCCGTCCACCACCGCCCGCCAGTCGGGTGCGAGCCCGACCTCGGCCCGGGCGCGGGCCCGCTTCTCGGCCGCCGCCTCCCGCGCCGCCATCGCCGGCTCGAGCGCCCCGGCGGCCGCGCTCGCGAGCTGGAGCCGCCGCTCGCGGTCCGGCTCCCGGAGCGCCGCCTCCTCAAGCGCCGCCAGGGAGGCCTCGCCGTCGGGGCCGCGGCCGCGGGCGGCCGACTCGGCGGCGCGCCAGGCCTCCTCCTCCTCCGCCTGGGCCCGCTCCGCCCGCAGCGCCGCCACCCGCCGCGCCAGGTCCTCCCGGCCCGCCTCCCGCAAGGCGGAGACCGTGTCGCGGTGCGCCGCCCGCGAGCGGGCCGCGAAGAGGCGGGCGAGGGCCGGCTCGAGCTCGATCCCGCAGACGTGCCGAGCCCGCTCCCCGTCGAGGGCCTCCTGGAGGTCGTCGACCTCCCGCGCCACCATCTCGATCTCGACCGGGTCCATGGTAGAACGCTCCTCCTCGCCCCGCGGGGGCTGGAAGGAGCCTCCCGCCCGGTGTTTAGCACGGAGCGGCGAGGTCGGCCCGGGCCCCACGAGCGGGAACCGCGGCCGCTTGACACGCGCCGGGCGGGTTCTAGGTTTGGTCTGGGAGAGTTCGGGGTATGCCCATCTACGAGTACGAGTGTCCCAAGTGCGGGCGGTTCGACGTCCTGCAGAAGATGTCCGCCCCGCCCCTCGAGGTGCATGAGGCGTGCGGCTCGAAGGTGAGGAAGCTCATCTCCGCGGCCGGCTTCGCGTTCAAGGGGTCGGGCTTCTACGTGAACGACTACGGCGGCCGGAACGCGGCCGCGATCACGGACAAGCCGGAGAAGAAGGCGGCCGCCCAGCCCTCCGCCTGCGCCTCCTGCCCTTCGAACAAGTCCAAGTCCGCGGCGTAGCCCGGCCGCCCCGTGCGCCGCCTCACCCTGCTCGCCACGCCCGCCGACGCGGGCGAGCGGATCGACCGCTTCATCGCCGCCCGGGGCGGGATCTCCCGCGGCCTCGCCCGCCGCGCCCTGGACGCGGGCGGCGTCTTCCTCGACGGCCGCCGCTGCAAGGTGGCGGGCAGGACCCTCCACCCCGGCCAGCGGGTGATCGTGAACCTGGAGGAGGGCGGCCGGGCGCCGGGCGAGGCGCCGGCGCTGGGCCGGGCCCGGCTCCTCTACGCCGACGAGGCGATCGCCGTGGTGGACAAGCCGGCGGGCGTCCCCTCCCAGCCCACCCTCACGAGCGATCGGGGGACGCTCCCCGAGCGGGTCGCCGCCCTGCTCGGCACCCCGGTGATGCTGGTGCACCGCCTGGACCGCGAGACCTCGGGCGTCACCGTCTTCGCGCGGACCCGGGCCGCGGCGGCGGCGCTGGCGGAGGCCTTCCGCACCGGCGGCCCGGAGAAGACCTACCTCGCCCTCTGCGCCCGGGCGCCCGATCCCCCCGCCGGCCGGATCGACCTGCCGCTCGGCAAGGACCCGGGCCGGCCCGGTCTCCGCAAGGTCGACGCAGGCGGCGACGCGGCCGCGACCGGCTACCGGACCCTGCGGTGCGGGCCGCGCGCGGCTCTGGTCGAGGCCCGGCCGGAGACCGGGCGCACCCACCAGATCCGGGTCCACCTCGCCCACCTCGGCGCGCCGCTGCTCGGCGACGCCCGCTATGGCGGGCCGCGCCGGGTCGGGGAGGAGGCGGTCCCCCGCGTGATGCTCCACGCCCTCCGCCTCGAGCTCGACCACCCCGTCACCGGCGCGCGCCTCGTCCTCGAGGCGCCGGTCCCCGCCGACCTCGCGGAGCTCGAGGCCCGGCTCCTCGGGCCCGCCTAGGGCGAGGGCGCTCGGTGGCGACACGCCGGGCGGCTCAGCCCACCCGGCCCCGGGGGAGGAACGGCTCGGGGTCCTGGAGCTTGTAGGTCTGCGCGTCCATCCCCGGCACCGGGAAGCGGCGCGGCCGCAGGTGGTGGAGCATCCGGGCGGTGTTCTCGGCCAGGGTCGAGGCGACCTTGAGCCGCCGGTCCCGCTCCACGAACGCCTGGACCAGCCCCTGGAGGCGCCCCACCTCCCGCTCCGGCACCGGCCCCACCCGGCGGAGCAGGAAGAGCGCCGATCCCGCCAGCCACACCTCGCGGGTCTCGAGCCCCCGGGCGTGGTCGAAGGGGGGGGCGAACCCGTAGTGCGCCACCAGGTCGACCAGGGCCGGGGCCACCTTGGGGCCGAAGCGGACCAGCTCCTCCTCGACGTCCCAGGGGGTCATGCCCCGCGCCCGCGCCTCCTCGGCGATGGGGGTGCGCCACTCCATGTAGAGGTCCTCGTAGAGCGCCAGCCAGATCCGCATCCGCTCGCGGCGCGGGGCGCGGTTCACGCAGCGGACGAAGGGGCCGGCGGCGGTCTCGTGGAGGTGGCGGTCCACCGTGGGGGCCGGGTTCAGGGCGCGCAGCCCCCGCCGGAAGAAGGCGGGCGAGGCGGCCGGACAGAGGACGTTCACGGTGAGGAACGCCCGCTCGGCCCCGCGCCCGAGCAGGCCGGCGCGATCCACGTCCCGGAGGGCGCCCAGGAAGGCGTGGTAGAGGGCGGCGTCGACCGACGGCGGCCGCTCGGCCGGATCGGGGAGCGCCAGGGCCCGCACCTCCTCCGAGAGGTCGTGGTGCCCCCAGTCCGGCGGCGACCAGCGCAGCAGGCGCCGCCCGGCCTCCCCCCGGAAGCGCGGGTCCACGTTGGCCACCGCCGCCGCGTGGCGCGAGAGGGCCTCCTCGGTGTTGGCGGAGAGCCGCACCCAGGCGAAGCCCGACTCGCCGCTGGTGAAGAGCGCCACCGCGTAGAGCGCCTCCGAGCCGACCCGGGCGCGCAGCGCCTCGAGGGAGCGGGCGGCGCGGCGGGCCAGCTCACGCCGCAGCCCGCCGGGGTCGAGGGGCGCGCTCAGGGCGAGCCGCCGGCGGCGTCGAGGGCGGCCCGGACCGCCCGCGCCACCGAGTCCGGGGTGACCGGCTTCTCGAGGTACTCGCCGGCGAGGGGCTCCTCCCCGGCGGCCGGCTCCGGGTAGCCGGACATGAGGAGCGCCGGCCGTCCGGGGAAGCGGTCCCGGAAGGCGCGCGCCAGCTCCGGGCCCCGCTTTCCGGGCATCACCACGTCGGTGAGGAGCAGGTCGACCGGCCCCGGCCGCCCGTCCATGATGGCGAGGGCCTCCTCGGCCGATCCCGCCTCCACCACCGCGTAGCCGCGCCCGACGAGGAACCTGGCGATCGCCTCGCGCACCAGGGGCTCGTCGTCGACGACCATCACGGTCTCGCCCCGCCCGGCCGGCTGCGGCTCCTCCCGGGCGGCCTCGCCCCGCGCCTCGCCCCCGGCGGGCGCGGCGGGGAGCAGGATCTCGAAGGTCGTCCCCTGCCCCGGGGCGCTCCGCAGGGAGACCGCCCCGTCGTGCTGGGTGACGATGCCGTAGACGGTGGCGAGCCCGAGCCCGGTGCCGCGGCCGCGGGCCTTGGTGGTGAAGAAGGGCTCGAAGGCCCGGGCGGCCACCTCCGGCGTCATGCCGGCGCCGGTGTCGGTGACCAGCATCCGCACCGCCTCGCGCGGCCCGGCGCTCCCCGCCGCGGGGGGGAGCGCGCCCGGCCCGAGGGCGATGGTGAGGGTCCCGCCGCCGGGCATCGCGTCCCGGGCGTTCAGGGCCAGGTTCATCAGGATCTGCTCCAGCTGGGACGGGTCGGCCGCCACCGGCCGGAGCCCGATGGCGAGGTCGAGCCGGACCGCCACCTCCTCGCCGATGAGGCGCGAGAGCATGGGGGCGAAGGCGCGAACCACCTCGTCGAGCTGGACCGGCCGCATCTCGAGCCGCTGGCGGCGGCTGAAGGCGAGGAGCTGGCGCGTGAGGGTGGCCGCCCGGCGCCCGGCGTCGCGCACCGCCGCGAGGTCCTCGCGGGCCGGCTCGCCCAGGTCCGCGCCGGCGAGGAGCATCTCCGAGATCCCGAGGATGGTGGTGAGGAGGTTGTTGAAGTCGTGGGCGATCCCGCCCGCCAGCCGCCCCACCGACTCCATCCGCTGCGCCTGGCGCAGCTCCTCCTCCAGCCGGTGCCGATCGGTCACGTCCAGCACCACGCCCACCACCCGCCGCGGCACGCCCTCGGGGCTGGCCGCCGCCCGGGCGTGGAGCTCGACCCAGCGCTCCTCGGCCGCTCCCTCCACCCGGTGGACGACGCGCTCGGGGGCCGCCCCGCCGGCGCGGGCCCGGCCGAGCGCCGCCGCCACCGCGGGCCGGTCGCGCTCGTGGACGCGGGTCAGGTAGGAGTCGACCGTCCCGGTGAGCGCGCCGCCCGGGCGGGAGAGGAGCGCCCCCAGCCCCTCGGACCAGCGCACCTCCCCGCTCGCCAGGTCCCACTCCCAGGCGGCCGCCGCGACCGCGTCCAGCGCCAGGCGGAGCCGCTCCTCGCTCGCGCGGAGCGCCTGGGTGCGAAGCGCCACCTTCTCGTCCAGGGCGGCGGTGAGGGCCCGCAGCTCCCCGACCAGCGCCAGGTTCTCGAGGCGCGTGGCGATCGCCTCGACCGCGCGCTGCAGGATGGGGAAGGCCTGCCCGAGCCGGGAGGCGGGGGCGTCGTCGGCGAAGACGAAGACCAGGCCCGGCGCGGGCTTCGGGGCGGGGAGGAGCACCACCACGGCGGGGGAGAAGGCGGCGAGCGGTCCGGTCGACGGGAGCCCCGCCTCCGCGCACTCCGCGCCGCCGAGGACCATGCCGCCCTCGAGGCTCCCGCCGAGGACCTGGGCGCTCGGGGAGAGGACCAGGGCGCCCGCGCCCTCGGGCGGGGCGGGGAACGCGGCCCGGACCGCCAGCCGGTCGCCCTCCCGCACGCAGGCGGCGCAGAGCGGCACGCCCTTGAGGACCCCGGTCCGCTCCAGCCCGAGCTGGAGCACCGCCCGCGGGTCGTCCAGCCGGTGGAGCTCCTCGGCGAGCAGGCCGACCAGGAACACGTCCGCCTGGCCCTCGGCCAGGCGCGCGTTGTCCTCCTCGAGCGCCCGGAGCCGCCCCTCCAGCTCGGCGATGCGGGCTTCCAGGGATCCGGCCTCCGGCGCAGCCATGCCGAGGCATGCGTACCACGACCGGCGAGCCGTCCAAAAGGCGTCCCGGTGGTCAGGCCACGCACCAGTAGTCGCGGAGCTCGGCCAGGCCGGCCCGGCCCAGCTCCTCCCGGATCAGCTCGCGCGCCCCGGGCGCCCCGACCGCCACGAGCAGCGGCAGCCCCCTCGCCCGGGTCACCTCCTGGTACGCGATCACCGGCGCGCCGCGGAGGGTTCGCCCGATCTTGGCCCGGTCCACCTCGACGAAGAGGGCGGTGCCGATCCCCACGGCGCGGAGCGCGTCGGAGAAGGCCTTCCCGGTCTCCCCCGCCCCCCAGATCGCCACCTCCGGCGCGCGAGAGAGGAGCCCGCCCTTGAGGTGGGCGCACTTCAGGGCCACGTGCCGGGCGAGCGCGTAGCGGGGGTCGGTGCGGGTGGCCCTTCCGGGCGACTCGCGCCAGGCGAGCAGCGTGGCGGGCAGGTTGGTGAGCGCACCGCCCTCGCCTGCAAGCCGGAGCCAGAGGTCGTAGTCCTCCGGGAAGGGGCCGTCGCGCCAGCCCCCGGCGCGCTCCAGGGCGGTCCGGCGGACCGCGGCGGCCGGGTGCACCAGGGGCGCCTCCACGAGCAGGTCCCGGCGCACCAGCGCCGGGGTGACGAGCCCGTTCAGCCAGGCGGCGTAGCGGCGCATCCCCTCCCGCACCAGCCGCCCGGGGAAGAGCCGCACCCGCGAGCCGACCGCCGCCAGCGCCCGGTCCGCCCGCAGCGCCTCGAGCTGGAGCGCCAGCCGGGCAGGGCTGGCGACGTCGTCCGCGTCCATCCGGGCGACCACCTCCGCGTCGCAGGCGGCGAGGCCGCGGTTGAGGGCCCGCGCGATCCCCTCGCCCGGCCCGCGGAGGACCCGGACGCGCCGGTCGCGCTCCGCCAGCCGCGCCAAGGCCAGGGCGGTCCCGTCGCGCGAGCCGTCGTCGACGCAGATCAGCGCGAGGTCGCGCTCCGTCTGGCGGAGGATGGAGACCGCCGCCGCCCGCACGGTGAGGGCGGCGTCGCGGGCGGGCAGGAGGACGGCGACCCGGGGCATCCGGAGGGATCGGGCCGGCGCCCGCCGCCGTCAGTGGTTCTTGACCTTCTTCTCCGCCTGGTCCCGGGGGGTGGCGCCGATCTCGGCGCAGAGCCACTCGGCGGCGAGCAGGTACCCGCGAATCCCGAGGCCGGTGATCTGGCCCCGGCAGGCGGGGGTGATGAGGCTCGTCCGGCGGAAGGCCTCGCGGGCGTGGATGTTCGAGATGTGGACCTCGACCACCGGCACGGGGAGCGCCTTCAGGCAGTCGTGCAGCGCGTAGCTCGTGTGGGCGAGCGCGCCGGGGTTGATGATCACCGCCCGCAGCCCCTTGCGGTGCTCCTGGAGGAAGTCGAGGATCGCCCCCTCGTGGTTCGACTGGAACGTCTTCACCTCGACGTCCCAGGCGGCGCAGGCCTCGCGCACGAGCGCCTCGATCTCCGGGAGCGTGGTGCGGCCGTAGATCTCGGGCTCGCGCTCGCCGAGCAGGTTCAGGTTGGGTCCGTTGACGAGCAGGATCATCGCGCCGCCCTCCTCCGCTGGGGCCGTCCGCGCGCGAGCCTAGCGCGAGCGGGGGCACGGCGGCCAGGCCGCTCACGGGGCGCTCCGGCGATCTCCGCCACGGTGGCGGTCACCGCCCCCGGGTCGGCCGGGACATCCCACTCCACCTCCCAGCCCTCCCCGGCGGCCCGGGGCAGCACCCAGAGGAGCCCCCGCTCGCCCCGCTTCTTGTCGAAGGCCATCAGCGCCGCCGCCCGGCGCGCCGCCGCCGCCGGGGCGCGGACCGGGAGCCCGACCGCCGCCAGGTGGCGCTCCACCGCCTCCACCGGCCCGTCGCCCACCCGCCCGAGCCGGCGCGCCAGCCGGAAGGCGAAGGCCATCCCGATCGCCACCGCCTCCCCGTGGGTCCAGCGGGAGAAGCCGCCCGCCGCCTCGATCCCGTGGCCGAAGGTGTGCCCGAGGTTGAGGAGCTTGCGCGCCCCCTTCTCCAGCGGATCGACCTCCACCACGTCCACCTTCATCCGGGCGCAGGTGGCGATCACCGCCGGGTCGGCGGGGTCGAGCCGGGCGCGGGCGGCGAGCTCCTCGAGCAGGGCGGGCTGGAGGGCGGCGTACTTCATCACCTCGCCCGTGCCGCTCGCCCGCTCCCGGCGCGGCAGGGTGGCGAGGGCGGCCGGATCGGCCAGCACCGCCTCGGGCGCGTGGAAGGCCCCCACCGCGTTCTTCGCCACCGGCAGGTTGACCGCCGTCTTCCCGCCGATGGCGGCGTCCACCATGGCGAGGAGGGTGGTGGGCACCGCCACCCAGGGCAGGCCGCGCATGAAGGTGGCGGCGAGGAAGCCGGCCGCGTCGGTGACCGCCCCCCCGCCGAGCGCCACCACCAGGCTGCGGCGGGTGGCCCCCGCGCGCAGCGCCGCCACCGCCGCCCGCTCCAGCTCGCGCAGGGTCTTGCCCCGCTCGCCGTCGGGGAGGACGTGGACCAGGGCCAGGCTCGCCTCGCGGGAGAGCCGCCGGCGGAGCTCCCGGCCGAAGGGGGTGGCGAGCACGCGCCGGCAGGAGACCAGCACCACCCGGTCGTGCTCGGCAGCCAGGGCCCCGAGAGGCAGGACGGCGCCGGGACCGACCCGGACCGGGTACTCGTGCGCTCCCTGGCGCGCGGCGATCAGCTCGACGAGCTCTGGGGGGGTGGTCATGGTGGGTTCACCTCGAGCGCGTCCGGGCCGGGGACGGCGGGCCGCCCGAGCGCCCCCAGGATCCGGCGGGCGACGGCCTCGGGAGAGAGCCCGTCCACGCGCACCGAGAGCTGCGCGCGGCGGTAGAGGGGGAGCCGGGCGGCGAGCAGCGGCTCCCAGCGATCGGCCAGCGGGCGCCCCTCCCCGCCGCCGAGGCGCCGGGCGGCCTCGGCCGCCGAGACGTCGAGGAAGCAGACCCGGCCGCGGGCGAGGAGGAGCGCGGCGCTCCGCGGGTCGCAGAACGCCCCGCCGCCCAGGTCGGCCACCACGCCGGCGGGGAGCGACGCCACCGCCTCCCGCTCCAGGGCCCGGAAGGTCGCCTCGCCGTCCTCCGCGAAGATGCGCGGGATGGGCTTCCCCGCCCGGGCCGCGATCGCGGCGTCGAGCGCCGCCACGCGCCTCCCCAGCAGCCGGCCGAGGACCGCCGCCACCGTGGACTTGCCGGACCCCATCATCCCGCAGAGGGCCAGGGTCTCAGCGGGTCCGAGCGGCATAGGCCTCCAGCGCCTTCTCCACGTCCCCCACCGCGTCGCCGCCGAACTTCTCCAGGAAGGCGTCGGCCAGCTCCCAGGCCACCGCCGCCTCCCCCACCACGGCCGCGGCCGGGACCGCGCACACGTCGCTCCGCTCGTAGCGCGCCTGGGTGGCCTCCCGGGTCTCGAGGTCCACGGTGGCGAGCGGGTGGAGCATGGTGGGGATGGGCTTCATGAAGGCGCGCAGGCGCAGCGGCATCCCGTCGGTCATCCCGCCCTCCAGGCCGCCCGCGCGGTTGGTGTCCCGGAAGAACCCGCGGCCCGGGGCGTGGTGGATGGCGTCGTGGAACTCGTAGCCCGGGCGGCCGACCTGGGTCCCGTCGCCGACCTCGACCGCCCGGATCGCCTGGATCCCGCAGAGCCCGGCGGCGAGGCGGGCGTCGAGGCGCCGGTCCGGGTGGACGTGGCTGCCGAGGCCGATGGGGAGCCCCTCGGCGTAGACGTCGAACGCCCCGCCGATCGAGCCGCCCCGGGCCTTCTCGGCGTCGATCAGCGCGCGCCACTCGGCCGCCACCGCCTCGTCGTCGACGTGCAGGTCGGAGGCCTCGATCGCCTCCCGCTGCTCGGCGGTGGGCGGGGCGTCGGCGGGCCGGGCGCGCGGCCCGATCGCCACCACCCGCGAGGAGATCCGGATCCCGAACCGCCCGAGGAGCGCCTTGGCGAGCGCGCCCAGGGCCACGATCGTGGCGGTGCCCCGGGCGCTCGAGCGCTCCAGCACGTCGCGGGCGTCGTCGAGGCCGTACTTGAGCGCCCCCGCCAGATCGGCGTGGCCGGGGCGGACCTGGGTGAACTTCTTCCCCCCGCGGGCGTAGGGGGAGACGAGCTCCTTCCAGTTCTCGTGGTCCTTGTTCCAGACCACCAGGGCGATGGGGGCGCCGGTGGTCGTCCCCCCGCGCAGCCCGGCGAGGAACTGGGCGGCGTCGGTCTCGATCTTCATCCGCCCGCCGCGCCCGTAGCCCTTCTGCCGCCGGCGCAGGTCCCGGTCCACGGCGGCGAAGTCGATCGCCAGACCGGCCGGGAACCCCTCGGCGATCGCCACCAGGGCAGGGCCGTGGGACTCGCCCGCGGTGAGGTACCTGAGCTTCATGGCCTAGGCTCCCGGGGCGCGAGCGATCGCGGCCGCCATGACCGCCTCCGGCGCCGGCCGGCCGGTCCAGAGGGTGAAGGCGAGGGCGCCCTGGCGCACCAGGATCTGCTCGCCGGTGACGAGCCGCGCCCCGGCCGCCCGGGCCGCCCGCGCGAACTCGGTCTCGCCGTAGACGAAGTCGAGGGCAACCTGGCCGGCCCGCAGGCGGAAGGCGGGGAGCCGGGGCTCGTGGCCGGTGAGGCCGACGCTGGTCCCGTTCACCACCACGTCGGCGCGCTCCACCTCGGCGGCGAGCTCGCCGAACCCGGCCGGGTGGGCGCGGGCCACGCGCGGCGGCGCCGCGGCGCGCAGGGCCTGGACCAGCTCGGCGGCCGCCTCGGTCCGGCGCGCCGCCACCCGGAGCTCGGTCCCGAGCCGGAGCAACGCCCAGGCCGCCGCCCGGGCGGCGCCGCCGGCGCCGATCAGCAGGGCGCGCGCGCCGGTCCTTACCCCGGCCGCCTCGAGCAGCGACTGACAGGCGGGAGCGTCGGTGTTGAACCCCTCCCAGCCCGGCGCGGTCCGCCGGAGGGTGTTGACCGCGCCCACCTCCTCGGCCACCGGGTCGAGCGCCACGCAGGCGGCCGCGGCCCGCTGCTTGTGGGGCACGGTGACGTTGAGCCCCTGGAAGCCGAGGGCGTGCGCCCCGCGGAGCGCCTCGTCGAGCCGGTCGGGGGCGACGGGGAGGGCCAGGTAGGAGGCGTCGATCCCCAGGGCGGCGAAGGCGGCGCCCTGCATCTCCGGCGAGCGGCTGTGGGCCACCGGGTAGCCGATCACGCCGTAGATCGCCGTGTGGCCGGTGACCGGGCTCATCGGGCGCCGCCCCCGCAGAGGCCGTCGAGGAGGCCGAAGAAGGAGGGGAAGCTGGTGGCCACGCAGGAGACGTCGTCGAGGACCACCTCCTGGCCCCCGGCGAGGAGCTGGGCGATCGCCATCGACATGGCGATGCGGTGGTCGAGGCGCGTCTCGACCGACACCCCGCGCAGCTGGGTCGGCCCCTCGATGGCGCAGCCGTCATCGAAGAGCTCGATCCGGGCGCCGGCGCGGGCCAGGGCCTCCCCCATCACCGCCAGCCGGTCCGATTCCTTCACCCGCAGCTCCTTCGCGTCCCGGATCACCGTCCGCCCGCGGGCCTGCGTGGCCATCACCATGAAGACCGGGATCTCGTCGATGAGCCGCGGCACCAGGGCGCCCGCGATCTCCCCGGCGCGCAGCTCCGCCGCCTCCACGGTCACGTCCGCCCGGAGCTCGCCGGCGATCTCCCGTTCGCCCGCGCGGGTCACCCGGGCCCCCATGGCGGCGAGCACCTCGAGGAGGCCGGTGCGGGTCTCGTTCACCCCCAGGTTCCGGACCGTGACCCGCGAGCCGGGGAGCGCGGCCGCGGCGCAGAGGAAGAAGGCCGCCGAGGAGATGTCCCCGGGGACGTCCACCCGGGTCCCGGTGAGGGCGGAGGGCCCGAGCGTCACCGAGAGCCCGTCCACCCTCACCGGCACCCCCATCCCCCGGAGCATCCGCTCGGTGTGGTCGCGCGAGCGCTCCGGCTCGACCACCGTGGTCTCGCCCTCGGCGAACAGGCCGGCGAGGAGGCAGGCGCTCTTCACCTGGGCGCTCGCCACCGGGAGCTCGTGCCGCACCCCGCGGAGCGGGCCCCCGCGGATCACCACCGGCGGGAGCCGGTCGCCGTCGCGGGCGGAGAGGCTCGCGCCCATGCGCCGGAGGGGATCGATCACCCGCCGCACCGGCCGCCGGCGGAGCGAGGCGTCCCCGGTGAGGACCGAGAGCCCGGGGACGCCGGAGAGGACGCCGGTGAGGAGGCGGAGGCTGGTCCCCGAGTTCCCGCAGTCGATCACGTCGCCCGGCTCGCGGAGCCGCTCCGGGGGGGTGACGACCACCTCGCTCCCCTCGGTCCGGACCTTCGCCCCGAGCGCCTCCACCGCCTTGCGGGTGGAGTGCACGTCCTCGGCGTCGAGGAGCCCGGCGACCCGGGTCTCCCCCCGGGCCAGGGCGCCGAAGAGGAGGCTCCGGTGGGAGATCGACTTGTCGCCCGGGACCTCGACGGTCCCGGCGAGCGGCCCGCGGCGGCGGCAGACCAGGGGTCCCTTCAAAAGAGCTCCTCCCGGGCGGCCCGGGCCGCCTCCAGGGCCGAGCGCGCCCCCTCGGGCGACTCGGCGATCGCGGCCAGGATGCGGGAGAGGTGGCGCTCGAGCCGGCGCGCCGCCTCCGGCACGTGCGCGTTGCGACGGGCCACCTCGCCCTGGATGTCGAAGGGGAAGGAGGCGAGCCGGGTCATGTCCTTGAGCCCCGGGCCGGCGAGCGCGGTGGCGAGCGGCCCGGCCTCGCGGGCGGCGACCGAGAGCGCCGAGGCCACGAGGTAGGGGAGGTGCGAGACCATCGCCACCGCGGCGTCGTGCTCGGCGGCGCTGCACCGCTCCACCCGGGCCCCGAGCGCGAGGTGGAGCGCCGCCACCCGCTCGACCGCCTCGGGGGCGCCGTCGGTGCAGACCGCCACCGTCCCGCCCTTCCACTTGTCGGCGCTCGCCCCCGCGTAGCCGCCGTGCCCGCCGAACATGGGGTGCGCGCCCACGAAGGCGACGTCCCCCCGGACCCGCTCGCGGGCCAGGCCCACCACCCGCTCCTTCGCCCCGCCCACGTCGGTGAGGACGGCGCCGTCCGGGAGGAGGGCCGAGACCGGGCCGAGGAGCGCCTCGATCCCGGCCACCGGGGTGCAGAGCACCGCCAGGGAGCAGCCGCCCAGGGCCGGCCCGGGCGCGGCGAGGGCCTCGTCCGCCACCCCGTCCCGCAGGGCCTGCTCGCGGATCTCCGCGCGCGGCTCGACCGCCACGATCCGGACGCCGCGGTCGGCGGCGCGGACCGCGCGGGCGAGCGACGCCCCCATGAGGCCGAGGCCGACCACGCCGAGCTGGGCGGGGAGCGCGGCCACCGCCTACACCGTCCGCCCCACGGCCCCGGCCACGGCGCGGGCCCGGGTGACGAGGTCCTGGAGCTGCGCCGGGGTGAGCGACTGGGGGCCGTCGGAGAGCGCCTGGTCCGGATCGGGGTGGACCTCGACCAGGAGCCCGTCGGCGCCCGCCGCGATCGCCGCCAGCGCCATGGGCACGACCAGGTCGCGCCGGCCGGTGCCGTGCGACGGGTCCGCGATCACCGGCAGGTGGGTGAGCTCGCGGAGCAGGGCCACCGCCGAGAGGTCGAGGGTGTTCCGGGTGGCCGGCTCGAAGGTCCGGATCCCGCGCTCGCACAGGATCACCCGGGGGTTCCCCGCCTCGAGCACGTACTCGGCCGCGAGGAGCAGCTCCTCCACCGTGGCCGCCGGGCCGCGCTTGAGCAGCACCGGCCGGCCGGCGCGCCCGCAGGCCCGGAGCAGATCGGTGTTCTGCATGTTCCGGGCGCCGATCTGGAGGGCGTCGGCGTACTCGGCCACCATCGCCACCGCCCCGGCGGTCATGACCTCCGTGACCACCGGGAGACCGGTGGCGGCCCGGGCGCGGGCGAGGAGCCGGAGCCCCTCCTCCCCCAGCCCCTGGAAGGCATAAGGCGAGGTGCGGGGCTTGAAGGCTCCTCCGCGCAGCAGCCGGGCGCCGGCGGTCCGGGCGGCCGAGGCGGCGGCGGCGAGCTGCTCCCAGCTCTCCACCGCGCACGGGCCGGCGATGATGGGGACCGGGACCTCGCCGAACCGGACCGCTCCGGGACCCTCGCCCACGTCGACCACCGTCCGGCCCGCCCGGGCGGCCCGGGCGGCGAGCGGGTAGGGCGATCCGGCGGCAGCCGCCGCGGTCCGCTCCCCCTCGCTCCTGCCCCGGCTCACGCGCGCTCCCGATCGCCCTCGGTCAGGGCCGCTCGTGCAGGTCGGGGCGCAGGGCCTGCGCGCCGCGGAGGTAGACGTGGTTGCGGGGGCCGTCCCCGTCGACGTGGAGGAGGACCCGGATCACCCGGGGCATCGAGCCCGGCACCGGGATCTCCTGCGAGCAGATCATGGGGACGTCGTTCCAGCCCTGGAGCCGGGCCGAGCGGGCCGGGAAGTCGGCGTCCAGGTCGTGGGTGACGGTGAAGATCGCCCAGACGATCTGGGCGGGATCGAGGTCGTTCCGCGCGGTCAACTCCCGGCAGAGCTCGATCACCGAGTCCTCGATCGCCTCGACGGTGTTGGCGGCGGCCTGCGTCGCCCCTCGGATGCCTCGCATGGGAGCCGTTCAGTCTACGGAGGCGGCCTACCTCTGTCCACCCGCTCCGCGGGCGGAGATCGCCTCGGCGAGCGCCACCAGCCGGCGGGCCGCCTCCACGTGCAGCGCCTCCACCAGCCGCCCGTCCACCACCGTCACCCCGCGGCCGGCCGCCTCCGCCTCGGCGTGGGCCTCGATGATCCGCCGCGCCACCGCGAGCTCCGCCGCCGAGGGGGCGAAGGCCCGGTTCGCGGCCGCGATCTGGTCCGGATGGATGAGGGTCTTCCCGTCGAAGCCGAGGTCCCGCCCCTGGCGGCAGGCCGCCTCGAGCCCCGCGCCGTCGTCGAGGGCGAGGTGGACGCCGTCCAGGGCGGCGAGGCCGCGGGCGCGCGCCGCGAGGAGGAGGAGCCCCAGGCTGGTCAGGACCTCGGCCCGCCCGGCGGTGGGGCGGGCGCCGAGGTCCTTCGCGAGGTCGCTCGTCCCGGCCACCAGGCCGGCGAGCCGCGGGGAGGCGGCCGCGATCTCGGCCGCCGCCAGCACCCCGCGCGGGGTCTCGATCATGCACCAGAGGGCGAGGCCTGGGGGCGCGCCGGCCGCGGCGAGGGCGCGCTCCGCGGCCACCACCTCCTCCGGGCGCTCCACCTTCGGCAGGCAGACCCCGTCCGCCCCGGCGGCGGCGACCGCCGCCAGGTCGCGCGCCCCCCAGGGCGTGGCGAGCCCGTTCACCCGGACGAGCCGCTCCGGCGCGGCCGGCCCGGCCGCCAGCGCGGCCACCACCTGGGCGCGGGCCGCCTCCTTGGCGGAGGGGGCGACCGCGTCCTCGAGGTCGAGGATCAGGCCGTCGGCGGGGAGGGTCCCCGCCTTGGCGAGCGCGCGGGCGTTCGCCCCGGGGACGTAGAGGACGCTCCTTCGTGGGCGGACGTCGGGCATGCGCTCTAGCCGGGCGGCCAGGTCATCTGCCGCCCGCCCAGCACGTGGACGTGCAGGTGGAAGACGGTCTGGCCGCCGTCGCGGTTGGTGTTCATCACCGCGCGCCACCCGCCCTCGGCCAGCCCGCGCTCCCTGGCCAGCGACGCCGCCACCCGGAGCAGCTTGCCCGCCAGGGCCTCGTCGCCCGGCCCGAGCTCGTTCAGGTTCGCCACGTGCCTGCGGGGCACCACCAGGAGGTGGACCGGGGCCTGCGGGTTGATGTCCTGGAAGGCCACCGTGTCCGCGTCCTGGTGCACGAGCTTGGCCGGGACCTCGCCGCGGACGATCCTGCAGAAGAGACAGTCCGACATGTTCACCTCGCGTCAGAAGAGCCGGGTCGTGTCGAGCAGGATGGTGACCGGCCCGTCGTTCACCAGCGCCACCTCCATGTGGGCGCGGAAGACGCCCGTGGCGACCGGCAGCGCGCGCTCGCGAAGCCGGGCGCAGAACGCCTGGTAGAGCGTGTCGGCCGCCTCGGGCGGCGCGGCCTCGGCGAAGCTGGGACGGTTCCCCTTCCGGGCGTCGCCGAGGAGGGTGAACTGCGAGACCACCAGCACACCCCCGCCCACCTCGGCTACGGCGAGGTTCATCTTCCCCGCCGCGTCCTCGAAGACGCGCAGGCCCGCCACCTTGTCGGCCAGGGCCTGGGCGTCCTCGGCGGCGTCGGCGCGGGCCACGCCCAGGAGGACGAGGAAGCCCCGGCCGATCGCGCCCGACACCTCGCCCGCGACCCGAACCTCGGCCGACGAGACCCGCTGCACCACCGCGCGCATCGGATCTCCATGGCACGTCGCCGGCCGCGATTCAACCGGAGAGGCGCGGCCAGCCGGGGCGGCGCCGGCCCGGGGTGCGCGCCGTGACAGGCGAGGGGTCGCGTGCTAGACCGACCGCGCCGCTGGGACTCCCCATGCTCCTCCTCCGGGACGCGAACCGGTCGGATCTCGCCAGCCTCGCCGCCCTGGCGAAGGTGCTGAACACCGTCAACCTGCCCTTCGACCGGCGCGCCCTGGCCCAGATCATCGATCACTCCACCCGGAGCTTCGCGGGGAAGGTGCGGGACCCGCTCCGCCGGGCGTACGTCTTCGTGGCCGAGGACCCGCGCACCGGCCGGATCGTGGGGACCTCGATGGTGATCGCGCAGCACGGGACGCGCGAGTCCCCCTGCACCTTCTTCGACGTCTCCGAGCGCGAGCACTACTCGGGGACCCTCGACCGGCACTTCCGGCACCAGGTGCTCTCGATGGGCTACCACTTCGACGGCCCCACCGAGATCGGGGGGCTGGTGGTGGACCCGGCCCGGCGGGGCGGTCCGGAGAAGCCGGGCAAGCAGCTCGCCTACGTGCGCTTCCTCTACATGGCCACCTTCCCCGCCCGCTTCCGCGAGACGGTGCTCGCCGAGCTGATGCCGCCGCTCGGGCGCGACGGGCGGAGCCCGTTCTGGGAGGCCTTCGGCAAGCGCTTCACCGGCCTCGACTACCAGGAGGCGGACAAGCGCAGCCGGGAGAACAAGGAGTTCATCCAGCAGCTCTTCCCTCCGGTGGACGTCTACGCCACCCTCTTCCCGACCCGGATCCGGACCTCGCTCGGCGCGGTCGGGCCCGGCACCGAGCCGGTCCGGCGCCTGCTCGAGCGGATCGGCTTCCGGTACGTTCACCGGATCGACCCGTTCGACGGCGGCCCGCACTACGAGGCGAAGCTCGCCGAGGTGACGCTGGTCCGGGCGCACCGGCGGGGACGCCTCCACCCCCGGCCGCTCGAGGGCCCGGAGGGCTGGGACGCCCTGGTCGGCCTGCTCCCCTCGGGCGGGCGGACGCGTTTCCGCGCGGTCCGGACGAGCGTCTCGCCGGCGGGGGGGCTGGTGAGGATTCCCGAGGAAGCACGCAGGGTTTTGCGCGCGGCCCCGGGCGCGCGGCTGGGCTTCGTCCCCTTCCAGTAGCGACCGGGCGAGCAGGCCCCTTTTCGGTGTCGGAGGGATGGGCTAGATAGCTTGGCCCATGACCCTTCGCGCTCTCGTCGGATCCCTCCTCGCCTTCGGCCTCGCCACCGCCGCTCCCGCGGCGCGCGCGGGCGGCTTCTCCACCACCAACGTCCAGCTCCTCCAGGGCTACAGCTTCTCGGACGACTGGTTCCAGAACGGGGCGGGCGAGCACCCCAAGCACGGCACCGTCACCACCCTCACCCTGAACAACTTCGAGACCTGGGAGTACGGCGACAGCTTCGCCTTCGCCGACCTGATGCGGTACAGCACGCCGGCGGTGGCCGAGCGCTCGACCGTCTACCTCGAGTGGCACCCCCGCCTGTTCCTGAACCAGCTCTTCGGCCAGAAGGAGATGGGCTTCATCAAGAACTGGGGGATCGCGGCCGAGGTGAACCAGGGCGAGAATTTCTACGCCTACCTGGCCGGCCTCGGGCTCGACCTCGGCATCCCCGGATTCGCGGTCGCCGGCCTGAACATCTACTACCGGTACGACGAGTACGTGTTCCACACCTGGCAGGTGAGCCCGTTCTGGACCATCCCCTTCAGCCTGGGCAAGGTGCCCTTCCTCTTCACCGGCTTCGTGGACGTGAACGGCACCAAGTACGGGCCCGACCGGAAGAACGGGGTCGAGGTCTGGGCCCAGCCCGAGCTGCTCGTCGACGTGCTGGCGCCGTTCGGCGGCAAGGGCAACAAGCTCTACGTCGGGTCCGAGTGGTGGATCCACAGCGGCTACGCCTTCGGCGCGACCAAGACGACCCTCACCTCGGCTCCCCAGGTGATGGTCCAGTGGAACATGTTCTAGCCCGCCGACCGATCGAACCCCCTCCGAGGCCGCGCTCCGCGAGGGGCGCGGCCTCGCCGCTTTGCGGCGCCGGCGGCGCGGGAGCGGCGGCTCAGATCCGGATCAGCGTGGCCAGCCAGGCGCGGGCCGGCCCGCGCGGATCGTCCCGCTCGAGGGTGGCCGGGCTGATCCGGACCGGGGTGAAGAGCGAGCGGAAGGCGTCGCGGATGTCGTACTCGGCGAGCCGCTTCGGACCGGACCCGGGCGGCTCCTCGTCCGAGAAGCAGAGGAGGTGGAGGGTCGAGCCCGAGGAGAGGACGTCGGTGAGGGCGTGGGCGTAGGCGCGGCGCTCGTCCCGCTCGAAGAGGTGGAAGAGGCCGCAGTCGATCCCGGTCTCGAAGCGGCGCGGCACGCTCTTCCGGAGGTGCAGGGCGTCGCCCACGAGGAAGGTCGCCTGGAGCCCCCGGGCGACCGCCTTCTCCCGGGCGAGGGCGATGGCCACCGGCGAGCCGTCCACCCCGAGCACGCGGCGGCCGAGGGCGGCGAGGTGGAGCGCGTTCTCCCCGGTGCCGCAGCCGAGGTCGATGACGTCGCCCACGATCTCGCCCTCCGCCGCCAGGCGGACCACCTCGGCCTGGGGCCGGCCGATGTCCCAGGGCGCGCTCCCCGTCCGATACAGCTCGTCGAAGTCGTGGGGGGGGCGGGGCGCGTCGCTCATCCGTCGGTCCTCGTGGGGCGGCGCGCGCCGGGGCGCCGGCGGGCCTTCGCCCCCTTCTTGTCCCGGCGGCGCGCCGGGCGCAAGATCCCGCGCGCATGCCGTTCGAGCCCGCCTTCATGTCCCGCCGCGCCGAGTTCGAGGAGGAGCTCGCCCGGGTGACGACCCCGGCCGGCTGGACCGCCTTCAAGGCGCGCTGGTTCCACGACCAGCCCTGGCCGAAGCGGACCGAGGAGGCCCTCCTCGCCGCCCGCGGCGACGGCGCGCCGGTCCAGGCGGGCGGCCGGACCTTCCGGCGCGCCCCGCTCCCCGACGACCTCACCCCGGAGGCGCGGTATGCCTACTTCGCCGCCCTGGCGCGGGGCTTCGCCGCCACCTTCCCGCCCGAGGACCTGCCGGGCGCGGGCGGATCCCGGGTCCGCTACCACTGCCCCGCCTGCGAGCTCCTGAGCGACGACCCCGGGGAGCCCGCCTGCCCGCTCTGCGGCCGCCCGCTCCTCCGCATGCGGCTCGCCCCGCCCCCGCGGTGAGCGACGGGGGCGGGGAGGAGGGCGGGTGGCGCACCGTCCGGACCGGTGCTAGGTTCCGCCGCCGATGTCTCTCCTGACCAGCCCGGAGGACGGGCGCGGCCGGCCTTCGCCGGACGGCGGGGCGGGGCTCCGCTTCCCGGCCCTGCTCTGGGCGCTCCTCCACGTCCCCGTCATCCTCGCCCTCTACGCCGGCCCGATCGCCGCCGCGCTGCGGGCCACGCCGGAGGGTTACCGCGCCCTCCTCTGGCCGACGTTCGTGCCCCAGGCGCTCCTCCTCGGGCTCCTCGGGTTCGTGCTCGGGCTCCCCTTCGCCCCCTGGCCCCGCCTCTACCGCTTCGCCGCCCCCGCGGCGGCCGGGCTGGTGACCGCCGCGCTGTCGGTGGACGCCCGGGTCTTCGGGGCCACCGGCTTCCACCTGAACGGCTTCTTCTTCCGGGTCCTCTTCCAGGCGAACGCGCTGCGGGAGACCGGCGTACCGCCCGCCGCGGTGGCCCTGTTCGTCGCCGAGGTGCTCGGGCTGGTGGTGCTCGACGCGCTCGCCGGGGCCTGGTTCCTCCGCCGCTTCGCCGCCCGGCGCCGCACGTGGATCATCGCCCTGGCGCTGGTCCTGCTCTCCGCGGCGGAGCGGGTCTACGGGGCGAGCCTCACCTACTTCGGCGGGGCGGCGATCTTCGCCGCCTCGACCACCCTGCCGCTCCAGATCCCGGTGCGCATGGGCGACTTCGCCCGGGTGGTGTTCGGCAAGACGAACGTGCCCGATCCCTTCGCCGGCCAGGGGGCGTCGAAGCGCCTGCCTGCCGGGGTCGATCCCGCCGAGATCCGCTTCACCCGCACCCCCGACGTCCTCTTCGTGGTGGCGGAGAGCCTCCCCGCGAACCACCTCGACGAGCGCACCATGCCCAACCTGTGGCGGCGCTCCGCTGCCGGGGCGCGCTTCCTCCGCCACTACGCGGGGGCGAGCTCCACCAACTACACCCTCTTCTCCCTCGTCTACGGGCAGCAGGCGCAGAAGCTCGAGGCCACGGTCGGCTCCGGGCGCCAGCCGGTCCTCTTCCCCGCCCTGGCGCGGAACGGCTACGCAGTGAAGGTGCTGGCCGCCTCCTGCGTCGACTGGATGGACCTCAAGGACACGGTCTTCGCCGGGGTCCGCCCCGAGGACTTGCAGACCTGGTGCGAGGGGACCGAGCCCCCCGATCGCGACAAGGCCATGCTCGCCGCCGCCCGGGCCACGCTCGCCTCGGCGCCGCCCGACCGGCCGCTCTTCCTCTTCCTCTTCTTCTTCGGGACCCACTTCAACTACTTCTACGACCCGCAGCAGGACCGGGTGTTCGTCCCGGACTGGGACGGCGCCAACGGGATCAAGGCCACCAGCGCGCCCGGCCCGCTCATCGACGCCCGAGCCAGGAACGCCGCCCACGCCCTCGACCGCGAGCTCGAGGGGTTCCTGCGCGAGGTCGAGGCCCGGCGGGGCAAGTCTCCGCTGGTGGTCTTCACCGGCGACCACGGCGAGGAGTTCCGGCAGAAGGGTCACATCGGCCACGGCTCGGCGGTGACCAGCGAGCAGATCCACGTCCCCGCCGTCTGGTTCGGCCCGGGGGTCCCGGTGGGCGAGCCCCCGGTGGTCACGAGCCACTACGACATCCTGCCGACGCTCCTCGCCCTGCTCGGCGACACCCACCCTCCGGCCCTCTACTCCGACGGCGTCTCGATGTTCCAGGTGCCGCCCGACCGCTTCGTGGTCTCGACCGTCGGCTGGGAGCCCCAGTACGCCGCCATCGGCAAGGACCTCAAGGTCACCATGTACGCGGGGCTGGGGCGCGGGCAGCTCACCGATCCGGACGACCAGCCCATCGCGGACGCGCCCCTCCGCATGGCGCGGTCCGCCGGGCAGATCCTGAGGGCCCTCCGCGGCGAGGCCGAGCCCACGCCCGCCGCCGCGGACGGCGGCGCCGCGCCGGTCCAGGCCGCGCGCCCCTGATCGGCCGGAGCCGCGTCAGTCCCCGCTCGCGCTGACCACCGCCGCCGGGGCGGTCGGAGGCGTTCCCCCCGGGGCCACGCCCACCGCCGCCAGCGTGCCGAGCCAGAGCGCGGCCACCGCCGCGAGGAGGGCCACGCCCGCGACGAGATCGCGCCCCGGACGGCCGGTGCCGGCGAGCCGTGCCGCCGCCGCCGCCCGGTCGGCGGCGCCGTCCGTCGCCCGGTCGGCCCGCACCTCCCGGCGCGGCGGACGGACGCGGCCGAGGCCGGCACGGGCGGACGTCCCACCCCGGAAGGACGCTGAAAGGACGGACTCGCTCGGCGAGGACATCGTAGGCTCCTTTCCCCACGGCGGCGGCGCGCCGCTCGTGTCTCCAGGCATGGAGGTACCCATGGCACGGGGCGCTTTGAAGGCGCAGGGAAGCGCCGGGACCGCGCAGGAACGCGCGACCCTGGACTGGGGAAACCTCCGGTTCTTCCTCGAGCTCGTCCGCACCGGCAGCCACTCCCGCGCGGCGGCGCGGCTGGCCGTGGACCGCAACACGGTGGCCCGGCGGGTGGCGGCGCTCGAGGAGGACCTCGGGGTGGCGCTCTTCGAGCGCGGGCCGCAGGGCTGGCGGGCCACGGCCGACGGGCTCGAGCTGGCGGAGCTCGCCACCCGGGTGGAGGCCGACGTCCTCGCGCTCGCCCGCCACGCCGACGCCCGCGACCAGGCCCTCATCGGCAGCGTCCGGCTCACCACCACCACCCACCTGGCCGCCTGGCTGCTCGCCCCCGCCCTCCCGGACCTTCGCGCCCGTCACCCGCAGCTGGTCCTCGAGGTGGCCGCCGACCAGCGGGCCTTCGACCTCACCCGGCGCGAGGCGGACCTGGCGCTGCGCATGGGGCGGCCGCGGGACGCCGGCTTCGTCACCCGCAAGCTGGCCGACGTCGCCCACCGCCTCTACGCCGCCCGCGGCTCCGTGGCGGCCCGGCGCGGCTCGGTCGACGTCGCCGCCGACCTCTTCGTCGGCTACGACGAGAGCCTCGCCTCCTCCCCCCAGGAGCGCTGGTTCGCGAAGACGGCGCCCGACCGGGCGGTGGTCTTCCGCTGCAACAACACCGCGACCCTGATCGCCGCCACCCGCCTCGGCGTGGGGGTGGCGCTCCTCCCCTGCTTCCTCGCCGATCCCGATCCCGGCCTGGTCGCCCTCGAGGGACCCCCGGGCCCGATGCACGAGCTCTGGCTGCTCGTCCACGGCGACCTGCGGCGGACGCCGCGGGTGAAGGCGGTGATCGAGTGGGTGGACCAGCTCGTGGAGCGCGCCCGCCCCGCGCTCTGCGGGCGCCGCTGACCGCGGCCGGAGCTACTCGGGGACCAGCACCGTCCCGGCCGCCCCCGGCTCCTGCACCGCCCGGAGGAGGTCGCCCGGAGCGAGCTTCCCGACGATCACCACCGACCGCGCCCCGCCCCGGAGCACCTCGAACGACTCCTCGAGCTTGGGGATCATCCCGCCCGAGATCACCCCGGCGGCCACCAGCCGCTCGAACTCGCCCCGGGTGATGCGCGGGATGCGGCTCGCCGGATCCGTCACCTCCCGGAGCACGCCCGGGGTGGAGGTGACGAGCACCAGCGCGTCGGCCCGGAGCGCCCCGGCGAGCTGGCTCGCCACCGTGTCGCCGTTGATGTTGAGCGCCTGGCCCGCCTCGTCCATCCCCAGGCAGGCGAGGACCGGCACGTACCGCCGGGCGAAGAGGTCCTCGAGCAGGGGGAGGTTGAAGCCGGTGACGTCGCCCACCAGCCCCAGGTCGACCGGGTCCGGGCCCGCCCCCTGCATCACCCGGGGTGGCCGCCGGACAGCGCGGATGGCGTGGCCGCTCGCGCCGTGGAGCCCCACCGGTATCACCCCGTGGGCGAGGAGCCGGCCGCAGAGATCGACGTTGAGCTGGCCGGCCACCACGTACTTCATCACCTCCAGGGTTCGCGGGTCGGTGTAGCGGCGCCCGGCCACCATCCGCGTCTCCAGGCCGAGCGTCCTCTGCAGGGCGGTCGCCTGCGGCCCGCCGCCGTGGACGATCGCCACCCGCTCACCGCTCCGCACCAGGGCGGCGAGGTCCTCCGCCACCAGGTCCAGCTCCGGCGCGTGGACGATCTCCCCCCCGAGCTTCAGCACGACGGTCTTCATGGCGGCCACGGTCCTGGGGCGGCGAGCGAGGCCCTCTCGTCCAGCCCGAGCATGAGGTTCAGGTTCTCGATGGCCTGGCCCGCCCCGCCCTTCACCAGGTTGTCGAGGGCGCCGAAGGCGGTCACCGTCCTCGTGCCACCCCGGGCCGGGCCGGCCGCCACCCCCACCTCGGCGTGGTTGGAGCCCGAGACGGCCGCCACCTCGGGGAGCCGCCTCCGCGGCACGCGCACGAAGGGCTCGCCGGCGTAGGTCTCGCGGTAGAGCGCCTCGAGCCGCTCCTTCGTCCAGGCCTCGGGGAGCTCGAGGAAGGCGGTGGCGAGGATCCCGCGGCCGAGCGGGGCCGAGATCGGCACGAAGCGGAGGGCCAGGTCGCGCGCCCCGGCCTGGGTGAGGGTCTCGGTGATCTCGGGCACGTGCTGGTGCTCGAGGGGCCGGTAGGTGCGGAGGTTCGCGGCGCGGACCGGGTGGTGGGTGCCGGCGGAGGGGGCGGCGCCGGAGCCCGAGGAGCCGGTGATCCCCTGGACGTGGACCACGCCCTCGAGGAGGCCGGCCCGGGCGAGCGGGAGGAGGGCGAGGGCGATGGTGGTGGCGAAGCAGCCCGGCGAGGCCACCCGCGCCGCCCACCGGATCGCCTCGCGGTTCAGCTCCGGGAGGCCGTAGACGAAGTCGCCGAGCCGCGCCGGGCAGGGGTGCTCGCGCCCGTACCAGCGGGCGTAGGCGGCCGGGTCCTTGAGCCGGAAGTCGCCGCTCATGTCCACGATCCGGACCCGGGCGGTGCGCGGGTCCCGGAGGATCGCGTCCACCGCGCCGGCCGAGACCCCGTGCGGCAGGCCGAGCAGCACCGCGTCCACCCCGAGCGCCGCCTCGACCGGCGAGAGCGCCTCGAAGACCAGCTCGGTCAGCCCCTCCAGCGCCGGGTCGGCGGCCGAGAGCGGCTCGCCCACCAGGTCCACCGAGGCCACGCGCACCAGCTCCACCTCGGGGTGGACGAGCAGGCGGCGGATCATCTCCGCGCCGCCGTAGCCGGACCCGCCGATCACCGCGGCGCGGAAGCGCTTGCCGGTGGCCATCGGCCGCCCTTATACCGGGAGCGCCCGCGGCCGGCCAGCCCGGCCCGGAGGCGGCGAGGAGCGCATGGCGGAGCGCCTGGAGAGCGCGCTGAGCTGGCTCGGGACCCAGCGGGGGGCGATGGAGTCGCTCCTCGAGCGGCTCGTCCGCCAGGGCTCCTTCACCCACGACCGGCCCGGGGTGGAGGCGGCCCAGCGCCTCGCGGCGGGCGAGCTCCGCGCGCTCGGGCTCGAGGTCGAGCTCCGCCCGTCCACGCGCTTCGGCCCCCACCTCCTCTTCTCCGGGCGAGGGCCGGGCGCGCCGGTCTTCCTCCTCGGCCACGCCGACACCGTCTTTCCCCCGGGCTCGTTCGAGGGCTTCCGGCGGGACGGCGACCGCGCCACCGGCCCGGGCGCCTTCGACATGAAGGGCGGGCTGGTGGTGATGCTCCTCGGGCTCGCCGCCGCCCGGCGGGCCGGCCTGCTCGAGCGCCGGGCGGTGCGCGGGATCCTGGTGGCGGACGAGGAGGTGGGGTCCCCGGAGTCCCAGCCCATCATCGTCGCCCACGCCCGGGGCTCGGCCTGCGCCCTCTGCTTCGAGTCCGGCCGGGCCGGCGACCGGATCGTCACCCGGCGCAAGGGCGTGGCCGGGCTCCGGGTGGAGGCCCGCGGGGTGGCGGCCCACGCCGGCAACGAGCCCGAGCGCGGGCGGAGCGCGATCTGGGCGATGGCGCGCTTCGTCGATCGGGCCCAGGCGCTGGCCGATCCCGGTCGCGGGCTCACCGTCAACGTGGGCCTGATCTCCGGCGGGACGGCGCGGAACACCGTCCCGGCGGCGGCCGCGTGCGAGGTGGACCTCCGCTTCGAGGCCGAGCCCGACGGGCGGCGGCTGGTCGAGGGCCTCCGGCGGGCGGCGGCCGAGGCGGCGCTCCCGGGCACGGCGCTCGAGGTGGCCGAGGCGGGGTGGCGGACGCCCCTCGAGCGGACCGCGGCCTCGGCCGCCCTGGCCGAGGAGTACGGCGAGTGCCAGCGGGAGAGCGGCCTCGGCGCGGGCGAGGCCCCGCTCGTCGGCGGGGGCTCGGACGCGTGCACCACCGGCGCGGCCGGGATCCCGTCCATCGACGGCCTGGGTCCGCGGGGGAGCGGCTTCCACACCCCCGCCGAGGAGGTCGACCTCGCCTCGCTGGTCCCGAAGGCGGCCGCCTTCCTCCGCTTCCTCGCGCGCCGCGCCGGCTAGCGGGGGCTGCGCCCCTCCCCGGCTCCGGCGGGGCCCCTCCCCTCGACGACGCGGCTCACTCCACCCGCGCCGCCCCCCAGCAGGCGAGCACCTTGCGGCCGGCCGCGGCGCGGCCCGCGCCGTCGCCCTCGGCGTATCGCCCCAAGGTGAACCTCGGGCCCCGCGCCGGCGCCTCGCCGAACGAGGGATCGACCGGCACCCAGCCCGACGACGTCCGGACCTCGGCCCAGGCGTGCCAGACGAAGCCGAGCCCGTCGAAGGCCACCCCGACCGCGGTGCGACCGAGGGCCCCCGCCCGGGCCGCGGCGGCGAGCCAGGCGGCGGTCTTCTCCCGGCAGCTCGCCCCGGAGGCGCGCGGCGGAGGGAGGCCCCGCGGGAGCGCTCCCGCGGGCGGATCCCGGGGGACGCCGCAGAACGACCGCGCGGCCCGCGCGTCGACCGGCCCCTCGACGCGCGAGCCCGAGAGCCGCGGGGCGCGCTCCGGGACCCGGGCGGCGGGATCGCGAACGAAGCGGAGGCGGTCCTCGACCAGGACCTCGGCCGGGAACCCATCCCGACCCGGCCAGATCGTCTCCCGGGTGCCGTCCACCTCCGCGCGCAGGACCGGCCCGTCCGGCCGGGCGCAGGCCCGGATCGCCCGGCCGCCCTCCTCCTCGAAGCCGTCGGCGCAGGCCTCCCCGGCCCGGGCGGCCGCCGCCAGCACCACCTCGGCGAGGGCGGAGGGGACCCGGCCCGCCGGCCCGGAGCGCGCCCGCTCCGCCCCGTCGGCCACCGCGCGCAGCCGCCCGCCGCGGTAGCGCCCGGCTCGGTCCACCTCGACCTCGACGCGCCGGCTCGAGAGGGCGCCCCCCGCCTCGGCCGGCCCGCGCAGCTCGACCTGGTAGACCGCGCGGCAGGCCCCCGCGGCGCAGCGGATCTCGAGGGCGGCCACGCCCACCGGCTCGCCGGCGAGCGTCACCCGGTACCGGACCGACCCCTGCGGCAGCGCCGCGAGGGCCAGCGCCGCGAGGAGCGCCGTCACCGCCCCTCCGGGGCGGCCCGGGCGGCCCGCCGCCGGCGGAGGGCGATCACGAGCACGACCAGGCCCGCGAGCGCCAGCACGACCCAGGCGACGGCGGTGTAGCGGTCGAAGAGGAGCACCAGCTCGTCCACGCTCCTCGCCACGAACGCCCCGGCGGCGAGGAGGAGCGCGTTCCAGGCGAGCGCGGAGAGGCCGCCGAAGAGGAGCGTGGTCCCGAGGGGGATCCGGCTCGCCCCCGCCGCCAGGAAGATGAAGGCGCGGATCCCGGGGAGGAAGCGGTTCGCCAGCAGGATCCCCACGCCGTAGCGGCGGTAGGTGGCCTCGAAGCGGGCCAGCCGCTCGACGGTGAGGGGGCCGCGCCGCGCCGCGCCGCGGTCGATGCGCCGGCCCAGGGAGCGCCCGAGGGCGTGGTCCACCCAGGCCCCCGCCACCGCCCCGAGGGTGAGGACGGCGAGGGCGAGCGGCCAGGAGATGGCCCCGTGGACCGCGTACCAGGAGCCGAGCACCACCAGGAAGTCGCCCGGGAAGGGCGGGAACACGTGCTCGACGAAGGTGGCGAAGAAGAGCACGGCCGGCGCCGCCTGGCCGGTGCGCGAGACCAGGTCGGCGAGGCGCGCGGTGAGGGACTGGAGCGTCGGCACCGGCGCCATGTTAGCCGAGCGCGGGCGTCCCCGCTCGCCCGGCGGCCGCGCCCCTGTGCTAGCTTCCCTCGCCTTGAGCCTCCCCTCGACAGCGGGCCCGGCGCGCCCGCGCTGGCCGCTCGCGCTCGCCGCCCTCTGGCTGGCGATCGGGTACCTGAACGTCGCCCGGGGCACGGCCCATACCGGAGCCGACTACCGGATCTGGGCCTTCGAGCACCACTGCTACTCGGACATCATCGCCATGCACGGCGACCGGTACCTGGGCGGTGGCCGGCCGCTCCCCTACCTCGAGGACCGGATCGAGTACCCGGTGCTGCTGGGCCTCGCGCTCTACCTGCCCTCGTTCGCGCCCGGCGGGGCGCTCGGCCACTTCACCGCCACCTACCTCTTCCTCGCGCTGTGCCTGGCGGTGGCGTTGCTCGCGCTCTGGCGCACGCGCGGGACCGCTCCCTGGTGGCTGGCCGCCACCCCGGCGCTGGTCTACTACGCCGGGCTCAACTGGGACCTCCTCCCCATCGCCCTGCTCGCGCTCTCCGCCTGGGCGCTGGAGCGGGAGCGGGCGGGGGCGAGCGGCGCCCTCGCCGGGCTCGGGATCTCCGCCAAGCTCTTCCCCGGGACGCTCGTCCCGCCCGCGCTGGCCGCGCTCGGCGCCCGCCCGCCCCGCCGTCCCCTCCTCGCCTTCGCCGGCGCGCTCGGGGCGGTGATCCTGGCGGTGAACCTCCCCCTCGCCCTGGCGGCCCCGGACGCCTGGAGCTGGTTCTTCCGGTTCAACGCCACGCGCGGCGCGGAGAACTCGATCTGGGACGCCCTCCAGGTCGAGCGCGGCCCGCTCCTCGCCCTCCTCTCCACCGGCCCGCTGCTCCTCGCCACCGCCCTCGCCGGGGCGGCCGCCTTCCGCGCGGCGCGCGCCGGCGGCGAGGCTGCCCGGGCGGTGCGGCTCGGGACGGCGCTGGCGCTGGTGACCTGGATCGCCACCAACAAGATCTGGAGCCCGCAGTACGCGCTCTACGGCTTCCTGGCGGGCGCGCTCGCCGCCGCCCCGGCCGGCTTCTTCTTCCCGCTGGCGGCCGTCTCGGTGGCCGACTTCCACGTCGCCTTCGAGGTCCGCGCCCGTCGCTGGGAGCCCTGGTTCCGCGACCACGTGTTCCACCGGGACGCGGTGGTCCGCACCTTCCTCTGGCTCCTGCTCGCCCTCTGGCTCGGCCGCGAGCTGTGGCGCGTGGCCCGCGCCGCGCCGCGCGCGCCGACGCCGGGCGGCGCCGCTCCCGCCCGCCCCTGATCTCCCCGGGCCGGCCGCCCGCTCGGGGCGGGTGCCGCACGGCGCTGGTGATCGACCCCGCCCTCGGGTACGTGCTCTGCCTCGCACCGCTCCAGGGCTCCGCCCGAGGTCCGCCCCCATGTCCCGCTCCCAGGCCGCCCCGACCGCCGCCCCGCCCGCCAGCCCGCCCCCGCCCGCGCCCGCGCCCTCCGGCCACGCCCCCTTCGTCTCCGCCGGGCAGGAGCTGCCCGAGCTCTCCTTCGGGCCGGTGGTGGTCGGGGCGCTCCTCGGGATCCTCTTCGGCGCGAGCTCCATGTACCTCGTGCTCAAGGTCGGGATCACCGTGAGCGCGAGCATCCCCGTGGCGGTGCTCTCCATCACCCTGTTCCGCGCCTTCTCCCGCGCCTTCAAGACCCGGCGGGCCTCGATCCTGGAGAACAACATCGTCCAGACCACGGGCAGCGCCGGCGAGGGGATCGCCTTCGGCGTGGGGGTGACCATGCCGGCGCTCCTCATCCTCGGCTTCGACCTCGAGGTCGGCCAGGTGATCCTGGTCTCGGTCCTCGGCGGGTTGCTCGGGATGCTGATGATGATCCCGCTCCGGCGCGCCCACATCGTGAAGGAGGCGGGGAAGCTCGCCTACCCGGAGGGCACCGCCTGCGCCGAGGTGCTCATCTCGGGCGAGAAGGGGGGGACCACCGCCCGGACCGTCTTCGCCGGGCTGGGGATCGGGGCGGTCTTCGCCCTCGGCTACAAGGCCTTCGCCCTCTTCAAGGACATCCCGGAGCGCGTGTTCGGCCGCTGGTACGACGGGGGCAACCTCTCCCTCGAGGTGGGGCCCGAGCTGCTCGGGGTGGGCTACATCATCGGGACCCGGATCGCGCTGGTGATGGGGGCGGGGGGGATCCTCTCCTCGCTCGTCCTCATGCCCGCCATCAAGCTCTTCGGCTCGGGGGCCACCTCCCCGGTCTACCCGGCCACCACGCTCATCCGGGACATGAGCCCGGACCAGATCTGGCACCAGTACGTGCTCTACATCGGCGCCGGGGCGGTGGCCGCGGGCGGGATCATCTCCCTCGCCCGCTCCCTCCCCACCATCGTGGGGGGGGCGGTCCGTGGGCTCGCCACGCTCCGCGACGCGAGCGCCGCGGCCCTCGGCAGGCCGCGCACCGATCGCGATCTCCCCGGCTGGATCGTCCTGCTCGGCTCGGCCGGGGTGGTGGTGGCCTGCACCCTGGCTCCCTCCCTCAAGATCAACCTCCTCGGGGCGGCGCTGATCGTGGTCTTCGGCTTCCTCTTCGTCACCGTCAGCTCCCGGCTCACCGGCGAGGTGGGGAGCTCCTCGAACCCCATCTCCGGGATGACGGTCGCCACCCTGCTCCTCACCAGCCTCGCCTTCCTGGCGCTCGGCTGGGTGACGCCGGTCCACAAGTTCGCCGCCCTCTCCATCGCCGCGGTGGTCTGCATCGCCGCCTCGAGTGGCGGCAGCACCTCCCAGGACCTCAAGACCGGCTACCTGGTTGGCGCCACCCCCTGGCGGCAGCAGGTCGCGATCCTGGTGGGGACGGTCTCCTCCGCCCTGGTGATCGGCTTCGTGCTCCTCAAGCTGAACGACGCCAGCACCGTCTACGCGCACCGGGACTTCCCCGGGTTCCGCGCCGACCCGGCCGCCCTCCACGAGCGGACCCGGCTGCGTGGCCCGGACGCCGACCGCGACCGGGGCGAGTACCGGGTGCTGCGCCTGGCCGAGCCGGAGGGCGCCGTCCCGGCCGGCAAGTACCTGGTCGACGACATCGGCCGGATCCGCTACGTGGAGGACCCGGGCATCAACGGGGCGGTGACGGTCCGCGACGACGGCGAGCGGGTCGCCAAGTTCAACGCCCCCAAGGCGATGCTCATGTCCTTCATCATCGACGGGATCATGTCCCGGAGGCTGCCCTGGGGCCTGGTGCTGATCGGCGCCTTCGTCTCGGTGGTGCTGGAGCTGTGCGGGCTCTCCTCCCTCGCCTTCGCGGTCGGCGTCTACCTCCCCCTCTCCACCTCGACCCCCATCATGGTGGGCGGGATGGTGCGCTGGCTGGCGGAGCGGAGCGGCCCGAAGGCCCGCACCGTGGCCGAGGAGGAGAGCGGGCCCGGGGTGCTCCTCAGCTCGGGCCTGATCGCGGGCGCCTCGGTGGCGGGGATGTCGGTGGCGCTCATGCAGCTCACCGAGCCGACCCGCCGGCTCCTCGAGGCCGTCGACCTCTCGGCCCGCTTCCCCGCCTTCGCCCGGAGCGACCTCGCCTCCCTCCTCCTCTTCCTCGGCCTCGCCCTGGTCCTCTGGGCGGTGGCCGCCGGCCGGCTGCTCCGGGGGCGGCCCCCTGCCCCTCAGTAGTCCTTGGTCCAGACCAGGCTCGCGCCCCCGGTGTTCGCGTCCCCGTAGCGGGACTCGAAGTTCCAGCCCTTCCCGATCCGGTACTCGAGCCGCACCTCGTTGGTGTTCTCCCCCAGCTCGGGCCGGGCGTCGAAGCGGCGGATGTAGCCCACGTAGACCTTGTCATTGACCACCTTCCCCGCGCGGAGCTGGGAGGGGTCGAGGCTGACCGTGTCGACGGGCAACCGGTTGGAGACCAGGTCCTGGAAGGCCTGGGTGGAGAGCGCCGCCAGCGCGGCGTTCCCCACGTCCTGCCCGGTGAGCGCCTGGTTCCCGCCGCTGCTCGCGGGCTTGATGTCGGTCCGGCCGGTGGCGATGAGGAGCGCGATCTGGGAGTCGTCCAGGGCCGGCTGGGAGCTCATGTGCACCTCGGGCTTGGTGAGCGGGCCGGCCACCGCGACGGTCACGGTGGCGGCCGGGTTCTCGTAGACCGCCTTCACGTCCAGCATCGCCGCCTTGGGCGGGCCACCGCTGAAGGTCACCTTGCCGTTCTGGACCAGGAACGTGCGCCCGTTGATGGGCTCCACGAAGCCGCGCACCACCTCCACCGTCCCGGTGACCAGGTCTCCCTCGGCGCCGTGCTCGTAGGTGACGTCGGCCTTGAGATCGAGCTGGAGTCGCGGCTTGCTGCCCACCACGGACACCTTGGTCGGGACGAGGAGCCGGAGCGTGATGGCGTAGGGCTTCTCGCCCGCGCCCGGAGCGGCGGCGTTTGCCCCCTTGCGCGGCGGACGGCCGACGACGATGTCGACCCGCCGGTCGATGGACTGGAGCTTGCGGGGCGTCTGGCGGGGGAGGTGGATGGTGCCGCGGTCGACGGTCAGCGTGGCGTCGAGGGCGCCCGGCCGGGAGCTGCCGCTGGCCCGGACCACCAGCTCCTCCACCCGGGCCACCTCGGTCCCGGCCCGCACCAGCGAGAGCCCGTGGGCCTCGAGCCCCCCCTCGAGCTTCCCCTTCCCGCTGGCGATGCCGCGGAGGGCGCCGTGCGCCTCGAGCGTCCCCTCGCTCCGCCGGGCCGAGAGCTTCTCGAGCTCGACCGCGTCCTCGGACACCTTCAGGCCGATGGCGATCCCGGTCCACTCCCCGAGCTCCGCCACCGCCACCGCCCCGCGCTCCACCCGGAGCGTCCCCCGGGGCGTGAGCCGCGCCAGGGGACCGCGGGCGGAGACGTCGGCCTCCAGCTTCCCGGCGGCCTCCCGGAAGAGGCTCGGCGCCAGCGCGGAGAGCACCCCCAGGTCGAGCGCCTGGGCGCGCACGGTCGCCTCCGCGGGGGCGGCCCGCAGCGCCTCGCCCGAGGTGCCGAGGCCGAGCGGGGCCTCGACCGCCACCGAGGCGGCCAGGGTCCCCCCGGCGGCGGGGGCGAGCTCCACCGCCGCGGTGCCCCGCGAGCCCTCCCAGCGGGCCTTCAGGCGGGCGTTGCCCAGGGGGCGGCCGTCCAGCACCATGCCCGTGCCGGAGGCCTCGAGCGAGCCCTGGAGCGCCGCCAGCGTCCCCGAGGCGGTGAGGCGCGCCTCCACCGCGCCGGAGACCGGGAGCCCCGCCTCGGTCGCGTGCGAGAGCGCCGCGCTCGGCACCGTCGCCTCGAGCTGCAGGGGCGCCCGACGCAGCCCTTCCCCCCGCGCCAGCCGCTCCGGCGGAGCCCCGAGCGCTCCGCGGACCGACAGCACCTCCTCGCCGGCGACCGCTCCGCGGACCGCCACCGCCAGCCGATCGGCCGCGGCGGTGACCTCCACCCTGGCCCCGATGCGCGAGACCCCCAGGGCGGCGCCCTCCGAGAGCTCGAGGGTCGCGCCCCCGCGCGGCGCCAGCGGTGGCCCTTCCAGGTGGGCGGTCCCCGACACCTTGCCCGCGAGCTCCTCCGGGATCCCGAGCCGCCCCGAGAGCGCCGACAGGTCCAGCTCCGAGAGCTGCACGTCGCCGGTGACCTTCGCGGCGGCGAGCCCCCGGAGCGCCTCGCCCGGCCGGGCCAGGAGGTCGGCGAGGTCGAGCGGCAGGGACGCGTCCGCCACCAGCGTGCGGCGCCCGCCCAGCCCGGCCTCGGCGTGCGCCTCCATCCGGACCCCGGGGACGTCGGCCCGCAGCGAGAGCGAGATGCCCGAGAGCTCGTCGTAGACCCCGCCGGTGAGGCTGGCGGAGAGGCGCAGCGCCGGCGCCCCCACCGCGCCCGAGAGCTCGGCCGCGCCGGAGGCGGAGCCCGAGGCCGGCAGGTCGAGCCCGGCCGCGCGGAGCACGGCCTCGAGCGGCACCTCCTCGGCCCGGAGGGTCGCCTCGAGCGGGGCGCCGGGCCGGCCCTGGAGCGGCACGGGGACGTCCGCCCGGAGGTCCACGCTCCCGCCGCCGGCGCGGGTGACCGCCAGGGCGACGGCGGCCCGGCGGGCGGCGCCGTCGAAGCGGAGGTCGGCGAGCGCCGTGAGCCCGGCCAGGCCGTGCACGGCCCCGCCCGACACGCTCAGGTTCCCCTTCACCGTGGCCGCGGCCGGCTCTCCGGAGGCCCGGAGGTCGGCCGAGACCGTCCCGCCGATCCCGATCCCGGCGGGGAGGAGTCCGGCCGGCAGCCCCTCCAGCCGGACTCCCGCCAGGACGAGGTGGGCGTCGAGCACGCCCGACCTCGCCAGGCCGCCCTCGAGCACCAGGCGCTGGCCTCCTCCCTCCAGCTCCAGCCGATCCACCCGGGGCCCGTCCAGCGAAACGGTGGCGGGCTCGCGGAGGGCGTAGCGCGTGCCGGGGTAGCCCAGGGTCAGCTCCGACACCTCGACCCGCGCCCAGTCCGGCGTCCTGCGCCCGCGCGCCGCGAGGGTGACCGGGTCGCGCCCCAGGCCGGGCACCAGCGCGGAGGCCGAGAGCTGCCCCTCGCCGCCGGCGGCGAGGGTGGCGCGGAGGAACAGGGCGCGGGCCCACTCCTCGCCCCCGGTCACCACGCGCTCGGCGGTCGCGTCCACGTGCCCCTCGGGGGCGCGGGGCCAGCCCGACAGGTGCACCTCGCCCCGCACGCCGCCCAGCTCGATGTTGCCCGCGGCGAAGGCGGGCGCGTCCACGGTCGCGTCCGCGGTGGGGGCCGCGGTCGTGCCCGCCAGGCTGGCGCCGATCCGGCCGTGCCCGGCGAGCTCCGGGACCTTCTCGCCGAGGAGCGAGGAGACGTTGGCGAGCGCCCTCGACAGGTCGCCGACGGTGGCGTCCACCTTGCCCCCCACCGGCCCGCCCTCCTTCCAGCGGCCGCTCCCCTCGATCGCGATCCCCGGGGCGGAGAGGGAGAGCCGCTGCACCTCCCAGGCCCCCGGCTCGATCCGCGCCACCGCCTCGCCCGGCCCGACCTCCCCGCCGCGCAGGCGCGAGCGGGAGAGGGTGAGCTCGAGCCGGCCCCGGGTGGTCCGGAGCGCGTCGCCCGCGACCGCGCCGTGGGCGGTGAGGGTGATCCGACCGGCGGGCAGCGTCGCGTCCACC
>Ga0335076_10000220_pt1 | contig 48511 bp, 40 predicted proteins | sample Lox_Sample_25_FD_206717 | JGI IMG/M metagenome (GOLD analysis project Ga0335076, IMG submission 206717) | Soil microbial communities from Loxahatchee National Wildlife Refuge, Florida, United States - Lox_Sample_2.5 | ecosystem: Environmental > Terrestrial > Soil > Wetlands | place: USA... | reverse complement strand
TCCCACCCCCTCCCCGCGACCGCCCGCCCCCCCCCGCCCGGCCCCGGGCCGGCGCCCCCCGGGTACCCCGTTAGCATTTAGTAAATGGCGGCGGCAACCCAGCAAAGTCCCGCGTCATTGGACGGATATCATGAGGCTCGACCCAGAGGTTCGTTTTCCTTGCCCGACTTGATCCTCGGTTTTGGTAATCCGCTCCGCTCCGACGACGGCTTTGGCTGGAGAGCCGCCGCGGCTCTTGAGCAGGAACTGTCACGACGGGACATTTCGGTCATCACCGCGCACCAGCTGACGCCAGAGCTGGCCGAATCGGTCGCCAACAGCTCGCGCGTCTTGTTCCTCGACGCCTCCCATGACGGCCGGCCGGGAGAGATCCGCATGGAGCCCGTCCACCGCGATCCAAATTTTCAGCCCGGCGCGATTTCCCACCAGCTTTCGCCCTCGGCACTGCTGGCCCTGGCGTACTACGATCGCGGATCGGAGCCTGATGCGGCGCTGCTCACGGTAACAGGAGAGAATTTTGACCTTGGAGAGAATTTTTCGCCAGCGGTGCAAGAAGCCTGGAAGCCTTGCCTGGAGCGGGTTCTGGAGTGGGTACGAGCTTTGTAATCTGTAGGATAACCGACTAACACTTTGGTGGCGTCCGCTTGGCACACGCGTGCCATTCTCAGATTGACGCCATCGTCTTACATTGCCTCTGAGCAGTTCTGGGGGAGGGCTGCCCGGGCGTCCTGAGTCGAAAGACTCGGACGCCCGTTTAATTTTTTGGGGGCTTGCGGCGGACGGTCCCGCTAGTTCGTGGAGATGGTGAAGTTCACCGTGATGCGGGCTTGAGTCTCAACCGGCTGTCCGCTCTGATAGTAGGGTTTGAAGCGCCACTGCTTTACCGCTTCGCGGGCAGCGGCCGCGAGAATCGTAGGGCCGCTCACGATCTGCAGTTCCTGGATGGACCCTTCACGCGAGATCAAGGCCTGCAGAATCACCGCGCCCTGCACCTTCATCTGGCGCGCCAGCAGAGGATAGTCGGGAGGCACAGAAACGGTCACATTCTGCTGTGTCTGCGGAGACATCTGTACCCGGTCGGCGGCATTGACCACCGCCTCCTGCGTCGCCGGCGGACTTTGCGGCACCGGCGATGCCGCACCCGAGTCCATATCCAGGCGGATGGCGTTACTGCGCGCCGGCACCTGGGTATGACGATTGCCGGCGACGACTTCCACCTGCAGAGCCGGCAGCGCAGCGCGTTCGGTCGTGGCGGTGAAAGGCGCGGTTGCTGCCGCGGGTTCCGAGGGCTTGATCGTCGCGTGTTCGGTCTTGCTGGAGGCCGTGCTGGCTGGCGGCGCAGCCAGAGCGGTTGCGGCCTTCTTCCGGGGCGCCGCCGTGTCTTGAGCTTCTTCGCTTGCGGGAAACCAGAAATCCCAGTCTTTGAGGACGACCGCCAGCAGCGCTACCAGGAGGATGCCGAGAGCGATCAGCATCCTCTTGCGCTGCACCGCTGGATCGGGAACTGCAGGCAGCAACCGCCGTTCCGGGTAAAGGTCCCGCTGGGTCTGATCGTCAGGCGTCGGCACGAAACCACCTCGTACAACAGGAGTGGGCCTTGGGGGTGGCGCGCAAAAACAAGTATGCCCTGAAACCGGCGGCAACGCCAGAGAATCCAGCGGCGGCTTGAGCCGCCCCGCGCTGGAAGCGCCGTGTGACCCTTATCACATCCACATGTGGCACGTATCACCGCCGAAGGTTCTGGCAGGACGCACACTGAGTCCGTGACATCCGTCACAGGGTGTTGAGCGGTGCGACCCAAAACAGCCGCTGCACCCGGAACGGTACACCCAAAAGGGGGGCGCCAACATGCTCTCACCATATGGACTCGACATCATCGAAAGCTGCCTGACCTGCAAGATGCGGGCCGACCGGATCTTCTGCGACCTGCCCACTTCGGCGCTGCAATCCTTCGAGAGCATCAAGTACGCCACGGCGTATCCCAAGGGCGCGGTGCTGTTTGTGGAAGGCCAGGCGCCGCGGGGCATTTTTGTCCTGTGTAAAGGGCGGGTGAAGCTGTCCATTTGCGCCAGCGACGGGAAGACCCTGATTCTGAAGATTGCCGAACCCGGCGAGGTGCTGGGCCTGAGCGCGACGGTTTCCGGCAAAGCCTATGAGTTGACCGCGGAAACCATCGATCCGTGCCAGGTCAATTTTGTGAAGCGGGAAGACTTTCTGCGCTTTCTGAAGGAACACAGCGACGCCTGTTTCAAGGTGGCGGAGCAACTGAGCGAGAAATACAACGTCGCCTGCCACGAAGTGCGCTCGCTAGGATTGTCGCATTCGGCTGGGGAAAAACTGGCCAAGCTGCTGCTGGAGTGGAGTTCGAAAAACGGCGAATCGCAGAAGCAGGAGCCGCGGCTGAAGCTGGCGCTGACCCACGAAGAGATCGCCCAGATGATCGGCACTTCGCGGGAGACGGTCACCCGCCTGTTTGCCGACCTCAAGAAGCGCCAGATCCTGCAGGCGAAAGGCTCGACGCTGGTGATCCGCAACAAGGCGGCCCTGCGCTCGCTGGCCACGACCGGCTAACGGGGCCGGTGCCCCGGGCTCTGTGCGTCGGGTCACCCTATTTCGTGATTGCAGTCACTGTTTCTCGCCTCTCCTTGAGTTATCAACGGTTAAGGAGAGAGGTATATGTCCCAGAGCTGCCTCGATTGCACCCAGCGATCGGATCGAGTTTTCTGCGATTTAGCTCCTAACGCTCTCGAAGCCTTTGACGGGATCAAGTCCACCCAGACGATCTCGAGGGGTACCGTGCTGTTCCGCGAGGGGCAGGCGGCTCGTGGTGTCTTTCTCCTGTGTGAAGGCCGTGTACGGTTGACGGTGTGTTCGGAGAATGGACGCCGCATGACCCTGCGTACGGTTACGCCCGGAGAGGTGCTAGGCCTGAGCGCCTGCCTGGCGGGCAGCGGTTTCGAAGTCACCGCCGAGGCGATGGACAACCTGCGGGTGGCAGCAGTCAGCCGGAAAGACCTGCTGCGCTTCCTGCGCGAGCATCGTGAAGCATGCCTGCACGTGGTCAATCTGCTGAGCGAAGATCTGCATCTTGCTTATGATCGCGTGCGCAGCGTAGGTCTGGGCCGAGTGCGGCGCCCTCGCACCGCCGCCGTGCACTGAACTGGTCGGCAGAACGCAGATTCTCTTCATAAGTATCCCGCGTTGAGCCCTCGTCCTGAGGGCTGCGTCCATTCGCCTACTTGTCTCGTTACTCCCTTTCATCCCAGAGTAGACGCAGCCAGGCGGATTTTTCGCTGAGTTTGCGCCGGCGTGAGTCCGTGGAGCGCCCCGCATTCTGCGCTCGGCTGACGATGGACAGGAGTGATGCGATGACAAAGGTATTGACGGTGGGGATGGTTCTGTTGCTCTGGGCGGCGTTGGCAGCGCGCGCAGCAGCTTCCGACAAAGCGGTGCCTGACAAACCTGCGGCGACAGCTGAGTATGCCGGATCCGACGCCTGCATGGCCTGCCACGAGGATGTTTACAAGAAGCAGTTCGAGGGCACGCCGCACTTTCAGACAACGAAGAAAGACGGGCACGGCTGCGAGTCGTGTCACGGGCCGGGAGCGGAGCACATCGCGGGCGGAGGGGACAAATTGAAGATCATTCGCTTTACCGAGCTGTCGCGAGCGGAGTCGAGCCAGCGCTGCCTGGAATGTCACGGAGAATCACAGACGCAGCGCCATCACGCGGTTTCCGGGCATGCCGGCAACGATGTCGGCTGTGTGGACTGCCACAGTCCGCATCATGCCAAAACCGAACAGCACCTGCTGACCAAGTCGCAACCTGAGCTCTGTTATGGCTGTCATGCCGCGACCCGGGCCGATTTTGCCCGTCCTTATCGTCATCGTGTGAACGAAGGCCTAGTCCAGTGCAGTGATTGCCACGACGTGCATGGGGCGGCCGGACTGCGGCAGGTGCGGGCGACGCAGGGAGGCGAGGCGACCTGCTACAAGTGCCACGCCGACAAGCAGGGCCCGTTTGTCTACGAGCACATGCCTGTCAAAACCGAAGGCTGCAGCAGTTGTCACACCGCGCACGGTTCGACCAACCCGCGGTTACTGCGTGTGAGTCAGGTCAACCTGCTCTGCCTGCAGTGCCACTCGTATCCGGGCCTGGGGCCGTCCGGTCCCGCGCACAACCAATCGCAGAAGTACCAGGCGTGCACCATGTGCCATGCCGCAATTCACGGATCGAACGCCAACGCGGCGTTCATGCAATAGGGAGGAATCTCATGACAAGTCGATTTGAAAATGCCGAACGCGAGCGAGAAGGTTCTTTCCTGGCGCATGTCCCGGTTGTGGTGGTCACCAGCTTGCTGGGGTTGAGTCTCATCGTACCCGCGGCCGCCTGGCCACAGGCGAATGCCTCGGCCACACCGGAAGAGGTCAACTACGGCGGCTATCGCATTCACCAGTCGATCGACGCCGGCTACCGGTTTTCGGACGTAACCGGCAACGAGAGCATGTACAACACCATGATCAACCTGCACGAAGGGCCCCGTATTTTCGAGCAGACGCTCTCCATGCAGTCGGAAGGCCATCCGGGCATGCTGTTCGATGACCTGTTTCTGACCAGCGTGGGCTGGGGGGGCGATCCTAACAATTATCTGCGCATGCGGGTGAACAAGAACCGGTGGTACGACTTTCGCGCGGCTTTCCGGCGCGATCAGGACTACTTCGATTTCAACCTGCTGGCCAATCCGCTGAACCCATCGACGTCGGTTCCAGCCGTGTCCGTCGGGATGTCTCCGCATGGCTTTGGGACGCGGCGGCGTATGAGCGACTTCGACCTGACTCTGTTGCCGCACAGCTTCGTCAGCTTCCGGTTGGGTTTTTCCCACAACAATATGAGCGGGCCGTCGTGGACGAGCATTCACGAGGGCACGGATGCACAACTCGCGCAGCCGTGGAACACGACGCAGAATATGTACCGCCTGGGGGCGGATATCAGGCTGATGGCGCGCACGGTCCTCAGCTACGACCAGTTCTGGAATGCGTACAAGGGCGATACGTCCGCGAATCTGAACGGCACGCCCTACGCGCTGGCGAATGGAACGCCGGTCGATCTGGGCTTGCCTTTCAATAGCGGCGCGAGCCAGCCGTGCGCGACGCCTCTGCTGGGCGATGGAACAGCGAACCCGGCCTGCAACGGATATTTCAGCTACAGCCGTTTCAATGCCACGCGGAATTCCTTTCCCACCGAGCAGGTGAGCCTGCGCAGCAACTACTTCCGACGGATGGATGTGACGGGGACCATCAGCTATACGGCGGGCGACATGAAGCTGCCGGGCTATGCGGAACTGTACGACGGTCTGACCACGCGGACGCGGGCGCGTAACTCCGACACCGAAGGAGCGGCGCTGGTCCATCGCGTGACCGCATCGGCGGAGGCCGGAGTCGTGATTCACCTGACCGACCGCTTGCGTCTTGTCGACAATTTCCGTTTTTACAACTTCCGCTTGCCCGGGGCTTACGATTACACCGCGACGACGCTGTTCGGGGCGACGCTACTGTCGGTGCCGAATGTGTTCGACACGGCCACCTGTCCTCCTCCATTCACGGCCGCAACCTGCCCGCAGCACAATGCAAGTTCGGGGGCCGACGTCACGGTCGTGCACGACCAGAACTATCTAAAACAGGATTTGAAGAGCAATACGGTGGAACTGCAATACGACGTCACGCGTAAGGTCGCGGCCCGGCTGGGATATCGTTACCAGCACCGCACGATCTTCGAGTCGTCCAGCGACGTGCAAGATCTGACGTTCTATCCGATGCTGGCCACGCGGGGCGCCTGTGCTACGGGGACCGTGGGCAGTGACGGCGCGTGTACCGTCAGTACCAGCAGCAGCGACGAGGCCACGACGGAGATCGAGGGACACTCGCTGCTGGCCGGCGTTTCTCTCCGACCGACTCGCGGGCTGCGGCTCAGCGTCGATACGGAGAAGTTTTATGCTGACCACTCCTTTACACGAATGAGCCCGCGCAAAGAGTCGCGGTATCGCGTGGTGGGCAGCTACGCGCCGCGGCCGTGGGCGGTGATCGGCGGGACAGTCAACACCCTTTCCAATTCAAACGACGATGCCGCCATCAACTTCCGGGGGCATAGCTACAACTACGGGTTCAACGCATCGTTGAATCCGCACCGGCGCTTTGGCCTGGATTTGGCGTACAACTACTCCGACTATTTGCAGAACTCGATCATCTGCTTCAACGACACGCCCCCTACTGGCGTGGTGTTGCCCATAGTGACGGGCGCGGGGGACTGCTCGGTCAATGACACCGCAAATCCGCTGTTGACCGACAGCTACTATCAGAACAATACGCACTATGGCATGTTCCTGCTGATGGTGCGGCCGCTGCCGCGTCTCACAACCCGAGCCGGTTACAGCGCGACCGCAGTCAGCGGGAAGACGCCTCAGTTCAATATCCTGCAGCCCCTGGGCTCACTGGCCTACGACTATCATCAGCCGCTGGCGAGCGTGGATCTCGACCTGGTGCGCAACGTTACATGGCACGCCGGCTGGAACTACTCGCAATACGGGGAGAACGACTTCGTGGGCCCGACGACGCCTCGTTACTTCCATTCCAACGAAGTGACACTCTCCCTGAAGTACGCTTTTTGAGAATGCCAGTTCCCCTCTTGGCGAGGCGGCTCCGGCCGCCTCTTTTTTCTGCTCCGCGACGGCCGCAGCCTACCGCGCTTTCATGTACTTAGGTGGTGTGACCGCAATCACTCCCCGACGTGTGCTGACTCACTGCCTGATGGTGCCTCACCCGCCAAGATAGAACGTCATAGGTTACTTCCCGCGGGTGAGGAGACAGTCTTCATGGCCACTACGTCTAGCCGCTGGGCCGCCACCAGGCTCGTGTGGGCTGGATTGTTGCTGTTCGTGCTGGGCGCATCCTCCGCCCCGGCCGCGGACGTCACCAACGACGACTGCCTGGCCTGCCACAGCGACAAAACCATGACCACGAAGCGTGGGGGCCGGACGGTCTCGCTTTTCCTGGACGGAAAGAAATTCGGCGGCTCGGTACACAACGCGCTTTCCTGCACGTCGTGCCACGCCGATCTGGAAGGCAAAGATCTTCCCCACGATGCGCCGCTGGCCCGCGTGCAATGCGGCACGTGCCACAGCGACGAACAGAAACAGCACGCGGCCTCGCTGCACGGTCGGGCAATTGCCAAGGGCGACCCGCTGGCGCCGCATTGTGTGGACTGCCACGGCAATCACGACATCCTCCCGGTCAAAGACCGGCATTCGGCGGTAGCGCCGCTCAACGTGCCGTTCGTGTGCGGACGCTGCCATCGCGAAGGCACGCCGGTCCAGTTGAACCGGAACATCGACCAGCACAATATTCTCGAGAACTATTCGGAGAGTATTCACGGGGAGGCGGTCCTAAAGAAGGGACTGATTGTGGCGGCCACGTGCGTGTCCTGCCACACGCCGCATAACATCCTGCCGCACACCGACCCCAACTCTTCCATCAATCGACGGAACATTGCTGCCACCTGCACGAAGTGCCACGCCGAAATCGAGGAGGTTCATCGCAAGACGATCCGCGGCGAACTCTGGGAGAAGGAAGCGCACGTTCTACCCGCCTGCCCGGACTGTCATCAGCCGCACAAGGTTCGGAACGTTTACTACAGCCAGGGGATGGCGGACGCCGATTGCATGCGCTGCCACGGCAACGAGAAACTGAAAGCGTCGGATGGCCGGAGCCTGTTTGTGAGCGCTGCGGAAATTGCGGGATCACGGCATGCCAGGCCAAGGACGCAGGCGACTCCGGTCGCCTGCAGCCAGTGCCACTCCGAAGTGAACGCCTCGCGTGTGCGTCCCTGTGAAACCATTACTCATCCGGTCGATTGCAGCAAATGTCACGAGCAGCAGGGCCAGCAATATCAGCGCAGCAAACACGGACAGCTTCTCGCCGCGGCAGACAAAACCGCTCCCAGTTGCAAGGAGTGTCACGGCACGCACCACATTCTCGACAAGCAGGATCCCGAGTCGCCTTCGTTCTCCACCAACGTACCGACACTCTGCGCGCGCTGCCACCGGGAGGGCCAAAAGGCTGCCGTCCGCTATACCGGAGCGCAGCACGAGATCGTTCAGCACTACACCGAGAGCATTCACGGCAAGGGTCTGCTGAAGAGCGGCTTGACTGTGACGGCGACCTGCACGAGTTGTCACACGGCGCACATGGTTCTGCCGCACACGGACCCGGAATCGACCGTCAATCCCAAGAACATTCCCGCGACTTGTGGCGCCTGCCATCATGGAATCCAGGAGCAGTTTGTCGAGAGCATCCACTCGGCGTCGATCACCCAGACCGAGAAGGCACTGCCGGTCTGCAGCGACTGCCACAGCGCCCACTCGATCCGCCGCACCGATGAAACCGGGTTCAAACTTGACATCATGGACAAGTGCGGGCGCTGTCACGAGGAAATTGCCAAGACTTATTTCGACACTTATCACGGCAAGGTGTCGCGCCTCGGCTACACCGGGACGGCGAAGTGCTACGACTGCCACGGCGCGCATGACATCCAGCGGGTGACGGATCCGCGCTCGCATCTGAGCCGCGCCAATGTGGTCGCGACCTGCCAGAAGTGCCACGCCAATGCGACGCGGCGTTTTGCCGGATATCTGACCCATGCGACGCATCACGATCCGAAGAAGTATCCGTTCCTATACTGGACTTTCTGGGGCATGACCACGTTGCTGGTGAGCACGTTCGTGTTTGGCGGCCTGCACACTCTGTTGTGGCTGCCGAAGGCTCTGGAAATGCGCCGCGAACTTCGTGCCGAGGATGCCCGAGCGGACGCGGAAAAGTCGGGAGCGGAGACAGGTGAGAAGGATGTCGCGAGCAAGGATGGGGACCATGCCGGCTGATCTCGAACCTCGCACCTCGGACGTGCAGCCGTCGCCGATCCCTCCACGGGAGCGAGAGCCAATGCGACCGGAGCGAGAGTTCGTTCGCTTTACCCGCCTGCAGCGCACACTGCACGCTTGCATGATCGTAAGCTTCCTCAGCCTGGCAACCACGGGACTGACGCTGAAGTTTTCCTACACGGGGTGGGCGGTTACGGTGTCGCGGCTGTTGGGCGGATTTCAAACTGCCGGTTTCATTCACCGCAGCGCCGCGATTCTGATGTTTGGAGTATTCAGCGCTCACCTGTATGGTCTGGTCCGTTTGAGGAGGGGTGAATATAAATCCTGGCGCGCTCTGCTCTTTGGTCCGAATACCATGCTGCCTACGCGACAGGACCTGCACCAGTTCATCGGCACGATGAAGTGGTTCGTGGGCCGCGGACCGCGGCCGCAATACGGGCGCTGGACCTACTGGGAGAAATTCGACTACTTCGCGGTGTTCTGGGGAATTGCCATCATTGGGTCCACCGGTTTAACCCTGTGGTTCCCGGTGTTCTTCACGCGCTTCATTCCGGGCTCGTTCATCAACGTTGCCACCATCATCCATAGCGACGAGGCCCTGCTGGCCACCGGTTTCATTTTCACGGTGCACTTCTTCAATACCCATTTGCGGCCGGAAAAATTTCCTATGGACACGACCGTGTTCACGGGACACATGCCGCTCAAGGAACTGAAACGCGACAAGCCGCTGGAATACGAGGCACTGGTGGCGAGCGGGGAACTGGAATCGCACCTGGAAGAGCCGCAGCCCGAAATTGTGGTGCGCACGATCCGCGCGTTCGCCTGGATCGCGCTGAGCATCGGTTTCAGCATCATCGTCTGGATCATCTATGCCATGCTGTTCGCGTACCGGTAGGGAGGAAGGGTTAATGAGGGGGAAAAGAAAATCCGCCATGCGGCTGGTCCTGAGCCTGGCGTTTTTCCTAGGGTGGAGCCTGACGACGGCCGCCGCCTCCGACCAGGACTGCCTGGCTTGCCACGGTGATGCCGGAATGAAATCCGAATCCGGCAAGAGCCTGCACGTTGACGGAGCAAAGCACAAGAACAGCGTGCATGGCGAACTGGGCTGCACGACGTGCCACGCCGGTGTGAAGGAATACCCCCACCCCAAACCGATGCGGATGCCCTCATGCGCGACTTGCCATGACGAACCGATGGCGCAGGTTCCGCAGAGCGTGCACTCGATCCTGGGGAAACAGGCTTGCGCGAGCTGCCACGGCAGCGCACACGAAGTGCAGCGCGCCGACAAAGTTGTGCCGCAACAGTGTGCCACCTGCCATGAAGACAGCGTGAAGGGCTATCAACTTGGAGTTCATGCCGCCGCGCGCAAGAAAGGCGATCACGATGCGCCGGCTTGCCTGGCTTGCCACGGGAACCCGCACCAGATCCTGGCTTCCACCGATCCCAAGTCGCCGGTGTTTCACACCAACATTCCGGGTACGTGCGCTACCTGCCACGCGCAGAAGATCGTGATGGAGCGGCGTGGCGAGACCACGCAACAGGTGTCCTCTTATGAGGAAAGCGTGCACGGACGCGCGGTTGCCGCCGGCTCCACGAAAGCTGCCGTATGCACGGACTGCCACGGAGTGCATGAAATTCGCCGGGCCAGCGACGAGAAATCGTCGATCTTCAAGTTCAACGTCCCGGCCACGTGCGCCAAGTGCCACAACAACGTGGAGCAGGAGTTCGTTCAGAGTATTCACGGACAAGCTCTAACCCGCGGGAATTCCCTCGCACCGGCTTGTACCGATTGCCACGGCATCCATTCCATTAAGTCGCATCTCGATCCGAACTCCTCGGTGGCGGCGCAGAATCTGGCGCGGACCACCTGTGCGCGCTGCCATGAAGGGATGAGGCTGTCGCAGGAATTCGGTGTTGAAGGCCGGCGCTCCACAACCTACCTGGCCAGCTATCACGGACTGGCCTCCAAGCTGGGATCGGAGGTCGTCGCCAACTGCGCCAGTTGTCATGGCGTTCACAATATTTATCCCTCCAGCGACCCACGCTCTACCATCAACCGGGCGAATCTGGTGCACACGTGCGGTCAGTGTCACCCGGGGGTGAGCGAGAAATTTGTGCTGGGTAAGGTGCATGTTGACGCGCCCATTTCCGCCGACATCGGCAGCGTGGCGGTGCGCTGGATCCGGCGGTTTTACCTGAGCATGATCTTCACGGTGATCGGAGGCATGCTGCTGCATAATCTGATCATCTGGCGGCGCAAGGCGATCGAGCGTCGCGATCTCTATCCGCGAAATGTGACGCGCATGACCAGAAGCCAGCGCTGGCAGCACCTCACGCTGCTGATTTCGTTTATCACCCTGGTGATTACCGGTTTCGCGCTGAAGTATCCCGATTCATGGCTGTCGATGATCCCGGGTATGGGAGAGAAGATCAGGGGCATCATCCATCGCATCGCCGGCGTCACCATGATCGGCGCCAGCGTGTATCACATCTTCTACGCCATCCTGACACGAGACGGCCGCAAGCTGATTCTCGATCTGTTCCCCGAACCCAAAGACGCGACGGACGTGCTGGGGATCATGCGCTATTACCTGGGATTCGGGAAAGAGAAACCGGAATTCAAGCGCTTCACCTACGCCGAGAAGGCCGAATACTGGGCTCTGGTGTGGGGAATCATCGTGATGGCGACGACCGGCATCATGCTGTGGGCCAAGGTGCCGGTGAGCAATCTGTTGCCGCGGTGGTGGCTCGACATCGCGACCGCCATCCACTTCTATGAAGCAGTGCTGGCTTCGCTGGCCATCGTGGTGTGGCACTTCTATCAGGTATTTCTCGATCCCGATATGTATCCGATGAACTGGGCGTGGTGGGACGGGAAGGTGTCGCGGCATCACTACGCCGACGAGCATGCTCTGGATACGGAAACGTTGCTGGCGTCGGCACAGGCCGAAGCGGCCGATGAGCAGGCGTCTTCCGGCGAACAAGGCGAAGACGGAGTGGCGACCGCGCATGCGGCGCCTGAAGAGGTCGCGACAAAGCGCAACAAGTAGAGCTTAGTGTTTCCGCGGACGGATGCACGTCTCCATACGGTTCTGATATAAGCAATAGTTTCCTTCAAAGAAGAAGCGGGAGTGTGTCTTTCGATGCCTGATTCCAGTCCTGATACGTCGATTCGAGCTGCGGGCCTTGCCCGCCTGCGCCAACTTCTGCGCAACCCGATCTCCATTATGGGCCTGGCAGTGGCGGCAGTGGCCCTGGGCAACATTCTCTTCCTGTTCTTTCGCGACGTGACGCAACCGCACCCGAGTCCGTACGTGGGCATCATGGCCTACATGGTGGCGCCGGGATTCTTCGTCGTCGGTTTGGCATTGACGGTCTTCGGGGCGATTTACTACCGCCACCGGCATCTCAGCGCGGAAGGCATCTCGAGCCGGTATTTCCACCTGGACCTGAGCGATCCCGCGCACCGTGGCGCGGCCGCCTTTTTTCTCACGTTCCTCGTGGTTTTCATCCTGATGAGCGTGATTGGGAGTTATCGCGCCTACGAGTTCACCGACTCGGTGAGTTTCTGCGGACAACTCTGCCATTCGGTGATGGCGCCGGAATTTACTGCATACCAACAATCCCCGCACGCGCGCGTGGCCTGCGTGGATTGCCACGTGGGCTCGGGCGCCACCTGGTACGTGAAGTCGAAGCTCTCAGGCGCCCGGCAGGTGATCAAAACCGCGCTCGGAACATTTCCCCGTCCGATTCCGACGCCCGTCCACAATCTGCGCCCGGCGGCGGAGACTTGCGAAACCTGTCATTGGCCGAAGAAGTTTTATGGAGCCCAGCTGAAAGTGTTCAACCATTTTTCGAGCGATGAGAAGAACACGCCGCGCCAGATCCGCCTGCTCATCAAGACCGGCGGTGGCGACCCTGCGACGGGCGAACCCGAGGGCATCCACTGGCACATGAACATTTCCAACGAGATGACCTACGTCGCCAGCGACGAGCAGCGCCAGATTATCCCCTATGTTCGCGCCAAAGATCCTCAAGGACGCGTGACCGAGTACTTTGCCAAGGACTCCGCTCTCAGCAACGATCAGATCGCCAAAGCCGACAAGCGGCGTATGGACTGCGTGGATTGCCACAACCGTCCCACGCACATCTACGTGCCGCCGGATGTTTCCGTGGATCGTTCGCTTGTCGCGCACCGGCTCGATATCACGCTGCCTTACCTGAAACAGCAAGCGGTGATCGCGCTCACCAGCAAATACGACACCACCGACGCGGCCATGCAGGGTATCGCGAAAACGATCTATGAGTTCTACAACAGCAAGTATCCGGATCTGGCCCGGAACAAACAGCCGGAGATTCGCAACGCCATCGACGAACTGCAGCGCATCTACAAGCTGACCTTTTTCCCCGAGATGAAGCTCGACTGGCGCACGCATCCCAACAACATCGGGCATTTCTACTTCAATGGATGCTTCCGCTGCCATGACGGCAACCACGTGAGCCCCGAGGGCAAAGTGATCCGCAAGGATTGCAATATTTGCCACACCATCCTGGAGCAACAGGAAAACATGGTGAACATCTCGTCGCTGCCGGGGTTGGAGTTCAAGCACCCGGTGGACCTTGGTGATATGACGGCGGTGAACTGCAGCGACTGCCACAGCGGGGGCGTGGGACCGTAGGAGGTTTCAGGTGGGCAGCTGCCAGGAACGGGCTCATGCATACAGTGCGAATGGACAAGTGGCTATGGGCGGCGCGTTTTTTCAAGACGCGATCCCTCGCGGCGCGAGCGTGTGACCTGGGAAGGATCCAATCCAACGGGCAGCCGGCCAAGTCCGCACGCGAGGTTCGGATCGGCGACATGCTGCGCGTGACCAATGAGGGCGGCGAGTTCCAGGTGGAGGTCTTGGAGCTCAGCGAAGTTCGCGGTCCGGCTTCGGTCGCACAAACGCTCTACCGGGAGACGGAAGAAAGCCGCGAACAGCGCCTGAAGGTTGCAGCTGAACGGAAGGCGATGAGAGAGTTCGAACAATTACCCTCAAACAAGCCCTCCAAACGGGATCGCCGGAAAATCATTCAGTTCAGGGAAAGAGGATGATGGCCGGTCCAGACAAATTCACCGCTTTTCGGAAGCAGGCTTCGGTCTCTCGACACGAATGTTCCGGAACAGGTGTTTGTCGGCGTCGACCTTCAGTGTGCCATTCATGGTGGAACCGGATACGGTGAACTCCCAAATGTTCGGCCGAGCGATGGGTGCGGTGCAGGTCAGGATGTGGGTCTCACCTTTGTAGTCGCACGTTATCGTGCCCATGAATTCCTGTTGGCCGTTCACAATCTTGTACGCATCAATCTTGAGGGGTGGGTCACCGGGTTGGCTTGCGATCTGATAGACCACATGTTCATCATGGCAGGGAGAATCGCGAATGGTACAGATCGACTCGCCTTCCCAGGTGCCGAGGACGTCTGACACGGACGGGGGAGCAGGGGATTGAGCGATCGCGACGCAGGTAAACCAGAGGCAAGGCAACCATTTGTTTCGCATGCGCTCCTCCAACGGTGTACAAGGACAGCCAAACGCTCAAAGAAGGAAATGAACGCAGTTCGTTCATCACCTAAAACACGGGCCGCACGCCGGGGACATTCAGCCTGATTCGGTACACGCTGGTGCTGGCGGTGATGTAGAGCGTTTTGCCATCGTTGTCACCCCAAGCCACGTTGCTGACAATCTCTGGAACCTTGATCGTGCCGAGGTGCTTGCCTTCCGGCGAAATGATCCAGACGCCGCCCGGACCCGCGCTGTAGATGTTTCCCTTCACGTCGACGCGCAAACCGTCGGGAGCGCCCTTGGCCGGGTCAGCGGAGGCATCGAGAAAGAGCGCGCCACCGCTGACGGATCCGTCGGCCTGCACGCGATAGCGCATCCAGATTCCTTTGCCGGAATCGGCGACGTAGAGGAATTTCTCGTCCGGCGAAAAGGCCAGGCCGTTGGGACGGCTCATGTCCTGGATGACGAGTTCCAGCTTGCTGTGATCCGGTGGGGCGCCGGGCTTCTGGTTGACCGCATCGCGGATGCGGTAGACACCGTTGACCTTCAATTCTTTTGCGGGATCGTCGTCGCCCTGCGTTTGGAGGCCGTAGGGCGGATCGGTGAAGTAGAGCGAGCCGTCGGATTTGTAGACGAGATCGTTGGGGCTGCTGAGTTTCTTGCCCTGATAGGAGTCGGCGAGCACGGTGACCTGCGCGTGCGGGTCGAGCGACTCGAGGCGCCAGACGGTGCGTCCGGCGTGGCCGGCGACGGTAACACGTCCCTTGGGGTCGAGGGTCATTCCGTTGGAGCCGGGCTCCGGGCCCTTGTAGGGCACCGATCCTTTGTAGCCGCTGGGATGGATGAAGACGCTCGCGCCCTTTCCGGGGATCCATTGATCGATGTTGTTCGACGGAATTTCCGCGAAGAGCAGAGTGCCCTCGCGGGTCCAGACCGGCCCTTCTGTCCACTTGTTGAAACCGGTCGCCACGCGCTCGAGCTTCGCGCCGGCGGGGACGAGTTGACCGAGAGCGGGATCGAGCTTTTGAATTTCTTGCGAGAGGGCTGCGGTCACAATCACGAAAAGCATCAATACCAGACGAGAGAGCGCTCGGCGGATCGGCATGGCAACGAATTGTAACCTACCGTTGGAACGATTCCAGGGATGCCTCTAATCCTTGCAAGTATTCCTTCACACCCAGCAATGAGTGTAACCGGGATTTTGCGACCATTACTTCGTCTGATTATTTTCGGAAGCAATTTGGTTGAGTCGGCTGGCACTCCTGACCGGAATCGTCTACGTCCATGAACGACTGAATTTTCACTTCGTGGGTGTCTGAGAAATCGAGTTCCACGTGTGAGGCTTCACACCTTTGATAGCTCAGAACGACAGCAAAGTTCGTGACGTATTGACTACCGTTGGAATCGAACTGGGCGTAGTACTCACCCTCTTGCATTGGTTCTACTAGGAAGTGGCCGTGGTCGTCGGTGCGTCCGCTCTTCACAAGAGTCCCGCAGCATTTCATCTTACCGTTCGGTGAAAAAACGGAAAAGGACAGGCGCTTCAAGGGCTTTCCCTTAACCGTCACCCGACCACCAAAGCAGTCTATCGGCTCAAAACCGGTTGCTAGATACTTCTGCGCTTTTGTCCACCGCAAGTAGTCTCGCTCCATGAGCGGGGGATAACCGCGCTGCAAACCGACGAACTTGACCTTCGCGTCCTGAAGCCTTCTGTACAAGATAAAGTCGTAGGTTTCACCCACCTTGGGCTCCGGCTGAAAGAGCAGGGACGGGCTATGAATCGCAAAGGTGACGACTGTACCCGCAGCAAGTTCGGGAACCGCCGGAATGGCTGACTCAATGCGCATCCGTAGCCCGAATCTCGGGTCAAGGGCAACGGGTGTAACCTCACCTGAATAATCAGCCAGCAGGAAAACGGCCTGCACAGTCGCCCGCAGCCTAATTTTCTCATCCCCAGCTTGCTGCCCGAATCCATGTACTTCGGTGAACAGCATGATGCCGACGAGCAAGGTCGCCGTCGGGAAAGTGGCTTGTTTCATGTTGCAGAGTCTACTCCCGACAAGCCGCAGTCTTCCAGAAGCGCAGGATAACTGGCGCAAACAGACGTTAACACTCATTGACTTCGACCAAGGGCGCTACGCGAGTTTCCTCAGAAGATGACGGAAGTACTCGGAATACCCAGAGCGACCTTGCTGCGTGACACAGCCTTCCGTGAGGCCCTTTGCCGAGTCGCCGGGCCTCCAATACTGAGTTCCGCTTCTCCGGCGATATCTGGTACGAGAACGTGTAATGCGTGACTCGATGCGTCGTACGAGGTTTTCAGTGGAGACGCGGCACCGGAGAGCTTCACATCCGCACGCGCCATGGACCAGTCGTAAATCACAATTTCGAAACTCTTCCACCATGGGGCATAGGTGCCCTCTCGAGGGGCAAAGTGCACGCGAATCGAGTTGCCGTTCGACTCGCACGTGAACGCCTGCCGCAGGAACTCGCCTTTCTGATAGCGGAAGGTGTGGCCATCATCGAGGTAGATTGAGCCCCGACATTGTTCGCCGGGATAGACGCGCAATTCCAAGGGGCCACGGGGAACTTCATCCGTGTTCTGAATGAGGGACTGAAGGGGAACGATGCTGCCGCCGCGTACATACACAGGCAGAGTGCCGAGAGTGGGATGGATGTTGAGCGGTTCGGGGAAGTGAGCGTTCGCGCCTGCTTTCACAATCTCGGCGATCGACGGCGCTGGTGGAGTTGCGGCGGATTTTGCGCCGGTCCAGAAGTCGAACCACTGGCCTTTGGGGAATGAAACGGTGTAATCGTCGAGCATCTCGCCGAACGGCTGGGGAGCGATGAGCAGGCTGGGGCCGAGGAAGAATTCAGAATCAAGATTGTTGAAGCCGGTGATGGTTTCCGGGAATTCGAGAAAGACCGGACGCATCATCGGTAGTCCGGTGCGCGACGATTCATCGGCCAGAGTGTAGATATAGGGCAGCAGGCGGTAACGCGTCTCAATGTAACGGCGGCAGATGGCTTCCTTTTCCGGGCCTGCGGTCCATACTTCGTGAGGCAGCGTACCTTTGGCGGAGTGATTGCGGAAGAACGGGCTGAAGGCGGCAAGCTGAGTCCATCGAGTGAGTAGGTCAGGCGATGGCGAACCGTTGAATCCACCGACGTCGGCACCCACCATGGAGATGCCGCTCATGCCGAGGTTGAGCAGCATCTGGGTGGCCAGGCGAAGATGATTCCAGGTGGCGGAGTTGTCTCCGGTCCAGGTAAATCCGTAGCGCTGGCCGCCGGCGAAAGTGGCGCGCGTGAGAACGAACGGACGTTCATCGGGGCGCAGCTTGAGGAGGCCTTCGTAAGTCGCGCGGGCGTTCTCCAGTCCCATGATGTTGTGAATCTCGGCGTGCATCGCGGTGCGGGTCGTGAAGCCGGGTTCTTCGATCCGGTGAACGGAATCGAGGGGCATGGTGAAAACAGGGCCGTCGAATACGGCGGGCTCATTCATGTCGTTCCAGAAACCGGCCACGCCATCCTGGACGAACTGTTTGTAGAGACTGCCCCACCAGTCGCGCGTCTTGGCGCGGGTGAAATCGGGGAAGACTGCGGGGCCGGGCCAGACGACACCCACGAACTCACTGCCATCGGGATTCTTCACGAAGTGGTCTCCGGCATGACCAGTGTCGTAGGGCACATAGCCTTGGTCGGGGGCGCGGGCAATGTGGAGGTCGGTAATGTTGACGAGGTGGAAGTGCTGCGCGCGAAGATCGGAAACGAGCTTAGGAAAGTTGGGGAAGGTCACGGGATCGACTGTGAAGGGACGATTCTTGAACTGGTAATCGATGTCGAGATAGAGAACGTCCGACGGAATTTTGTCGGCGCGGAGCCGGTTGGCGATCTCGCGAGCCTTCGACTCGGGTGTGTAGCTGTAGCGTGACTGCTGAAGTCCCAGCGCCCAAAGCGGCGGCAGGGGCGGCGTGCCGGTGAGGTAGGCGTACCCTTCGACGACTTGCTTCGGCGTGGGACCGTAGAGGATGTAGTAGTCGAGCAGCCCGCCTTCGCCACCGAAGGCGTACGAGTTGCGCGCCTGCTTTCCGAAATCGAACCAGGTCCGCCAGGTGTTGTCGAGAAAGAGGCCGTAGCTGCGATCGGGACTGATTCCGATGAAGAACGGAATGCTCTTGTAGATAGGATCGGTCGATTCCTGCGGGCCGATGTCCCGGTTCCAGAGTGTGTAGGCCTGATAGCGGCGGTCGAAGGAGCCGATTTTGTCGCCGAGTCCGAAGTAGTGTTCGTCGGCAGGCATGTCTTTGAAAACAGAAAAGCCACCGATCTGAAATCGCGTGGGGCGGCCGACGGCGTCGGCGGAAATGATCCTGCCGGCCAGATCGCGAACAACAAAGCGAAGCGGGCTACGCTCGACGCGGACATCGAGTTGTCCGGTGCGGAAGCCGACGTAGGCGTCTTCGTTGGTGGGCTGGACGCTTACGGATTTGGCGCGAGGTTCTGGCAGTACTGTCCACGACGCGTCTTCCGGCAATGGGCCGTTCAGAGAAATGCGGATGCGGAGGATGTCGTCGCGGAGTGCGGTGATCCGCATCGTCGCTGAGCCGGCGTGAACGTCAATGCCATTGGGCAACGGTTCAGAGCTGGTGACAGCATCGAGATTGGTTCCGGAGAGCGAGGCCGGGCCGCTCTGCGCATACAGAAAGTGGGAGAGTGCGACGGCCAGTACGAATAGGGAAATAACGAGTCGCTGAAATGACGAATCTGCCATGAGTGCGCTCCGGATCGGGGTCCCGCAGCATGATATCAGCCGACAGGGCGGCGTTTCCCGTGTCTTTGCAAGAACTTGCCCTAGTGATATTCGTCACAATCGCATGTGACAACTCTCACGGCCCCAGGTTCGGTCTTGCTCTATCTTCGTCTCCAGGGTGAGGTCAATCTCCATGGTTCCCACTGGGAAAGAGGCGGTGAGTATGCCGGCGAACGGCAATGGGCAGCATTCTGCGAATGCTCACGAATTCAAGCCCCGGCTGATTTTCTGGGAGGTGACGAAGGGCTGTAATCTGCGCTGCATCCATTGCCGCGCCACGGCGACCGAACTCAGTTCGCCGACCGACCTGCCGACGAAACAGGCGCTCGACATCATCGACCAGATTGCCGCGGTTTCGAATCCGATTCTGGTACTCAGCGGCGGAGAGCCGCTGTTCCGCTCCGACATTTTTCAGCTGGCCCGATATGCCACGGACAAAGGGCTGCGAGTTGCGCTCGCCACCAACGGAACGCTGGTGACGAAGGAAGTGGCCCGCATGATCGCTGATGCGGGAGTGAAGCGGGTTTCCATCAGTCTGGATGGCGCCGACGCCGCGACCCACGATACTTTCCGCGGCATTCCTGGGGCGTTCGAAGCGGCGCTCTACGGATTCCGCAACCTGAAAGATGTGGGCATGTCGGTGCAGATCAACACGACGGTCGCACGTCACAACGCCCATCAACTACCACAAGTTCTTGAACTCGCGAAGACGGTTGGGGCTGATGCACTGCATACTTTCTTGCTCGTTCCAGTCGGATGCGGTGTCGATATTGCCGCCGAGCAAATGGTGCCACCTGAAGAGTACGAGCGCATGCTGAACTGGTTCTACGATCAGTCGCTCGAAGGCGGGATCGAACTGAAAGCCACTTGCGCTCCGCACTACTTCCGCGTGGTGCGCCAGCGCCGGGTCGCCGATCGTCACGCTGCCGAAGCGGCTGCGAAAGCCGCTCCTACAAGTTCCACTCACCCTAAAATCGGGCCGACGGACATGCTGATGCCGGGCGGTACCGGTATTTCTCTGAAGCCGCAAGGCCCTCCTCCTGGACATCACACCGGTCATCCCAGCGGGCATCCCAACGACATGAACGCGATGACGAAGGGATGTCTCGCCGGGACCGGCGTGTGTTTCATCTCGCATGAAGGAGAAGTGTTCCCCTGCGGGTACCTGCCCGCGATCGCCGGCGATCTACGCCGCGAGAAGTTTGCCGACATCTGGGCGAATGCGAAGGTGTTCAACGAACTGCGAGACACCGACAATCTGAAAGGGAAGTGCGGCTGCTGTGAGTTCCGCAACGTCTGTATGGGATGCCGGGCCCGGGCCTTTGCCGCGACCGGTGATTATCTCGACGAAGAGCCGTTCTGTGTTTACGAGCCGAAATCTCCGCAACTGCGGGCCAGGATCTTGCAGAAAGTGGAGTAGGCTTCATACCCCTAATAAATGCGGGAAGAGACGTTCAGATCTCTTCCCGATTCTTCTCTTACAGGAGTTCGACTCGGTTCTCTGCTCTCCCAAGGTCTCTCTCCAGCGCAGGGGTCCAAGTCCACAACCAGAAAGCAGACGCTAGCGATAGCAGGGTGAGAAGGGGGAAGAGCCAGGCATTCTTCCCCGGCTTCTCTTTCTTCGATTCGCAGCGGGAATCGCTTGAGCCTAGTTGCCGACCGCCTTTTCTTCCAATTTGTCGAGAATGCCGATAGCGGCGTTCAAGATTTCAGAATCCACTTTGCGGTTCGAAGAGATGGCGTCAGCCAGCGGGATAGAGACGATCTTGTTTCCGCGCAGGGCCGCCATCTGGCCGAACTCGCCGCGATGAACCATATCGATTGCGCCGAGTCCGTAGCGCGTGGCCAGCACACGGTCGAAGGCGCTCGGCGTGCCGCCGCGCTGGATGTGTCCGAGAACGACGGAGCGCGTTTCGAAGCCGGTTCGCTTTTCGATCTCGCGAGCCAATACGGACCCTATACCGCCGAGGCGAAGATGTCCGAACTCGTCGCGGCCTACGTCCTGCAGTACCGGCGCGCCATCGTGCATTTCCATGCCGCCGGCGAACTTGGCGCCTTCGGCTGCCACCACGATACTGAAGTAACGGCCTCGCGCGTGGCGCTGACGAATCAACTCCGCCACTTCGTCGATGTCGAAGGGAACTTCGGGAATAAGGATGACGTCGGCGCCGCCGGCGATGCCGCTGTAACAGGCGATCCAACCCGAATCACGACCCATGACTTCGACCACGATGACGCGGTTATGCGCTTCGGCGGTGGTGTGTACGCGATCAATGGCGCCAGTGGCCACGTTCACGGCAGTATCGAACCCGAAGGTAAAATCGGTACCGGCCAGATCGTTGTCGATGGTTTTGGGCACGCCCACGACCTTCACTCCATTGGCAAAGAGTTTCTGCGCGACCGAAAGTGTGTCGTCGCCGCCAATGGCGATCAGGGAATCGCAGCCGTGCTTCTTGAGGTTCTCGGCGCAGCGCTGCAGGCCGTCGGAATGCTTGGCGGGATTAGTGCGCGAAGTGCGGAGAATGGTTCCGCCACGCGGCAGGATCCCACCTACCGTCGACAAATCAAGGGGCATGGTCTTGTCTTCCAGGAGGCCGCGCCAGCCTTCGACAAAGCCGATAAACTCGTCGCCATAGTGAAATGAACCCTTGCGCACGACCGCACGAATCACGGCATTCAGGCCGGGACAGTCGCCTCCGCCGGTAAGCATGCCAATTTTCATTGCCTGTTCCTCGTCAGATAGAATTGTCCGCTCCCGCGGATCGACACCGCCGGTGCAGCTGAATAATAGAGAGCCGGAACCTACAAGATTATCAGAATTCGGCTTCCTGCCTTGTGATTTAGCTCACGCCGATTTCGATTTTTCGGCCCGCCGGCCGCGCTCAACTTGCGCCAGGGTGTTGTTTTGTCGACAATACTCGCCGGACCTCGAGCCTTCATGCCGAAATTCCTTCGTGGCCTACTCTGGATTGGCGTCAGCCTGCTCGGTGCGGCGGCTCTGGCGACCATCGCCCTGCATCGCGGAGAGCAAATCAATGCCATGTGGCTGGTGGTGGCGGCGGTAGCAACCTACTCCGTGGGATATCGCTTCTACAGCAAGTTCATCGCGTTGAAGTTGCTGGCGATCGATCCGCTGCGGGCGACTCCGGCCGAGCGTCTTGACAATGGCCGCGACTTCGTTCCGACCAACAAATGGGTCGTCTTTGGACATCACTTTGCGGCGATTGCCGGGCCGGGACCGCTCGTAGGTCCTGTGCTGGCCGCGCAATTCGGCTATCTGCCGGGAACCTTGTGGATCATCGCCGGGGCTGTACTTGGCGGGTGCGTGCAGGACTTCGTGATTCTGCTGTTCTCGGTACGCCGCGACGGCAAATCGCTCACGGAGATGGCGAAGACGGAGATCGGGAAAGTGGGCGGCTTCGTCGCTTATCTGGCGGTGATCAGCATCATCATCATTTTGCTGGGCGCGGTCGCGCTCATTGTGGTGAACGCGCTGAAGTCGAGTCCGTGGGGCACATTCACTATCGCCATGACCATGCCCATCGCGGTGATGATGGGAGTGTATCTGCGGCATATTCGTCCCGGGAAGGTGCTGGAAACCTCGGTGATGGGGTTTGTCCTGGTGATGGCCGCGATCTTTGGCGGTCAATGGGTAGCGCAGAGCCCTTCGTGGGCGGCGGTTTTCACCTTGACGGCGCCGACGCTCGCGATCCTGATCATCGTTTATGGATTCGCCGCTTCCGCGCTGCCGGTTTGGTTGCTGCTCGCGCCGCGAGACTATCTGAGCACGTTCGTGAAGCTGGGAACGATCACACTGCTGGCGATCGGAATCGTGGCGCTGCGGCCGTCACTGCACATGCCACCGCTGACGCGCTTTGCAGACGGCACGGGGCCGGTGTTCGCGGGAACGATCTTTCCCTTTGCGTTCATCACCATCGCCTGCGGAGCGGTCAGCGGATTTCATTCCCTGATTTCGAGCGGTACTACGCCCAAGCTGATCCGCCGCGAAACGGAAACGCGCATGGTCGGCTACGGTGGCATGATGGCGGAGTCGCTGGTGGCGATCATGGCGATGATTGCGGCGTGCGTGCTGCAGCCGGGAGTGTACTTTGCCATTAACAGTCCGGCTGGACTTGTCGGACAGACACCCGATGTGGCGGCGGCAACGATCAGCAGTCAGGGCTTTCCGGTGACGGCCGCGGAAATGTCCTCTCTTGCTCACGCAGTCGGGGAGCAGACGCTGTTCAATCGGACCGGCGGCGCACCCGCTTTCGCTGTCGGAATGGCGCACATTTTTTCCAACAGCCTGGGTGGGGAGGCGGTGATGGCGATTTGGTACCACTTCGCCATTATGTTCGAAGCGCTGTTCATCCTGACCATTCTCGACGCCGGTACGCGCGTCGGCCGATTCATGGTGCAGGACGCGCTGGGGCACATCTGGAGGCCGCTGGGCCGCACGAGTTGGTATCCGTCGATTCTGCTAACGAGCGCAATCGTGGTGAACTTCTGGGGATACTTTCTCTGGAACGGTGTGAAGGATCCGCTGGGCGGAATCAACTCCCTGTGGCCGTTGTTTGGGATCTGCAATCAGTTGCTGGCGGCGGTCGCGCTGTGCGTGGCGACGACGATCGTGATCAAGTCGGGGCGCGTGCGCTACGTCCTGGTCACGCTGATCCCGCTGTGCTGGCTGGTGGCGGTAACGTTCAGTGCGGCCTGGCAGAAGGTTCTGAACCCCAATCCGCGTATCGGATTTCTGGCTCACGCGCGGCAATTAGAAGCGGCTGGAGCGAGCGCACGGCTGATCTTCAACGACCGGCTCGATGCTGCCGTATCGGGAGTGCTGGTGGTGCTGGTGGCGGTGGTTGTCGTCGAATCGGTGCTGGAGTGGGCGCGGGTTCTGTCCGGGCGAAAAGTTGCGGAGTTGAAAGAAGCGCCGTTTGTGATGACGAAACTGGCGCTGGAGGAGCAGGGATGAGCGAAGTGGTGCACTCTGACCCAACGCCCGGGCATCCTGAGTGGAGCGAATCGTGCGCGCAGCGGGCGCTTCGCGGAGCCGGGGGATCTCCGCCCACGGTTCGCGCTCTGTGGGTCCAGGCCAACCGCGTCTGCCATCTCATATTCGCTTTCCTCCGCGAGGTCTTCGACGAATCCGCTTACACCCGCTTTCTTGATCGCCACAAACTCGAGCCCTCGCGCAGCACCTATGCCGCCTTTCGGCGCGAGCACGAGCACAGCAATGCCTGCCGTGTGCGGTGTTGTTGAACGCCGGAGTCGGCCCTTACCGACCCGCAAGACAGAGCTTTCCTTTGTCACTGGTGTGCGTCGAACTCAAACAGAAAGCGGACTATAATCTGCTCAGACACCACAAGGAGTTCAGCCATGAAAGCCGTGGCTCTCTGCTTCGTGCTCTACTCGATGTTGATTTCGGGTGCTGTGGCTCAGAACCCGAATCTTCAGCTTCAACCATCCAACCCTTCCATTCTGAATCTCGACAAAGACTCCTGGAAGAAGTGGTTAGAACGTCTTCCGAATACGAAGGATCTTCGGGTTAACAACTACACTTCTTCTCTCTGGACAGGTGACCGGAAACCGGCGTGCGGTACTATGCGGACCTATCGTGTCGAGCGTGAGGCGCCCGACTCCGATGCCGTACGCCTATCGGGTTATTCAACTTGCGTGCCGATGTCAAAGTTCCGGGTGGAGGACGCTGTAGCACCGGTAGCCGATCCGGACCCGGCCGAGTGATGGTGTCGGGACTGCTTGTTGAGTCAAGCCAAAGGTCGCATGCGAAGAGCCGGGTGCTAGACTCTCTTCATGCGCGTCCTCGGAATTGATTGCGGCACCGAGTACACGGGGTACGGCATTGTCGAGTTACTCGCTGACGACCGCCTTGTGTATCTGGACTGCGGTGCGATCAAGGTTTCTCCGCGCGATCCCATGCCTGCCCGCCTCTCGCGCATCAGTTGCCGCCTGCAAGCGCTTATCGAAGAGCACCATCCCGACCGCGTTGCCATTGAAGATGTTTTCTACGCGGTGAATGTGAAGTCGGCGTTGAAACTGGGCCAGGTGCGCGGCGTGGCCATGCTGGCTGCCGCCAGTGCCGGATTGGAAGTTGCAGAATACTCTCCGCTGTCGATCAAGTCGGCCGTGGTCGGCTACGGCAAGGCCGAGAAACACCAAGTGCAGCAGATGGTGGCGCGGCTACTGAAGCTCGATCAGATTCCCGAGCCGCCGGATGCGGCGGACGCGTTGGCGATTGCGATCTGTCATCTGCATACGGCGGCGACGAGGGCGCGGCAGGCACCGACGGGCTGACAGCATATGACCCTCGGCCCACGGCTGACAGGTCACCGCTGACTGCGCATGTTGGTATGCCGTGGGCGGTTGGCCGTCAACCATGACTTTCGTGCTACGGGTCCCCGCATGCTTGCTTGTTCCTCGTATCTCCCGCTGCCACAATAACCACAGGTGAGGACGGCATGATCGCCGCGTTCTACTTACTTCTGGTTATCGGGCACATTGGAGTCTTCGATGTGCTCTACTTCCACTACTACCGCTGTGCGCTGCATACACGCCCGGAGTGCCATCGCGAACAGTTCTGGCATCTGGTTCGGCACATCATCTACGGACTGCAGTTCCTGATTATTGCGAATCTGCGATTTCACGGAGCGGCGCTGCTGCTTCTCGTTGTTCTCTACGGTGCAGATGTCTTCATCGCCTGGTCCGATGTTTGGGAAGAGACCGTCAGCCGGCGCAATCAAGGCGGATTGCCTCGCGCCGAGTACTTCATGCACATTGTGCTGTCCCTGCTGGTGGGAGCTTACATCCTGCTTGTCGGGCAGAATGTCTGGCCCGACCGTCTGCTTCCGGCCGGGATTGCGATCGATCCGCCGTCGGTGCCGGGGCTGTTGCGTCTTTACATGTCGGTGATGGGAGTGTGCGCGTTCTTTGCCTTCGCGCATGATCTTGCCGGATGGCTGCGCATGGGGCGTCAGATTCGCGTTGCTGCCGGAGCGTCCAAGGCATGAGTCCTGAGCCGCGCGTGCGCAAGATCGTGGTCGAGGCGATCATACCTGCGCCTGTCGAGTTGGTGTGGGAACGATCGCAGGTTCCTGAGCAGCATACCGCGTGGGACATTCGCTTCAACCACATTGCTTATCTCGACAAGACCGACGAGCGCGGCTACCACCTGATGGAATACCGCACTAACATCGCACTCGGGATGACGATCCAGGGCTACGGGCGATATCTGACGAACTCCGAGCACTCTCATTCCAGCTTCGAATTTGATTCCGATGACTGGAAGTCGATCATTCGCAACGGGCGTGGTATTTGGTTGTACCGCGAGTCGAGGGGCGGGACCTTGTTCAAGACCGTGTATGACTATGACGTCCGGCACGGATGGACTGGCCGCGCGCTCGACACGCTGATCTTTCGCAGCCTGCTGCAACTGGCGACAGAATGGGGATTCGAGACGCTGCGGCAATGGTGTGCCGGAAACGCGAACGCCGTGGCTGAACGCCGCTCGCGGATCCGCTTTGCGTGGTTCTATCTGAAGCGCCGGATGGGATGGTCAGCGGCTCCAGGGGCAGCGCGCAGTTGGCTGGGGACGGGCCAGATCGCAGAGACCCTCTACGAGAAGGAACTGTTTGCTGGTGCTGCCGCCAGCGGGCGCGCGGTGTAGCGGATCGTGCCCAGAACTTCCGGACGCCGCAACAGCCGGCACATGAGAAGGCGTCCCCAACCGGTGTCGGGCTGCATCAGCAGGCGGCCTTCAATTTCCAGCCTCTCGCGTCCGCCGTCTTCGGCAACGACGTGGCTCTGAAATTCCACTCGCAGGCCGGGGCAGGGAACTTGCGTTCCACGATAGTAGACGTTCTTTCCGCGAATGCTGAGTCCGCCGCCGGCCAGCGGAGTCACGGTCATTTCAATCTCGAGGTGTTTGTCGACGAAGACTTCGAAGAGCGCGGGAGTGCCGTTGACGGTCCGCACGACGAAGTCGGAATCGAAGACGCGCAAGCTCTCGCCCATGTAAAGTTCGCGAAGAAAATGCATGGAGCCATCGCGGCGTCGAAAGACGCGGAACTGCGCGTCGACTTCGGAGCCGCTTTCCTGGTAAGGTCCCTGGCCGACCAGCAACGTGATCACCCGCGACCAGAGCTTGGCAGGCAGCGTGTGCAGATCAACGCGCACGCGCACCTGAAACTGCGCCGGGTTCTGATAGAAGCGAACGATCAGTGGATTCACTTCACTGACGCGCGAGCCAAGCACGTCGGCGAGCAGCGGCCAGCCTTCTTCGGCGGCGCGGCGGCCGCGATCGCGTTCGCGCATGCCCCGCCGGTAAACGCGCGAAGCATTCCACGCGGTGAATGAATAGCGGGCGGCCTTGAATGCCAGCCGCCGGTAGCCGGCTACTCCCTGGCGGGTCTCGCCGCCGCCAGTCAACACAGCGCGAAATCCCTCCCACCAGTACCGGCGCACCATGCGCCAGCTCACCGTGCACAAGCGGAAGAACGTGGTCGCCAGACTCTCACCAAAAGCAGTTTCGTAGGCGACGATACCCTGCATGGCGGTCTGATCCATCAAGCGCGTGCCGAGCGTGGCCTCAACGTGCTGGTAGATCGCCTGCCAGGTGGGGTCGCCTGCATGAGCCAGTGCTTGTTGCCGGAACCGCATTTCGAGCCCACTGCGACGCACGCGTTCCACGTCTTCCATATGGGCGGCGATCCATAACTCGTCGCGCACTTCCCAGGGACGTCCAGCGGCGCAGGCATCGGCGTACCTGCGCCACGCTTCGGTGCGCGGATGGCCGTCGTCGCCGGCAAGCATGAACTCTTCTCCCATTTCGTCGAACTCGGGCGAGAATCCCCGGAAGCGACCGAGCGCGACGGCGCAGGACGCGAGCAGGTGCAGGTCGGCGAGATGACAGGGATGGCGGCGATAGAAATCCAGGAGCGACGTAGTGCGGGCGCGGGCACGTAACTGGCGCCCGGCGAAGGCCGCTTGTTCTTCGGGAGATGCGTGCGGCAGATAGCGGCGCGCTTCGCGCAGGTCAGAGGGGGTCGGAGGGGCGCCCGACGCGGACGTGGCGGCCCGGTTATTGCTCGGCTGCGAGGTCCCCAAGGCCGAGGGTTTTGCGGTTACCAACGGCACACCGGATGTTCCTGCACTTAGCCTTCCACCGTCAAGTTACGGGCGTCGCGCTTACGGTTCGGATTGGGACACGAATATTCGTTTGGGCAGGAAGCGGAGACTCTCGATTGAGCCCGCGATATTCTGATGACGTCATCAACGAGAGGTTTTCATGCGCTTTCCCGAAACTGCGTTGACGGTTACCGTACTGCTGATGCTCCTGCCCGGTGTGGCGCTTGGCGCCAATCAGGCCTCATGTACCTTCACTACGTTTTCAGCGCCGGCGGGCTATTCATTCGCTCAGATCAACGGTATTAGCGATGACGGCACCGTGGTCGGTCAACTGGAAGACAAGAGTTCTGGCGTGTTCGTGGCTTTCGCGCGCGGAGCGAATGGGCAGTTCACGCTCTATTCGGCTTCGGGTTCGGATTACACATGGTTCAATCGCAGGAATGTTCCCGGAGTGAACGTGGGCTCTTACCTGGACAGCAGAGTTCCATCGCACGTGCATGGTTTTGCTCAGTCGGCCAGCGGGATGGTGGAAGTGAACTATCCGAAGGCGACGAACACCTGGCTGTATGGCATTAATGCGGCCGGAGTGGTGGTCGGGAACTACAGCAAGGGAATCACAACGAAAGGATTCAAACTCGATGGCGGCAAGTACACGCTGATCCGCTATCCGGCCGCGCAGGCAACCTCGCCGCAGGCCATCAATGACAACGGTCTCGTGGTCGGCTCCTATTTCGACGGGACGATCTATCACGGCTTCATCTGGCGGAACGGATCGTTTACTGCGGTCGACGCCGCCAATGCCCGCTTTGGAACGGTGCTGACCGATGTGAATAAGGCAGAGACCATCGTGGGGAACCGGCTCGCCGCCGATCATGCCTTCGGCTTCATCTACAAGAATGGAGCGTTCGCCAACATTGTCTACGCGGGCGCGAAGAACGCAACTGCGGGCGGGATCAACAGCAGCGGCGTTATTTCCGGACAGATCTACTTCTCGGCTACGAACATGTTGGGATATACCGCGGTGTGTAAGTAGCGATCCAAAAAGGCCACGGCCCACGGCTTACGGCTTACCACAAGCGGCTCACCGCCCAGGGCCACACCATCGGGGTTCGGAAGCCGTGGGCTGTGGGCCGTCAGCGGTCTCGCAGGTCCGAACTTGACGAATCCGTCTCCCTTCCCCAATCATGGACATCGGCCCATGGTGCGCGCATTTCACTTTGCCTGTCTGCTCGTGCTGATCACTGCATTCGCCCATTCGCAGGCGAAACCAGATTCCGCGACGGTTGGCTTCACCCTCGATTTTCCCGGATCGCGTCCTGCTTACTATTCGATCCGCGTGGAGCGCAGCGGAACGGCACATTACGAATCGAGCGGCAATACGTCCTCAGAATCCGGACAGGAGGACGATTTCACCTATGATTTCACCGTGTCTGAGGCCACGCGGCGGAAGATCTTCGATCTCGCGACCAAGACAGACTACTTTCAGAAGGACGTCGATTCCCACCGCAAGAACATGGCGTTTACCGGAAAGAAGACCCTCTCTTATAAAGACGGTCAACGCACCGGCGAGGCCGCTTACAACTACTCACAGGACCTTGCGGTTCAGGAATTGACTACGGTGTTCCAGTCACTGTCGTCAACGCTCGAATACGGCCATCGGCTGGAGTTCGACCGCCGCTATCAAAAACTCGCTCTGGCAGAAGAACTGAAACACATGGAAGAAACGGCCCGCATCACGCCACTGCTTGAGGTTCAGGCCATCGCTCCGATCCTGCAGCAGATCATCAATGATCCGGGCGTGATCAATGTGAGTCGGGCGCGGGCGCAGAGGCTGCTGGGCGCTCCTCAGGACCGCGGGCAGTAGCGTTTGCAAACGACGACTGTCTTTCCGTCCGGACGGACATTGGCCACGCGAGTCAACAAACAGCTTGACTTCGGATTCCCAGGCTTCCACACTGGAAATCGATCCAGAACAGGGAGTGGCTCGTAACCTGTTGTTTTTACGAGCATTAACGGGAGGCATGGCATTCCGGGGGGAACCGAGTGCTGATGGTTCCCGGCGTTCAGAATTTTTGCGGCATCTAACTCACTATTCATGCGTTCTAACTGGTTAGGGAGCGGTCCCGGGAGAAACATATGATCGGTAAACTGGGGATGTTGGCGCTTGGGGGCATTCTTGTTGGCGCATTGCTGGGCGGCTCGGCAGCGGCGGAGTCGAAGGCTCGCATCGTGCGTCTCAGTGAAGTACAGGGCAGCGTGCAGATGGATCGGGACACGGGCGATGGTTTCGAAAGAGCTTTTCTCAACATGCCGGTGATCGAGGGCTCTCGTCTTAAGACCGGCGACGAAGGGCGCGCCGAAATCGAATTTGAAGATGGCAGCGCGCTTCGGATCGTCCCCAACAGCGAAGTCGACTTCACCCATCTTGCTCTTGGTGACGACGGGCGCAAGCTCAGCACCGTTCAGTTGGTAGCGGGCACGCTCTACGTGAATGTTCACGGACAAAAGGACGACCACTTCACCGTCAATTTCGGCAGCGAGTCCGTCACTTTGACGGAGCCGGCCCATTTCCGGCTGGATCTGACCAATGACGAAGCGACGCTTGCCGTATTCAAGGGGCGCCTGGAAGTGAGCGGTCAATCCGGGCCGGTGGAAGTTTCTGACAAGCACAGCGCCACGTTCGACGTGCACAGCGACCGCTACGAGGTCGCCAAGAATTACGAGGAAGATCCGTACGACGACTGGGACAAAGAGCAAGCGGAATATCACGACCGTTACGCCACCGCGCGCAATGATGTGTCGTCTCCGTACGCCTATGGCTCGAGCGACCTGAACTACTACGGCAGCTACTTCGCGGTGCCGGGCTACGGCATGGTATGGCAGCCCTACTTCCTCGATGCGAGCTGGAATCCGTATATGGATGGCGGCTGGGTGTGGTATCCGGGTTACGGATATATGTGGGTGTCTGCGTATCCGTGGGGATGGATGCCGTACCGCTACGGCAACTGGACGTTTCTGCCGGGCTACGGCTGGGTGTGGCAGCCGGGCTACTGGAACACGTGGTACGCGGTGCCGCGAGTTGTGAATCCGCCGGCGCGGACGGTCATCCCGCAGCCCCCGGTACGGACGCGGACGACCGTCATGGTGGGCAGGGGTCTAGCGACAAATCCGGTGGCAGGTCCGCCACGGCGGATCACGATCGAACCCGGATCGGCGGGCCTGGGAGTGCCGCGCGGGTCGGTGCGAAACCTGGATCGTTTTTCCCATGAAGTAACCAAGAGAGAGCGGCCGGTGGAGGTCAAAACCGAGCCGCCGGCGCGGACTTCTCCGCCGCCTGCGGATGTCTATACAGGGAGGACTACAAACCAGACGCCATCTTCGGACGGCTCGCGCGGAACATCAACACCGCGTGTGACGCCTCCGTCGCCGTCGCCGCGGATGTCAACTCCCCCACCTGCGCCACGGATGCCGTCTCCTCCGCCTGCGCCTCCGGCGAGAAGCAGCAGTCCACACTAACTTCTTTCGATTTCTCCTGGATGAGGGTGGCCGGATCGGGGACACCCTCTTTTTCTAAGAGACGATGATGCCCGCGTAACCGACGACTTCGTCGCGGTCTCCGGAGATGTCACCCGAAGTGGCATACTTCACCAGCGTCGCCGACTTCGCGCCCAGCCGCTTCACCGCCGTCAGCATGGCGACGGATGGCCCGAAACCACACATGCTGATGTCTTCCTTGATCACGACTTCCCACAACCCCCGGGGATCGAGCGCCAGCACTCGATCGATGGCCTTGCGGTCCTTCAAGCGCGTCAGTGCGTCCGGTTCGTAGTGGTTCATGTCGCTCGAAGCGACGATGAGGACTTTTTCAGTCTGCGCGGAAATCACCTCCGCCAGGGCCTCGCCCAGGCCCCGAAGCGTGTCGTAGTCACTGGTCCCGACCGCGATGGGTACTAAACTCAATCTCTGGGTGCGAACCTGCAGGAAGGGGAGTTGCACTTCGATAGCATGCTCGGAGCGATGAGCGGCGCCATCTTCGTGCGCGGCCGGAAACCGTTGCAGGAGCGACGCACCGAGCTCGACATCAGGCGCAACTTCGCCCAGGGGCGTCTGCCAGGACTCGTGCGTCAGAACCGCGAGAGGATGGCCCATGCCGGTATGGTTGGGACAGAGGATGACCGCGCGCTCGGGAATCTGCAGCCGCGAGTAGACAGCGCCGGCGACGTGGCCGGAGTACATGTAGCCGGCGTGGGGTGAGATGCAACCGAGCGCGGCAACGCAGTCAGCCGCGCCGCAGGGCATGAACTCCTGGACCTGGCGACGCAGTTCGTCAGCGCGACGTGGGTAAAACCTGCCAGCGACCGCCGGCGTTCGAACAGCGGAAGTCATGACTTCAGTTCTCGGTTCCCAGTTCTCAGTGTATCGATGTCGAGTTGCCTGCCCCAGCTTGAGACTGGGAACTGAATACTAACCTGTTCCGTTTCGCAACGCGCGAAACAGAGCTGCGCTCTGGGCCAGAGGAAGAGCTTCTGCGCGAACCGCAGGCTTCACCCCGGCCTGAGCCAGGGCGGCACGTAACCTGTTTTCATCGTACTGCGTCTTGAGGTTGTTCCAAAGCGTCTTACGCTTTTGCCCGAAGGAGAGCTTCAGGAACGAAACGAACTCATCTTCGCGGACCTGCAACTCCGCTGCGCGGGGCTCAATTGTCATGCGCACGACACTGGAGTGGACCTTGGGCGGAGGAGAGAACGCAGCCGGCGGGAGAGTGAAGCGTTTTTCGACGCGAGCAAAGAGTTGTGTGGTCGCCGAAAGCAGGCCGTAGTCACGGCTTCCCGGTGATGCCGCGAGGCGGTCCGCCACTTCCTTCTGCACCATCACGACGATCGTCGAAAAGTAGCGGTGATATTCCAGCAGGCGCAGCAGGATGTCGGAAGTGATGTAGTAAGGGAGATTGCCAACGACACGCGCCGGCTGAGGCGCGAAGTTGAGGCCGGGGCGCAGACTGCCGGGCTTGGGTCCAAACACAGTGTCGAGTTCGATCTTCAGGAAATCGCCCTCGATGATTTCAACATTGGGCCGGGGTGCGAACTTCATGCGCAGTTGCGCGGCCAGCACGCGATCGAGTTCCACTGCGATCAGCCGACGCACGGCCGGGGCGAGAAGAGACGTGAGGGCACCGCGCCCGGGTCCGATTTCGAGCACGGTCGCTTCCGAAAGATCGCCGAGAGCGTCGATGATCCGTTGGGCCGCGGGAGCGCTGGTCAGAAAGTGCTGTCCCAGTTTGGGCTTGTGACCTTGGTGCACGGTAGCGCCTTTCGGCACGTTGACCCCCTTTCTTTCCGGCATTTAGACTGGCAAGTTCATTCCGTTTGCCAACCATCATAGCTGAGCAGGTGAGATTGCCGCCGGCTCGGGAGGTTTCCCTGATGCATATCGCTTTCGTGGCTTCCGAGTGCGTTCCGTTTTCCAAAACCGGCGGTCTGGCCGACGTAGTTGGCGCACTGCCCAAAGCGCTCGCCGCCCTCGGACACCAGGTCAGCGTTTATCTTCCCCGGTATCGCCAGACGAAACTGGCCGACTCGCAAACGGTGGTGCGCAGCATCACGGTGCCGTTTGACGACAAGTATCGCTTCTGCTCGTTGGTCACGGCAGGCAGTTCCGGAGGCGTCCGCTTCTATTTCGTGGATTATCCGCCGTACTTTGATCGAGAGGCGCTCTATGGAACGCCGGCGGGGGATTATCCCGATAATGCGGAGCGCTTTGCCATGTTCTCGCGCGCCGTGCTTGAAGCCTCGAAAGTGCTGGGAGTGCCGCATGTGTTTCACTGCCATGATTGGCAGTCGGCGCTGGTTCCGGTCCTGCTGCGCACGCTGTATGCCGAAGACCCCGCGTTCCGTGACGCGGCCACAGTCTTTACGATTCATAACATGGGCTATCAGGGGTTGTTTCCGCCTGACATCCTGCCGCTGCTGATGCTGCCCTGGGACCTGTTCACGATTGCCAAGATGGAATTCTTCGGGCAGGTGAACTTCCTCAAGGGGGCGCTGGTATCGTCCGACTTCATTACCACCGTCAGCAAGAAATACAGCCAGGAGATTCAGACCACGGAATACGGCTTCGGTCTGGAAGGGGTGCTGCGCAACCGTGCTGCGACGGTAAGCGGCATTCTTAACGGCGTGGACTACGACGAGTGGAGTCCGCAGACCGACAAATTCACAGTTGCCAAGTATTCTCCACAAGATCTCAACGGCAAGAAGCAATGTAAGCAGGACCTGCTGAATGCTTTTGGCGTGACCGGCGCAGACCTGAATCTGCCGGTGATCGGCATTGTTTCGCGTTTTGCAGCTCAGAAAGGTTTTGACCTGATCGCGCAGGTTATGGACCGGCTGGCCCTGGAGGAGATGATCGTCGTCGCGCTCGGCGCGGGCGATAAGACCTACGAAGACATGTTCCAGCGGCTCGCTAAGCAATTCCCGAAGAAGATCGCCGTCAAGGTCGCCTACGACAACGCCATCGCTCACAAGATCGAAGCCGGGGCCGACATGTTTCTCATGCCCTCCAGGTACGAGCCCTGCGGCTTGAATCAGATCTACAGTCTGAAGTACGGGACGGTGCCAGTGGTGCGCGCCACGGGCGGCCTCGACGATACCATCGAGCCCTGGGACGCCCGCACCGGCAAAGGCACGGGTTTCAAGTTCTCCGAATACAATGGCGAAGCCTTGCTGGCGACCATCAAGCAGGCGCTGTTGGCCTATCGCGATCAGTCCTCCTGGCAGGCGCTGATGCGGAACGGTATGGGGAAAGACTTCTCCTGGGGAGCATCAGCGCGCGAGTATGGAAAGATTTACGACCGCGTGCGCCAGATGCGAACCAGCGCCGCTATTCTCCCTGCCGTCGACTTCAAGCGGGAACCGGTGCTGACCTAAAGGGTAGGACGATCTCGAGAGTTCGCCGCAAGGGCTAAAGCCCGCATTTCGAGGCGCCTGTCGGCACGGCTGAAGCCCTTTCTCCAAAATCACCCACGGCTAGTGACGCCGGACTGCGCTACACTTTTTCCAGGCCTGATCGGTATGTCCCTCCGCACTATCTTCCACGTTGACATGGACGCCTTCTTCGTCTCGGGGGAAGAGCTTTACGACCCTGCGCTGAAGGGGAAGCCTGTGGTGGTGGGCGGCCAGCGGGATGAGCGCGGCGTGGTCTCCGCCGCCTCGTACGCTGCTCGCAAATTTGGCGTGCACTCCGCCATGCCTCTGCGGACCGCAGCCAAACTCTGTCCGCAAGCGATCTTCGTCAATGGTCATCCCGAACGCTATCGGGAGTACTCGGCGCGCGTTCACGCGGTGCTTTGCCGGTTCAGCCCGCAAGTTGAGATGGCCTCGGTCGACGAAGCGTACCTCGATATGACCGGGACCGATCGCCTGCACGGTCCGCCGTTACGTTCGGCGCAACGCCTGCACGACGCCATGAAAACGGCGACGCAGCTCAACTGTTCGATCGGGATCGGCACGTCGCGCTTGATCGCCAAGGTGGGATCTGCCAAGGCCAAGCCGAACGGCGTGCTCTGGGTCTTGCCGGAGCAGGAAGCCAAGTTTCTTGCTCCGCTCGACGTGCGCGACATCCCCGGCGTCGGCAAAGTGACCGAACAAAAGCTCCATGCGCTGGGCATTGAGCGGGTCGGCGACCTCACACGCATGGAGGAACACGAACTCGAAGAGCGCTTCGGGAAGTGGGGGCTCGCTCTGGCCGGCAAGGCGCGCGGCGAAGATGCCGGCGGCTGGTTCGACACGGAAGTCGGAGAGAATATCGATCCCAAGTCCATCAGTCACGAACACACATACGACGAAGACACAGCGGACGAGCAGCGTCTGCATTCCACCCTGATGCGGCTGAGCGAAATGGTGGGCCGACGCCTGCGCGAAGGCGGCTACTTCGCCCGCACCATCCAACTCAAGCTGCGCTACAAAGACTTCACTACGATTACCCGTGCCCGCTCCCTCGACGAGGCGACGCAACTGGATACAGAAATCTTTGAGACCGCCCGCCGATTGTTTCGTCAGAACTGGAAGAAAGGTGTGCCGGTGCGTCTACTCGGCGTGCAGACGTCGAACTTCGAATCCGGCCCGTCGCAGATCGATCTGCTGGAACCGACGCGCCAGCAGCGCTGGCAGAAGGCCTTGGCCGCTGCCGACCATCTACGCGACAAATTCGGCGAATCGAGCATCGGGCTCGCCAGTGGCATGAAAGGAGGTTTTCGCGAACGCGTCCACGAGAATCCCGCCGCCCTGCCTGGCAAGGCGCCACGCAAGAAACCTGAGTAAGTTCCGGCTGGCTCTTTCCTTCTTCCGGCCCGCGGTCTAAAATCCTCCCGTCAATCTGCCCCACCTCCAAGGAGGACCCATGCCTCGCTGGTTCCAGTTCCTCGCCTGCGCTTGCGTTCTGGTTCTCGTCCTGCCCTTGATCACCTGTGGCTCCGAGCACTCCACCGACGAGCTCTATGTGTTGGTCTCGGCCAACATCCAGGTGCCGTACTGGAAAGCGGCCGGCGCCGGATTCTCTCAAGCGGCTTCGCAACTGAAAGTCCGCTACGATTTCGTTGGCCCCGACGATTACGACCCCAAGGCTGAGAAAGAAGCTTTCGACAAAGCGATTGCGAAAAAGGCGACCGGCATACTTGTCTCCGCGGCCGACGCCAAACTCCTCAAGGACAGCATCGACGGCGCCATCAACGCCGGCGTGCCAGTGATCACGGTCGATTCCGACGCTCCCGACAGCAAACGCCTGTTCTTCATTGGAACCAACAATTACCAGGCCGGACTGACGGGCGGCCAGCGGCTCGCGACGGAACTCAAGGGAAAGGGCAACGTGGTCGTGTTCACCATGCCGGCCCAGGCGAATCTGGCGGAGCGGCTGCGTGGGTACCGCGATGCTCTGGAGACGCATCCGCAGATCAAGATTGCCCGTGTTGTGGATATTCAGGGCGATCCGCGCGTCGCTTTTGACACGACCACCGAAATCCTGGGAAAAGAAAGAGACAAGTTCGACGCGTTCGTTTGTCTTGAGGCGCAAGCGGGCAAGGAAGTGGCTACCGTCCTGAACTCAAACAAAGTGACCGGGAAAGTGGTCATCGCTATGGACACCGATCCCGACACGCTGGAATGGATCCGCAAAGGAGTGATCGCCGCCACCATTTCGCAGAAGCCCTATACGATGACCTATTTCGGATTGCGGGTCCTCGACAGCCTTTACCACAACAAGTTGAATTCGCTGAGCGCTGATTTCTCCAAGGATAGTTTCGCGCCGGTACCTGCGTTTGTGGATACTGGCTCGTCGCTGGTCGACAAGGAGAATGTCGAGGCGTTTATTCAGATGAAAGCGGCCGCTACCGGCGCATCGAAATAGATTGCAGGAGTCCCAGGAGTTTCCCGAGCGCTTTCGCGTCGAACCTACGCGTGCCAGGTAGTTTTCGCTCTGGCCTCTGACCGCTGCAATCTACGAAATGTATTCGCGGATGTAGGGGTCGCGGGATGTCGCCAACTGGTGGGCATCGCCATCGAAAATCACCTTGCCGTCGCGCAAGAGCAGAAAGCTCATCGCTACCTCACAGTGCTGGCCCTTGGGTAGGGCGACGAGTTGGTTCGTGTTCCTGTCGAACTGGTGGGTGGCCATCGTGAAGGCGTCCTGCAGCCGGTGGGTTACCATCAGCGCGCTGGTCTTGTAGACATCCCTCTGCTTCATGATCAGCTCGACAATCGTATTGGAAGTGACGGGATCGAGCCCGCCGGTCGGAGAATCGTAAAGCAGAGCCTCAGGCTGGGTAATAATCGCCCGCGCGATGGCCACACGGCGGCGCATTCCGCCGGAAAGCTCGGAGGGGAACATGTCAATCGTGCGCTCCAGTTCCACGAAGCGCAGCGCTTCGCGCACGCGCTGATCGATTTCCTCGTCCGAAATTCCTTCTTCCATCAGACGGAAAGCGACATTATCACGCACCGTGAGCGAATCGAACAGGGCGCTCTCCTGGAACACGATGCCGACCCGCCGCCGCAACGCGAACAACTCCTGTTCCGACATGCTGGTGACTTCCTGGCCGAGGAGGAAGATGCGTCCGCTGTCAGGGCGCAAAAGTCCGAGCGTAAGTTTGAGGATGGTACTCTTGCCGGAGCCGGCAACACCGAACAGTGCTTTGGTCTCGCCGCGCGGCAACTGGAACGAAATCCGGTCCAGCACCACATTTTCTTCGAAGGCGATCGACACGTTGTCGAATGCGATGGCGTGGGGTGAAGCGTCGCCCTGCACCACCGCGGGACTCTCGATCGGCAAGGTCGGAGTGGCCATTGCCTACCTGTAGCCAAGCATGGCAAAAATCAGCTTGGTGATGAAGAAGTCGACTACCAGAATCAGCACGGAAGAGGCGACCACCGCCTGCGTCGTGGAGCGGCCTACACCCTGCGTGCCGCCCCGCGTGGACATTCCGTAATAGCAGCCGATGGTCGAGATGATGAACCCGAACAGCACGGGTTTCACCAGTCCCATGAAGACGTCGCGGAAGACGAGAATCTGCCAGGCGTTCGACCAGTACTGGCGCGAGTCGAGCCCGAACAGCAGGCTGGCCACGGCGTTTCCCCCGATCAGGCCGAGCAGATCGGCAATGATCGTCAGGAAGAACAGCATGAACACGGTCGCGCCCACTCGCGGCGTGACCAGTTTCTTGCTCGGGTCAGTGCCCAGGGCGCGCATGGCGTCGATCTGCTCGGTCACGATCATCGAGCCCAGTTCGCTGGCCATGCCCGAGGCGTTGCGCCCTGCCACCATGAGACCGGTGATCAAGGGTCCCAGTTCCGTGACCATTCCGATCGAAACCAACTGTCCAATCAGGGTGATCCCGCCGAATCGTTGGAGGGTATTGGCGGAGTTCAGGGCAAGCAGCGCGCCAATCGACAGGCCCGTCAATACAACGATGGGCAGCGATCCGACTCCGATGAGGTCGGCCTGTTGCAACATGTCGCCGCCGTACAGGGGACGCCGGAACAGGTTGGCGATTGACTGCGCCGCCAGCAGTGTGTAGTCCTGAATCGCCCGGACCGCGTCCTTAGCGACCTCGAAGGGCGAAACCAGCTCGATTTCCAGTGCCATGACTGTCCCAGAGACTATAGCAGAGCAGAAATACCGGTTGGAATCCGCACGATCGAGGCTTGTCTCAGGGCGGAGTCACGGGGGTGGGGCCGGCTGGAGGGTTGTAAGCCGCGGTCGGGGGGAGCTGCCTTGCGCAGTTGATGTTATAAGTATAACATACAAGAAATGAATGTAACCAAGAGTGCCGCTTCTCCCTGGCTCCTGCTTGTCTTCAGCCTTCCGGCGAAACGAGCCAGCCAGCGGGTGGAAATCTGGCGCAAATTGCAGCGCTACGGCACACTGGCCCTGGGAAGCTCCGGCTATGTCCTGCCGAACTCGCCGGTGAACCTGGAGCGCATGGAATGGTTGGCATCTGCGGTGCGGACGTACAAAGGCCAAGCTTCCGTGGTGCAGGCGCAGGGCTTCGACGACCTGCCCGCAGAGCGTTTGCAGCAACGGTTTCAGGAGGCTCGTTCGCGCGACTATCAGAAGCTGGTGCTGGAGGCCAAGCAGTTCGTGGCGTTGGCGCCCCCTCGCAGGCCGGCTGGACGCCTGAATCGCCTTCGCCGCCGCATGCAGGAGATTCAGGGGATCGATTTTTTCGAAAGCCCGATGCGGAAACGTGTCGAAGAACTGCTGGCTCGGGCGGACAAATCGGATACGGCCAAGCCGGGTCGAAAGCAGAAAGCTGGGCAATTCCACAACCGCGTGTGGATGACACGCCCGCGGCCTGGGATTGATCGTGTCTCGTCGGCTTGGCTGATTCGCCGGTCGATCGATCCTAAAGCGCGTTTCGTCTTCGCCTCCGATCCCGCTGCCCATCCCGAAGCCATACCCTTCGACATGTTCTGCGCCGAGGGCTTCGGCCATCGCGGCGAGGATTGCACGTTCGAAACGTTGTGCTTGGCGTTCGCGGTTCGGGACCATCGGGTGAAGCGAATCGCCGAGATCATTCACGATGCCGATCTCGGCGATGAAAAGTTCGGGCGTGTCGAAGGCCAGGGCTTGGACAAGGTGCTGAGCGGATGGGCCAAGCAGGACCTACCCGACGACGAACTCCTGAAGCGTGGCATCGATCTGATCGAGGGCTTGTACGAATCGCTGGCGTGAATTGGGGTGCTATGAAGACAATGGGAGAAGTACGTCGTCTGCTGCTCATCAGCAACTCGACCCTTTACGGAAGCGGCTACCTTGACCATGCGGAACCCGAGATTCGCGCCTTTGTCGGAAGAAAAGACAAGATTCTGTTCGTGCCTTTCGCGCTTCAGGACAGGCGGGCGTATGCAGTGAAAGCGGAGGAGCGCTTGCGCGAGATGGGCTTGTCGCTCACATCGCTTCACGATGTGTCCAACATGCCCCGCGCCATCGAAACCGCAGGTGCCATCTTCATTGGCGGCGGCAATACGTTCCGACTGCTGCGGGGACTCTACGACCATGGCCTGCTGGATCCCATTCGGCAGGCTGTCGGGGCCGGATTGCCATACATCGGTTCGAGCGCTGGCGCCATTGTGGCTGGTCCTACGCTGAAGACGACCAAAGATATGCCAGTGGTGCAGCCGCCGTCATTTGCCGCGCTGGGACTTGTTTCCTTTCAGATCAGCCCGCACTATCTGGATCCGGACCCATCTTCCACGCACATGGGCGAAACGCAGGAGGAACGGATCCTCCAGTTCCTCGAAGAGAATGATGCGCCAGTTGTCGGATTACGCGAGGGATCGATGCTCCGTGTGGAGGGCGGCGCAGTCACGCTGAAGGGGCCGCACAGCGCCCGCGTCTTCCGCCGCGACGAAAAACCCGTCGAAGCGGCGACAAGCTCTGACCTCCATGACTTTCTCGAGGTACGCGCTACGAGGTCGGCAGGAGTCAGCGCATGAGTCCGGAAGAAATTCTTGTGCTGACCTCGCGCGATGTAGCGAGCCTGCTGACGATGGACGAATGGATTGCCGTCGTCGAGCGCGCGTTTCGATTGCACGGGGAAGGGAAAGCTACTCCGCCGGCCGTGCTGGGGGTGCACGGGGCGGGCGGCGGTTTTCACGTGAAGGCGGGCGGGCTCGACCTCGACCGAAAATATTTCGCTGCCAAAGTGAACGCGAACTTTCCGGAGAATACGGTTCGCTTCGGTCTGCCCACGATTCAAGGAGTTGTCATACTCTGCGATGGCGAAAACGGAACTCCGCTGGCCGTCATGGATTCACGCGAGGTAACCTCGCTCCGCACCGCAGCAGCGACAGCGGTAGCGGCCAAGCTTCTGGCGCGTCCCGATTCGCGAACCCTGGCGGTGTGTGGATGCGGCGTCCAGGGCCGAGTTCAGGCACAAGCGATTGCCAGCGTTCGCCGCCTCGAATCGATACTGGCGTACGACAACAACCAGGAGCGGGCAAGACAGTTGTCGCGAACGTTGGCCGATGATCTGCACATCCCGGTGACGCACGTGAGCGATCTTGTTCCGGCGGTCCTGCAAAGCGACATTTGTGTGACCTGCACGACATCGCGCCAGCCACTGTTGGGCCCCGGCGACGTCCGCCCGGGGACATTCATCGCTGCCATCGGTGCAGACAACCCTGAGAAACACGAGATTCACCCCGCGCTCATGAAGAAAAGCAAGATTGTTGTCGACATTCTCGAGCAGTGCGCCAAGATGGGGGATCTGCACCATGCCATGCAAGCAGGGATTGTGGGTCGCGAAGATGTGCACGGCGAACTCGGCGAGATCGTGGCCGGCAAGAAGCCAGGGCGTGAATCGAACGACGAAATCATCGTCTTTGACAGCACCGGCATGGCCTTGCAGGATGTGGCGGCCGCGGCCGCCGTGTTCGAAAGAGCTCGCCGGCAGGGTGCTGGAGTCCGATTCGACTTCGCAGCGTGAAGCCGTTCAAAGGGAATCACATTGAAGCAAGAACCCAATCCCGCCATCCACGACACCATTCCGGTACCCCTGCCGCGCTTCGTCGGCTATTTCCTGTGGCTCGGAACCGTGGGCTTCGGCGGCCCGATTGCCCTTGCCGGACACATGCAGCAAGACCTGGTTGACAAGCGCGGATGGGTAAGCAAGAAAGACTACGTCGAGGGCCTGGCGCTGGCGCAACTGGCTCCCGGCCCGCTGGCGGCGCAACTGGCAATCTACCTCGGATACGTTCGCGCGGGCATCGTTGGCGCGACTGCGGTGGGCGTGGCCTTCATTCTGCCATCGTTTGTGATGGTGCTCGCTCTGTCCGCCGCTTATGTGCGTTTCGGCGGCCTGCCCTGGATGCAGGGAATGTTCTACGGCATTGGAGCGGCGGTGATCGGCATCATTGCGCGGTCCGCCTTCAAACTGACGAAGCTGACGCTCGGGAAAGACAAGCTATGGTGGGCGATCTTCGCTGTTTTGGCCGTTTCGACCGCCGTGACTTCGCGCGAGATTATCTGGCTCTTTCTGTTGGGAGGCGTCGTGGCCGTCGTAGTCAAGGCCCTCCCCAGTCGTGTGGAGGTGAAGGGGGCGGCGTCGGTAATGCTGACTCCGTCGAGTTTCGCGCTCGCCGGCGCCAATAGCGCGCTTTTGTCGATCTTTCTGTATTTCGCGAAAGCGGGAATGTTCGTGTTCGGCAGTGGTCTTGCCGTTGTGCCATTTCTGTATGGTGGAGTCGTGCAGGGACATCACTGGCTCACCGATCAGCAGTTTGTCGATGCGGTCGCGGTGGCCATGATCACGCCCGGCCCGGTCGTGATTACCGTCGCGTTTATCGGATATCTGGTGGCGGGTGTTTCCGGTGCGATCGCCGCCGCTCTTGGAATTTTCTTGCCCGTGTACCTGGTCGTGATTCTGCTTGCGCCGTCCTACAAGAAGTGGGCCGGCAACCCGCAACTGAATGCGTTTGTAAGGGGTGTGACCGCAGCCGCGACGGGAGCGATTGCTGGAGCTGTCGTGGTGCTGGCGCGGCGCTCAGTGTTTGATCTGCCGACGATGGTGATCGCCGCCGTCAGCCTGGCAGTACTCTTCCGATGGAAAGTTCCGGAGCCCGTCCTGATCGCTGGCGCAGCAGTGGCGGGACTGCTTCTGCACCGGGTGTAGCGGCCGCCTAGTGGTTGTTATTCTTCTTCCTGATCTCGATCCCGAGCCGTTTGATCTTCTGGTTCAGCGTCGACAACGGCACGTGGAAACGCTCAGCCGCTTCGGTCTGATTCCAGCCGCACTTCTCGAGCATGTCCATGATGATACGACGCTCGCAATCTTCTACGATGTCGAAGAGCGAGGCACCCGGATCCGAATCGAGTAGAGGAACCGCTGTACCCCGTCCTGCGATGTGATCGGGTAACAGGTCAAGCCCAATGTCCATTTCGGATGAGAGCACAACCGCGCGCTCAATCACGTTTTCCAGTTCACGAACGTTGCCCGGCCACGGATAGTTCAGCAGTGGACGCAGCCCTTCAGGCGTGATGCGACGGCGCTGGCGGTCGTTTTCGTCCGAATACTTCTTCAGGAAGTGATCAACCAGCGGTGGAATGTCCTCGCGGCGCTGGCGCAGTGGCGGCAGATCGATGGTGATGACATTCAGGCGATAGAACAGGTCCTCGCGGAATCGTCCTTCGCGCACCAGCAGGCGCAGATCGACGTTGGTGGCGGCGATGATGCGGACATCCACCTGCATTTCCTGCACGCCGCCCAGATGCATGAACTTGCGGTCCTGCAGCACGCGCAGAATCTTGCTCTGCGTGTCCATGCTCATGGTGCCGATCTCGTCGAGGAAGAGCGTGCCGCGGTCGGCCACTTCGAACAGGCCTTTCTTGGACGCGATGGCGCTGGTGAAAGCGCCCTTCACGTGACCGAACAATGTCGATTCGAGCAGGTCTGGGGGCATCGAACCGGTGTTGACGGGCACAAAGGGACGATCGCGCCGGGGCGAATGCAGGTGGATGGCTTTAGCGATCAGTTCCTTGCCGGTGCCGCTCTCGCCCTGCAAGAGCACGGTGGAGCGGCTGGGCGCGACCTGCGAGACGAGGTCGAAAATCTTCAGCATCGCCTCGCTCTTACCCACGATGTTCTCAAAGTCGTAGCGCTGCTTCAAAGCGCGCTTCAACTGGATGTTTTCTTCGACCGCCTTTTGACGTGCGACTGCCGCGCGCACGTCGGCGAGCAGTTTCTCGTTGTCCCAGGGCTTCTGGATGAAGTTGGCCGCGCCGGTCTGCATGGCGCGCACCGCATTCTCCACGGTGCCGTAAGCGGTGATCATGATCACGGCTTGCTCGGGATTCTGCATGCGGATTTCGGCCAGCAGATCCATCCCATTCTTGTCGGGAAGCGCGACGTCGAGCAGCACGACATCAAAGACGCGCCCGTTGAGGTGTGCCAGCCCTTCCCGGCCAGTGGCGGCAGTCGATACCGAGTAACCCTCGAGTTGGAGCAGGGTCTCCAGCGACTCGCGGATTTCAGCTTCGTCGTCGATCACGAGGACGTTGCCCAGGCTCTCCGGCATGCTTATGTTCTCCGGCATACTGCGACGCGAAACTACGGCAGCTTCAGACATGGACGGCCTTCCTGATCAGGGGGAAATCCAGCGTAAACGTTGTGCCTTCACCCGGCCGGCTCTCCACGCGGATATTCCCCGCATGCTCCTGGATGATGCCGTACGTCACGGAGAGCCCCAGACCGGTGCCACGGTTCTGGCCTTCTCCGGGCGAAGTTTTCGTGGTGAAAAACGGATCGTAGATTCGGTGAATGTGTTCCTGCGCAATGCCGCTTCCGGTGTCGGCTACGCGCACGCTGACGAAATCGCCGTTCTGCGTTGAGACGCGCAATACGCCGCCGCCGGTCATGGCATCTTTGGCGTTCAGGAACAGGTTCAGGAAGACCTGCTGCAACCGGCCGGCATTGCCCTGAATCACGGGCAGGGCGCCTTCCAGCTGGCGCTCCACTTGCACGTGCGCCACTTTGAACGGATGTTCGAGCAGCGCCAGCGTGTCTGCGATCACCTTGTTGACGTCAACTTCGGTGAATTCAGTGCCGGTGGTGCGGGAGAAGTTCAGGAGATTGTTAACGATTTCCGAAGCCCGGAATGTCTGCTTGGTGATCTTTTCCAGCAAGCCGGCTTTCTGCGGGTCCGACTGCAACTGCTTCGATAGCATCTGCGTGTACGACGAAATCACTGCCAGTGGAGTGTTGACCTCGTGCGCCACTCCCGCCGCCAGCAGTCCGATGGATGAGAGCTTGTCCGCCTGCGAGAGCTGAGCTTCCAGTTCCATGCGCTCGGTGATGTCGTCCATGATGACCAGCCGTCCGACGACATGGAACTTGCGCGTCACCAGCGGCGCGATGGCGACGTTCACCGTCCGCCACTCGCCCGAGGGAGTGCCCAGACGGAACTTGTACAGGTTGTGAATTCCCTGGTTCTGGCGTACTCGATAAAATTCCTCGACGAATGCGGCAGGGAAGACCTCGCTCAACGAGCGCCCGACTGCCTGCCAGCGTGGCAGCGCGTACGTCACTTCCATCTGCGAGTTCCAGGACTCGACGCGGTCCTGCAAGTCGACCGCTAGTACGCCGACGTTGATGGACTCGACGATATTCTCGTTGAAGTCCTTCAGGCGCTCGTACTCGTTGACCTTTTGCTCGAGTGAGGCGTACAGGCGAGCGTTCTGGATCGCGATGCCGATGTATCCCGCCAACGTTTCGAGTAATTCGACGTCTTCGCTGGAGAGGAAGTCGCCTTCCATCGTCTTGCCCAGTCCGAGGAAGGCGATAGTTTTCTGCTGTGCGTGGCAGGGAATGTAGTAGTTCAGGTCCAGCCGCGCGATGGCCTCCTGCGCGGACGGGGCTTCACGCAGAACCTGGTGTGTGTTCTCGAAGAAGACGTGGCCGGCGGCGTCTTCGATGCGGGGCTTCGCCAGGAACGAGAAGTCGATTCCCCCGATGTGCGCCATCCCGAACGATTTGCTCAGCTCAAATCGCGAGGAGTCGCTGTTGGCAAGGAAAATCGCCATCCGGTCGACCAGCAGTGTCCGTGACAAGCGGTCCACCACCGACGTCAGCATCTTGTTGAGATCGGGTTCCGAGCTAAGTTCGCGGCCGAACTCGATCAGCGTCCGCCGGTAGTCGTAGCGCGTGCGGTAGAAGAACTGGTCAAGTTTGTCCTGAATCCACTTTCGCACCGGATCGAACAGCAGCGCCGTGACCACGACGGCCACCATCAACCCGTACGGGCCGGTACTGGGTACCTGCGTGTGGACCAGTTCTGCAATCGCCGCCACTCCAGTGAAATAGGCGGCCACAATGGCCGCGGCGGCCAATGTATACGCCATGCCGCGCTTGAAGATCAGGTCGACGTCCATCAACCGGTAGCGGAAGATTGCGTAGCCAAACGTCAGGGGCAGCAGGCCCAGCGACAACACTGACACCTTCATCGTCAGGGTGGGCATGGCGCCGAACAATACCGGAATCACATACAGCACAGTGAAGGGCGCGACGGCGAGAATCGTGCCGCGGGTGATCCATTTCAATTGCTGGCGCAGGATCGGCGTGCTGGCCCTCTCGTAGCTGTGCACGAGTACAAACGCCGCTCCCACGAAAAACACTGTGGAGTAGCCCCAGTGCAGGCGATCCAGGTTCCACCGCAGCCGTTCACTGGCCTGGAGAAAACGCATGGCAAAGAACTGGATCCCGAGTAGCACCAGCCCCGGCACGTACAGTGCGGAAAGCAACCAGCGGTTGCGGCTGATAAATCCGCGCCGTTCTGGAAACACCAAGACGAAATGCAGGAACAATGCCGCCTGCAGGAGCCACGCCACCTCATTGGTCCAGAAGATTGTCCAGTCAAAGTCGTTGAACTTCCCGACGTAATGGAAGGCGTAGAAGACGAACGACACCAGGCAGAAAATAAAGAAATGGGTGGATCCCACCGCCGTCCAGCGGCGCAACAGAACGTACAACCCGATCCCCAGATAGATGAGGGCGATGACTCGCAGCCAATCGTTCAAGGAGCGGTCCGCAGGGACTAGGACGACTTCCACGTCCACCGGAACGGAGCCACGAATCAGCGAATAGGTCGCCTTCGAATAGACGCCGGAGTCATAGAGCTGACGGCTCAGCCCGGCTGACGAGGACACCTTACCGCCATTGATGCTGACGATTGCATCTCCGCCGCGAATGCCGGCCCGTACGGCAGGCCCATTCGGGTCCAGTTGGTCTGCCACCAGATGACCGCCCCGTTCCAGCCACCGGACCCCGTCGTCGGGCACAGCATAGTTTTTCTCAACTTTGTAGTTGTATCCCGAGAAGACCACCGCGGCGACGGTGAGGAGCCCCAACACGATGGCAGTGAAGCGGGCCTGAAATTCTCGGTTCATAGGCTGGGCCGGGGGCGCGGCGGCCGGGCCAGAAGCCCGCCGCTGTGCAGTTATCTGCAACTGCGCTGCCACGGTCTGTGATTCTTCGTACAAATAAGTCCCTGTTCTATATGCACTTCCATGATTATAGAGGCTCTATCGAACAGTGGATATGAATTATGGAATCCAATTTATCTTTTTTGGAATTGTCGGATGCCAGGGGGGTGACAGCGTTCTTCTCCGAAAAGGGGACGCTCCTGATTGCTGGAAGGAGTTTTGGATAGTGCAGGGTGGGCGGGAAGAGTGCGGTTCGTGTGGACTACCAGAATGGGTCAGGAGCGTCCGAAAGTTCGGTGGTGCAAAAACCTGATTTAAGTAATGGAAGGGTCCAGGGACTTTCCCCGAATCCCCGTACCCTTCCATACCTAGCCCGCGTTACTTCAGCGATGCGAGCAAAATCGTTTGCGAGGCGGGAACGTTCTGAGCGCGCAACTCAGCTTCCGCCCGGCTTTCCGGCAGGGAATAGGCCACGTTGCTGCCTTCCAGGCGAATGCCCGACAGGAAGTACTGGTCCCCGTAGTGCTTGAATACCAGGACGGTACTGGCAGAAGCCTTGCCGGAGTCATCCCGCGAAGAGGCGGACATCGCACTTTCTCGGGCTTCGGCGTTGCGGATT
>Ga0335076_10000219_pt1 | contig 48540 bp, 42 predicted proteins | sample Lox_Sample_25_FD_206717 | JGI IMG/M metagenome (GOLD analysis project Ga0335076, IMG submission 206717) | Soil microbial communities from Loxahatchee National Wildlife Refuge, Florida, United States - Lox_Sample_2.5 | ecosystem: Environmental > Terrestrial > Soil > Wetlands | place: USA... | reverse complement strand
TAGAGGATGTGGTCCTCGTGATAGAGGCGCTCCAGCACTTTTTGCCATGTAGCCCTGGGATCGGAAAGTCGCGGGTCGGCAGTCATTCTTCCTCACGTAACAGCAAGGCGAAAGGAATTCCCTTCTTGATTCTAACGTGCCGAATTACGATGCTTGGAACTCGCTGCGCCAAATGTGCCGTTCTGTGGAAGGCTTGTCCGCTTGTGACGAACGACAACTTGATGGGTGACGCAAGACACTAACCTCCCTTGCCGCTTTTGTGTATAGCTTGGCCCTCTCACAACCGTCACCCAAGCCTCGTTTGTTGCAAGTCGCATCGCTGCAACACGCATTCTTGGAGCGGCAATTGCCATTCGTAGGTGAGCTATGTCCAGTCGACCACGAAACACGGGCCAGCCCTCTGGCAGCCCATTCGGAAACATCGAGAGCGCCCTGGAATACGTGACATACCTGCTGGAAGCCTGCAGAGAAGCTCGCACGCAAGTGGAAACGGAAATGGCGCAAATGAATGAACCGGTGTTGGCGAGAAAAAAAGATGCACTCCGGGTGGTGCACTACAAACTGGAACGCCTGTCATCGCACATCGAAACCACCCAACACTTATTAAAAGATTTGAGGAAACTGCGCCGGTTGATTCTGGAAGAGCGGCGCTCGCACGCAAAAGCGGCCACCGCATAAGCCATCGCTTGGAATGCAGCTAATCCGAGATTAACGCGAACTCCACCCTCCGTCGCATCGGATCGATCCTCTCCGCGCGGACGCGCACACGATCACCAAGCTTCCAAGCCAGCGCGTTGCCCTGCTTAGCCCGATTGCCGCCACGACGACCTTCTCTCCCCAGCACTGCCACAATCGCATGGTCACGCTCGCGATACAGGCAGCGCGCACCGGCGGCGTCTTCAAATGCACTGATAGGAATCAGCCCTTCCACAAACACCTCAAATAGCTCCACAAAACACCCATACTTCTGAACCGATATGATTAAGCCTTCATACTCGTCGCCGAGGTGATGCTCCATGAATTGCGCGGTCTTCCACGAAACGAGTTCGCGTTCGGCGGTTGCCGCTCGCCGCTCGGTTTCCGACGTTTCCGACGCAATCTCTTCCAGGTGCCGTTGCGAATACAGCGTTGCTTCTACTCCGACCGGCGGTTTGATCTGGGCCGGGGGCTTGGCATCCGGGTTGGCCAAGGCCCACTTCAGAACGCGATGGACGATCAGGTCCGGATAGCGGCGGATGGGCGAAGTGAAATGTGTGTACTCCTCGAAACCCAATGCGAAGTGGCCCAAGGAATCCGCAGCATAGCGCGCCTGCTTCAGCGAACGAAGCATCAAGTACGAGAGGATACGCTCCTCGGGCTTGCCGGTCAGTTTGTCCACCAGCTTTTGATAATGCCGCGGTGTGATGTTGATGTCGGTGCCCCCGAAGCTGACCCGTTGCTGTCGCTCTCGTCCATGACCACGCGACTCCGGCCGCCCTGCCTTTGCCGGTGCGGAGACCTTCCCGTGTCTTACGGTCACTTCTCTTTGGTAAAGGTTCTCCACGCCAAGCGAATAACCAAATGCGCGCGCCAGTTCTTCAAACTCCAGAATCTTCTTCGCGTCAGGTTTTTCGTGCACACGATGAAGCGCGTGGATGCCCCGTTCGAGCAAGTAATGCGCCACGGCGCGGTTGGCGGCCAGCATGAACTCTTCGATGATGCGATGGGCCACGTTTCGTTCGCTCCGCGTGATGTTCGTCATGTTTTGCTGCTGGTCGAACTCGATCACCGGTTCTGGAAGATCAAAATCGATGGAGCCATTTTCCGAACGCCGCGCGTTGAGCAGTTGCGCCAGTCCTTTCATGGCGCGGAAATGGTGATTCAGGTGTGCATAACGCTCGCTCGTCTCCTGATCCCCGTTGAGCACCTTGTTCACGTTGGTATACGTCATGCGTTCCGTGGAACGGATGACACCGGGCACCATCGCTGCCGTCAGCGGTCGGCCAGCCGAATCGAAGTGCATGATCACGCTCATGACCAGGCGCTCTTCGCGGGGATTCAGCGAGCACATGCCATTCGAAAGCGCTTCCGGGAGCATAGGAACCGCGCGATCGATGAAATACACGGAATTCCCGCGAAGCCGCGCTTCACGATCAAGGGGCGATTCGGGATGAACGTAATGCGCGACGTCCGCGATGTGCACTTGAAGCAGCCAGCCCCCGTCGTCGCGCCGTTCCACATACACGGCATCGTCGAAGTCCCGCGCGGTTTCACCATCGATGGTTACGATGGGAAGGTCGCGAAAATCTTCCCGGTCCGCGCGATCCGTTTCGGCCACCGGATTCGCTAATCCTTCCGCTTCTTGGAGAACCATCTGGTCAAATGAGTGCGGCAGATGATGCTTACGAATGATGATTTCTGTATCTACGCCAAGGTCTCCGGGGCGTCCGATAATCTCCGTAACGCGGCCCGCCGGTGGGGTGCCGCCGCGACCGTAGTGAATCAGCTCCGCATTTACTACCGCACCATCGAGTTTTTTGATGTGTGGTAACCGTTTGCCGCGTCCAGTCCCTTCGCTTCCACCAGGGAGCAGATCTTTCCGCAGAGGGGCGGCAAGTTCGTCACCGGGAATCAGCTCAATTTCGTGTTGTACCCGGGGATCGTAAGGAATCACCACGCAACCTCGCGCCGTGTACCGGAACAGTCCGACCACCGATGGGTGGGCTCGCCCAACGATGCGGACGATTCGGCCTTCAGCCCGTCGAGCACTCGGTAGACCGCTGAGTCGCGCGAGGCGAACGACGACGGTGTCGCCGTGCATGGCGTCTTCCACGTAGTCGCGCGGGATGAAAATGTCTCCGTCGACATTCGGAAGCGCCACATCCGGCACCACAAATCCATACCCATCCTGGTGCAAAACAAGCCGGCCCTTAATCTCGTCTCTCGAAGTCGCCTTGTGTTGCGAGAATTTATCGGCTGCCTCCTTCGGCGAGCCTCTATGATCGCCGGCAGGAGCCGCCGGTTTCGGCGTCCTACGAAAGAGGAAACGCCCGTGACTCAGTTCTTCCACTAATCCGCGCTTCTTCAAGCGCTCCAGCATTTTCAGCAGCGGTCGACGCTCATTTTTGCGGAGCCGCAGAGACCGGGAGAGTTCCTCCAATGCCACAGGATCACTTCTAAGTTGTAGAAAACGAAGGATATCTTCAGTATTCAGGGAAGAGGTGCGAGGCATGCCGGGTCGCCTTTCCAGGAGCGAAAGGGATACGCAGGCCTATTGTATGCATTTTTAGAAATTCTTGTAACCATTTTCACCTCGGGCGAGTTTCATAGGCAGGCCAACACACGACCGATTAGCCGCCCTCCGTCAGGCTAATCGGATTCCCCTAAAGGGGAATAAAGGGGAGGCGGGAAGACCTGGCCTGCCTCCCTTCTCTTTTCCCACTCCAATTTAGCCCAGCCCTCGACCCCCTCTCCCTGCGATTTGTGTGTCCCTTCGGTTTCGGATATCGTGCTGAGCTTACCAATTTTGATGGTCGTGGAGATTTCTCGGTGAGGAAGCGAATATTCGGGTTTCTCTTGTTGGGAATGATTGCAGTGACGAGTGTCACCGTCGCCGGCGCGCAAGGCACTCCGGAGAATTCATCCCGAGAATGGCAAATCTGGACTGGCGGAGGCCATGGCATCAACGGGAGCCAGTCAGGAACTGGCGTGTGGAACCTGGGTCTGCGTTACGGTTTGATCCTCACTTCCCCACACGGCCCCGGTTTTCTCAAGGGGCAACTCGAATATGCGTTTGACGTCGTGCCAGTATGGGTTATCGCGCAAAAGACGAATACCGCGTACGGAGCCAGTATCGACCCGTTCGCGTTTAAGTGGATCCTGAGCTCTCCTAAGAAGGTCAACCCGTTCTTCCAGATTGAAGGTGGCGTGCTTTTTAGCAACAAAGACGTCCCCGAAGGAACTTCTCAAATCAATTTCACGACGAGCGGCGGTTTCGGGGCGCACTTTCTCGGCAAGAAGCACAACTTCAGCGCGGAAGTGCGCTTTCAGCACATCTCCAACGCGGGAATGACGAACCCGAATCCCGGCATCAACACAATCCAATTGCGAATCGGCTTCGGGGCCTTTCGCTGATCTTATTTAGTAACTGCCAGTGTTGCGCAGATGACCAAGGCAAGAAAAAGTCGGACCATGGTGTCCCCTAGGGAGCCATTGTCAATCGAGGCAGCAATAGACGGAAGAACCTCTCCGGATCAACTGCTACTGCGACCTTGGCGTTCGTCTTGAATTCCGTGGCGGAAGTCTCTGTTGCGGCCTGGCCTGTCTTCATCGCTGGGGAAGGCCGAATCGGCGCAGACTCGTACCCCACGGACTCTCCTGCGGTAAACTCCCCCGACGTTTCAATTTCGACATATTCGTCGCGCAACGTCAAAATTGTCGGATCGATCAGATGGGCTACCGTCAGCGGATCATGCATCGCCATGGTTTTCGCGGTCATCCCACGCCTAGTTCGCATATGTTCCAACGTAGCTTTGAGGATTTTCGCGGCAGCTTCGCTCGCACGCGTTTTCCCCGCTTCCAGCACGGCCAATTGCTGTTCGCCAAACAGCACCTTTTGTGTCACGTTCAGGCCGACCATCGTCAATGGCACTCCCGAATCGAACACGATGCGCGCCGCTTCCGGGTCCACGTAGAAGTTAAATTCCGCAGCGGGTGTAACGTTGCCGCCGCTCAGCGACCCACCCATCACGACAATTTCCTTGATTAGCGGAACGATGGCTGGCTCCGCTTTGAGGGCCAAAGCAATGTTAGTCAGCGGTCCGACTCCCACCAGGGTAATCTCGCCAGGATTCGAACGCACAATTTTCCGGATCAACTGTTCGGCGGATTCGGCGACCGCCTTGAGCTTCGGCTCAGGAAATTCCACGCCGCCCAATCCGTTCGCTCCATGAACGTAACTCGCGGTGAACAGCCTTCTCAACAGTGGCGCTGATGCTCCCGCAGCGACCGGAACATCGCTGCGGCCCGCAATCTCCACCATGCGCAGCGTATTCGGCAGGGTAAACGTCAGAGGGACGTTCCCGGCCACGGCAGTAATCGCTTCCACCTTCAGCTCCGACGAGCGCAGCGCCAGCAAAATGGCAATCGCGTCGTCCACCCCGGTGTCTACGTCTAAAATGATTCTTTTAGGCGTGTCAAATGGCGGCCTTCGCAAAGCGAAAGCTGGAAGAGAATTTGCTGCGAAGGCCGCGGCGGCGGCGCGACCTAAAAACGATCGTCGGGAAATAGTGCCTGCGCAGACAGACATAGTGCTCCTTGGCCCACGGCTTTGTGACGGATAGGACCAGATTCTATAGCAAGGTGGAATATTTGACAGGGAGAATCCAAAAATTCACGCGTGATTGCAGCGACCGTCATTGACACGACCACAGGCTGCCCCGTACAGTTTCTGGTCTTACAAGACTGCTTCCCAAAATGGCCAACTCTCCTCTGTTAGAACGCCTGTTCGCGTTGCAACAAAACCAGACAACCGTGAGACGTGAACTGTTAGGCGGGCTCACTACATTTGCGACCATGGCGTACATCATCGTGGTGAATGCGCAGATCCTGTCGCAAGCTGGTATCCCGGTGGATGGAGTGGTTTTTGCGACGTGTGTCGCGTCGGCGCTCGCCACGCTGGTGATGGGCCTCTATGCGAATTATCCGATCGCGCTGGCGCCGGGCATGGCCCTCAACGCTTATTTCACCTACTCCGTTTGCCTGGGCAGGCACGTGCCCTGGCGCACCGCGCTCGGAGCCGTGTTTCTTTCCGGTGTGCTGTTTGTGCTGCTGACCGTAACCCGCGTGCGAGAGCAGATCGTGAACGGCATCCCGCAGGGGCTGAAGCACGCTACCGCCGGGGGCATTGGCATGTTCATCGCGTTCGTGGGCCTGCGCAGCGCAAAGCTGATTGTGGCCAGCCCCAGCACCTTTGTGAGCTTGGGCAGCTTCGGCGATCCGCAAATGCAAGCAGCATGCGCCGGCATTGTGCTGACGCTGGTTTTAATGGTGCGGCGCGTAAACGGCGCCATCTTACTGGGAATTTTGGGGACCACACTGTTCGGGATCGCCCGTGGCCTGACGCACTGGCCCAGTGCGGTTCTGGCGCTGCCCAATCCTCATGCCACCTTCCTTCAGCTCGACATCAAGGGCGCGTTGCATCTTGGTCTGGCGGAAATCATCTTTATTTTTCTGTTCGTCGATTTATTCGATAACGTCGGCACGATGGTGGGTGTTTGTGAACAGGGCGGTTTTCTGAAGGAGGGGAAAATTCCGCGGGTGGGCCGCGCTTTACTGGCCGACGGAATCGGAACGATGGCTGGCGCGATCACCGGCACATCCACGGTGACCAGCTACATCGAGAGCGCGGCCGGAGTCGCCGCAGGAGCGCGCACGGGCTTAAGCAACGTGATGGTCGCGGCGCTCTTTGTTGTGGCCATGTTTTTCTCGCCGCTGGCGTCGGCGATCCCGGCATTCGCCACGGCCCCGGCGTTGATTCTGGTGGGCGCCCTAATGACCGAGTCGGTCGCGCAAGTGCCGTGGACGGATTTCAGCGAAGCATTTCCCGCGTTTGTGACGCTCATTACTACCCCACTCACCTTCAGCATCGCCACCGGTCTCAGCTTGGGCGTGATTTCCTATACGGTCGCAAAAATAGCTGCTGGAAAATATCGCGAAGTGACCCCGCTTTTGTGGGTTTTAACCCCGTTCTTTATCTTGAGGTATGTCTATTTGGCTGCGGAATGAACCGTTCAGAAATGGTGGCCAAGAGAGGAAATATGTATATCCATGGCTGAAAACTGGGGCTCCTACCTCTGCAATGTGAATTTTGTTTTGGCCTCAATTGCCCTCGATTTAGACCTTCACAGAATCGCTCCCGACAGAACGAAGCTAAACTCCTGTGGTCTCGGTCTATATGAAATCGCCCCGTGAAGACGGATTGTCTTCAGGGAACGAGTTTGAGACGTTATGACCGACTCACGGGCGCACTAGGGCAAAAGTTCGGCGCTGTATTTTGCGGTCGAATCACGACAGATGGCCGAAGAGAGTTCTACTACTACGCGCCCCTTTCGGAAAAGTTGGACCGCACCGTTGAAGATACGTTTAGCCAGTTCCCAGGTTACGAGTTCGACTGTGGGTGCAAGGAAAACGCCGCTTGGACACAGTATCTAGAGGTTCTTTATCCGTCGGAAGAGAGCCGCCAATGGATGGAGAATCGCAAAGTGCTTGATGTGCTCGAACGAGAAGGCGATACACTGCAAGCACCGAGACATGTTTGGCATTGGATCTACTTTCGTTGCGATGCAGACCGCGAACTGTTCGTGGCCGCGGTGACTCCGTTGGAGTACCGGCTACAATCGAGGCCGGACCGAAAAGACAAAGAATATGCGAAGGGTGTTTGTATCGTCAGATTCCAGTCTGTCAAATGGCACGAAATCGACGATGCTGTCATCGAGTTATTCCGGCTCGCCCGGACGCACCGTGGAGAATATGACGGTTGGGAAACGCAAGTACAGTGAAGTGCCTGGTGCTCCACGTTCGTTTTTTGAACCTGAGTCTTGGAGTACTGGAGCCCGGCGCAACACTCCAGGCAACCCGCCATTTTCGGCAGTTTCCAGAATCCCAAGAATCCCTTAAAATAAAAAGAAGCTTTGTGGGCGTGTAGCTCAGCTGGGAGAGCACCTGCTTTGCAAGCAGGGGGTCACCGGTTCGAACCCGGTCACGTCCACCAACTTACCTATGTCTCGGGCCGCTCGTTCCCTCATCATTCAGAAAGAGTAAGCGCGTACCCACTGGCGCAAACCTTCGGCTATTCCTCGCCGATATCTTCGTTCCAGATGGCCGGATGCGCTCGAATGTAGTCTCCCAGCAGCGTAACGCAATCCGCAGAGTCCAAATCAATCACCTGGATGCCGAGAGAACGAAGCCAATCGACCCCTCCCTGGAAATTCCTGCTTTCCCCCACAATCACCGTTCGAAAGCCGAACTGCCGTACCAGCCCGCTGCAATACCAACAGGGGGCGAGCGTTGTGACCAGCGTCAAATTTCGATAGCTCTTCTGTCGACCCGCCTTTCGAAAGGCGTCGGTTTCCCCGTGGATCGATGGATCCCCCTCCTGCACCCTCCGGTTGTGGCCCGCGCCAACTAGTTTGCCCGCCTGATCAAAAATCGCTGCGCCGATGGGAATCCCACCCTCTTTAAGTCCTATACGAGCTTGCTCCAAGGCAACCGCCAGCATGGATTGATAGTCTCGTAAGCTGTCCATCGTGTGTTTCGCCTTTGGCCAAAAAAGTTCCGTCAATCCGATCGTAGCGAGGAATCTCTCTTGCCTCCCGCAACTGCGGGCCCGGCCTTTGCTGTCATGATTATACTTTACAGTTATATACACTTATGTTACACTTCTGTCGATGTGGCTGGCGCGACTCCAGCCCGAAGTGCGCGCTCCCGCCTTCCTGCTCTTTGACAACTCTACCCGCTCGGCCATCCAAGCCTCCAACCAGGAACTCCTGCCCCGTTTTGCTTCTTCCAGGGCCACAGGGGAGGGTGGGGGGGTACACATCGAGTTAACACTCGCGCAAACCATTGGCCCACCTCACCTTATGCGAAAGCTGCGCAACACCGCTTCTTGCGCCCTAGTTTAGGGTGGCTTGCAAGACCTCGCGCAGCAATTCCTGTTTCTGCACTGTCAGTTTCTTGCCCTGCGAAGTAAGGTAAAACACGTCGATGGCCTTTTGCCCTTCCGTATCGATCAGGGCCACGTCGATGTTGCAGGCCAGACGCGCCAAGGCGGACCCGATCTCGTAGAGAAGGCCAGGACGGTCCTGGGTCACGACCTCTACCAACGTGCTGTGCTCCGAAGAGCCGTCGTCGAAATTAATGGCGGTAGGCACCACGACCTTGGGTGGCCTGGACACCGAGGCGGCAACACGGCCCTTCAGTAACGTTTCCAGCGACTGTCTGCCGTTGAGCACGTCGGCGATGCCCTGCTGGAACCGAAGCATCTCTCCCGGATTCAGTTCCAGGGTCTTGTGGAGGTCCACAAAATGGAAGGTGTCCAGCACCACGCCGGCGGCATTGGCAAACGCGTCGGCCTTCACGATGTTCATTCCCCACGCCGCCAAGACTCCCGCGATGGTGGCAAACAGCGCTGGGCGATCGGCGGTGAGTAGCGTCAGCGCGTAACTGTGATGCACTCGTTTTACATCGGTCTGGACTGGCTCCGCGCCAAGCTGCCGGTAAAGCGCGAAATGTTCGGCGATTTCCGCAGCGGAGTGTACTGCCAGATAGCGCCGTGGGAATCCGTCCAGGAAGCGCTCAATCTCTTCCTTATCAGAGATTCCGGCAAGCTCACGCACCTGCTCCAGAAGAGGAGCCTCGTCGGAGGCGTGCAGACGATCACGATCCAACGTGCGACTCAGGTGGTTTGATGTCGCCACAAACAACTGCCAGAGGATTTCGGCCTTCCAGGGCGTCAGGGCCTCCGGATTTACGGCGTGAATGTCAGCGTAGGTCAGCAAACAAAGGCGCTGCAAGCGTTCATTCGTAGTTACGGTGGCGGCAAAGCTCGAAACCGTCGCAGGATCGAAGATATCGCGGCGCTGCACCGTGGCGGACATATCCAAATGACGTTCGATCAAGAAATGAATTTCGGCCTTTTCTTCAGAGGTGAGTTTGAGCCGGTCCGAAGCCACCTCCAATGCTTGCAGGCTGCCGGTCACATGATTCTCCGCGGGCATTCCCTTTCCGACGTCGTGCAAGAGGAGTGCAAGGATAAGAAGGTCGCGACGATCCACGGTTCGCCAGAGCGGTGCAAAGTGCTTGCCTAGCGGCTCTTGGGAATCACCCAATTCCTGCAGGTGCTCGATAGTACGCAATGAATGCTCATCCACGGTGTAGCGATGATAAAAATCACGAACGACCAGGGAATCGATCGAGCGAAACTCGGGCAGCGCTTCGGTCAACAATCCCAGCCGGTGCATCGGACGAAGCGCCACACCGGGATAATCGGCACCGAGAATTTCCGACAAAACCGGCCAGGTGATTCGGGAGTTTCGTTGTGGCAGTTCGGGATGCGCCATGATGTAGGCGATGCTCCGCTCCGCGTCGCGACTCACGGCCACTCCCGATCGTGCGGCCTCCGTCAGAAGAGCGTAAGTGATATTGCGATCCGCGAACTGCTGCTCGTTAACAATCTCTAATAGGCCTTCGCGAAGTGTAAAAGGTTTTCCACTCGACACTTCGTTTCGCGGACCGATGGCGGCGTTTCTCAAACGTTGACGCAAGGAAAGGGTGACGGGTGGCCGCTGGTCGACATAGCGAAGAAGTTGGCGGTTCAGGGTGCGGGCATGTCGAAAATAGAGGCGCATCCATTCGGCGGCGCTGCGCCGGAGATTGTCGTCAGTCCCCAACGAGCGCTCGGCTGCCTGCGCCTGCAATTCGTAGGTGAGGGTGTTGTCGTTTCGGCCATTGCTGTAATGAAGAAAGCAGCGAATGGCGCTCAGGAACTCGACGGCGTTACGACTCAGCTCGTCCTCGTTGACAGGGCTAAAGCGCGGGTCGCGGCGGTCGCCGGCAAGTTGACGCATCCAGAGAGTGGTATGAAAATCCCGCAAGCCGCCCGGAGCATCTTTCACGTTGGGTTCGAGGTGGAAAATTGTGCCGCCGTAACGGGCGAGTCTGTCGCGCGTGAGCCTCTGCAGTTCCACTAGCAAGAACGGGCGTGCCTGCTTCTCGGCGACTGATAAGACTTTGGAATCGAGCTTCTCGAACAGACCGCGATCACCGTCGAGGTAGCGGCGATCGAGCAGGGCTAAATGAAACTCCGCGTTGTCCTGTTCAATTTTCTTGCATTCGTCGAGCGTGCGACCGGCGGAACTGACGCGAAAGCCTAAATCCCACAGCATTCGAGAGAATTCGGCTATCAGCGGACGGGCTTCCTCTTCAATTTTCTCGTTGGCAAACAGGAACAATAGGTCGAGGTCCGAATAGGGAAACAAGACTTCGCGGCCGTAGCCACCGAGGGCGACTAGCGCAAGACCTTGTGTTTCCGGTCCTCTTACATTTTGTAGTTCGCTGAAGACTTTTCGGATGGTGCCGTCGGCCAGTTCACACAGCTGACGCAACGTCTCCTGCGCGCTGGCGCCACCTTCAAATAGTTTGCGTATTCGCTCTCGTTGCGCTTCGCACTGGGGAGCCAACACCGAGAGAGGAGTTACCGGTTCTTCCATTTTCTTTTTTGCACGAATGCCGGAAAGGAGACCTGGACGGGGCGAGGACATAGTCGAACTCAGAGTGCGCTTTCGCCTCGTTCTTCATTCCGAATCCGAATAGCTTGCTCCACCCGCGACAAGAATATTTTACCGTCTCCGATTTTTCCAGTCTTGGCGCTCTTCAAGATCGCTTCCACGGCGCGCTCGACCAAGTGGTCCGGCAGCACCACCTCCAACTTCACTTTAGGCAGCAAATCAACGGTGTATTCCCTGCCGCGGTAAACCTCCGTGTGTCCTTTCTGCCGGCCGTGCCCGCGAACTTCAGTCACCGTCATTCCCTCAATGCCTATCTCCAGCAAGGCGTCCTTGACCGAATCGAACCGCGACGGTTGAATGATCGCTTCTATTTTCATCATACGAATGTCCGCTCCGCCTTTTGTTTTCGACCGCCCGTCCGTGCCGTCTACGATTCCAGGTTATATCCTTCTTCACCATGCAGCGTGATGTCCAGACCATCCACTTCGGATTCTTCGCTGACGCGGAGGCCCACGGTGGCGTCGACGATTTTCAGTATCACGATGGTGCCGACACTCGCGAGCACCCACGCGACCAAGATACCCACGAGTTGGTTGCCCACCTGGCTCCAGTGCCCGTCCAACCCGCCTACGGGTTTGCCATCGCCAAAAATCGGATTGACTACCATTTGAGCAAATATACCGGTCATGAGTGCGCCGATCGTGCCTCCCGCTCCGTGTACTCCGAAAGCATCCAACGCGTCGTCGTAACCAAAAATTGCTTTGAATTTGGTCACCATCCAGAAACAGAACAGGCCGGCGATAAAGCCAACCGCCAAGGCAGGCAGGGGCGAAACGAATCCCGCGGCTGGTGTGATGGCCACGAGGCCTGCCACGGCACCAGAAATTGCGCCCAGAGCGCTAGCCTTGCCGTTCTTTATCCACTCTGCCAAGCACCAGGAGACTGCAGCGGCCGCCGCGCCAAAGTGGGTAGCGACAAATGCGCTGGATGCTAAGCCGTTAGAGGCCAGTGCACTGCCCGCGTTAAACCCGAACCAGCCGACCCACAGGAGACATGCTCCGGTAAAACTCAAGACCAAGCTGTGCGGAGGCATGGGCTGCTTGGGGTATCCGGCGCGCTTGCCCAGATACAATGCACAGACCAGGGCCGAAACACCCGACGTAACGTGAACTACCGTTCCGCCGGCAAAATCGAGGGTCGGAAAACGCCCGCCGGCCGCCGCGTTCAGCAAACCGCCCTTTCCCCAAACCATGTGCGCCATAGGCGCGTAGACAATCAAGAACCACAAGGCCATGAATAACACAGTGCCGGAGAATTTCATGCGTTCCGCGGTAGCTCCGGTAATCAGCGCGGGGGTAATAATGGCGAACATCAACTGATAAATCATGAAGGTGGACTGGGGAATAGTGCCCGCGTAATCGGGATTCGGCGCTGCTCCGACTCCACGGAGCAAGGCCATGTGCAGGTTTCCGATGAAATGCCCATCGCCACCGAAGCACAGGCTATAACCCACCAGAGCCCACATCACGGTGATCAGGGCCATCAAGGCGAAACTTTGCATCATGATGGCGAGAACGTTCTTCTGGCGGACCAAGCCACCATAAAACAAAGTCAGTCCAGGGCCGGTCATCATGAGTACTAAGGCTGCGCTTACCAGCATCCAAGCGTTATCGGCGGAAAGCTGAGCGGCGGTAACCTTTTGTTCCAACTGGTTAAGGCGATCGACGACGGCTTGGGGTACTTCCGGCGAGGTGGGATTCGAAGGAGCCTGCTGTGCGAGCAGGGGTGCAGCGAGAAACACCAGCACTAAGACGCAACAACAGGCAACGCCCATGCGCTTCATCGAATTCTCCGGCGCGAATGCATGCACGTCCGCTCCGCAATTCTCATTCGCATTATCAGATGGGGACTTACCACGGTGTCGGGTTGATTATACGCACGGGCTTACCCAGCCCGCAGATTGAATTTTCTATGCCCCCGATTCATTTTTCGGATAGATCGCCGGATAAGAGCTTCCTTTTGATTTCGCTGGCGTAAAGATCGGCGGACCTGGTAGGGCGCGGTATGCGATACCCATCGCAAACGGCGAGAGTAAAGCGGATGGCGGTCTCCAAACTGATTCGATGGCCAGAGGAGATATACACGGGTCGTACTCCGTCTCGGGTCCTTAACACGGCTCCGATCCGCTCTTCGCCCGCATTCGGGTCAATTAGGTGGGTCCAGCTCCCAGCCTTGGTCTTCAACGGTCCATGATTTCCCATCAGGATACTTTTCGCACAGCCAATTGAGGGCTTATCCAGCAGCACTCCGAGGTGGCTTGCCAAGCCCATCCGTCGCGGGTGGGCGTAACCTTGGCCATCGCAAAAGAGGAGGTCGGGTTGAACGCGCAGTTTCCCAAGCGCGGCGAGAAGGGCTGGTATTTCGCGAAAGCTCAGCAAGCCGGGAACGTAGGGGAACTCCAAGGGAGTGATCGCGAAGGCGCGTTCGACCTCTTGGAGGTCCGGCAGGCGAAACGCCACGACACAAGCAATGGCCCGATTCGCTTCGCGCATGCGATTCCAGCGGCTAGGCGCTTTCCGCGTCGACTGCGGTTCACGAAGGACAAAGGAAGCATCCAGGCCTGCCACAACGCGGATCACGCCGAACCGGTCCGTGTCTTCTCTGAGTTTCCGCAGATTTTCCTGAATTGCTCGCGCCTGGTCGCAGGATACGTTCCAACGATGATTGCGGAGGTCTGTGGATTTAAACTGCATACTCTTCATCGTATAATGCATAGGCCTTCCATACCGCCGGGGGCGATTAAGGGTCGCAATCGTTCAGATCGAAACTGAGGGGATTTTCATGACGCTTCACCCACCATTGGAAGTTTCCGCGCGCGAATCGGGCGGAATCCACTACCTTCAGGTTCACGGTCGTTTGACCATTGGGGAGCCAAGTGAACACCTGACGGAATTTACGCAGAATTTAGTGCAACGCGGGGCCCGCAAGCTGGTGGTCAACCTCGACGATATCCCGCAAATCGACAGCTCGGGAATTTCGGCGCTGGTAAAGCTATCGATCTCTTTGGCGCGCCAAGGAGGAGGGCTGCACTTAGTGTGCGGTCAGGGACGAGTGCGAGACGCCTTGACGGTAACGCGACTGGTGGAAGCAATTCCCACGTTCGAGACCGAAGCTGCGGCATCCGCTAGTTTCTAACTGCTTGTGGTCGATTATGCGGGAAGGATTGGCGCGGCAATCCGAGAGTGACTTAGCCGCCTTTTTTCAATTCCGCGAGAACCATTTTCGCCAGTTCTTTCAGGGTCTCGAAGACTCCCTGTCCAGTGACGGCAACACCCTCAATGATGGGCTCGCCCTTTTTTTGAAGTTGTTTGGTCAAGTCCTCGACCGAGAGCACGTTCGGCAAATCGCGCTTGTTCAGCTGCAACACGTACGGGATGGTTGCGAAATTAAGGTTGTGTTCCTTCAGATGTTCCTGAAGATTTTCGAGAGTTTCGAAATTAGCATCCAGTCGCTCTTCCTGCGAATCCGCAACAAACACCACACCGTCGGCACCCTTGAGAATGAGTTTCCGACTGGCCTCGTAGAAGACCTGCCCGGGAACAGTGTACAAATGGAAACGGGTCTTGAAGCCGCGCACAGTTCCCAAGTCCAGCGGAAGGAAGTCGAAAAACAGAGTGCGGTCGGTTTCGGTTGCCAGCGAAACCATCTTGCCCTTTTGATTCTGTCCCGTGTGATCGTAGATCCACTGGAGATTGGCGGTCTTTCCGCCAAGACCGGGACCGTAGTACACGAGCTTGCAGTTAATTTCGCGCGCAGGAAAATTGATGAAAGGCACGAGTCGTCAACCTGAGTCCAATCTTGAACTTATAACACACGCACTCGGGCAGGCCAATCTCCCGAGCCGCGGGATCCGTCGTAAAGTACGCTTCTAGTGTCACGGAGAAGGGCGATTCTCAGTCATGTTATTTTCGCACATGCCGCCGGTCGGTAAAGGCTATTCAACTGTGCACTTTCCACAGGGTGCGTGCTTCCGTTGACGGATTGTTTTACGTTTGCTAGCATTCGCGCCATGGCTAAAGTCCATAAGTCGTCGTCCAGCCGTGGAAAAACCGCCGTTTCCCACAAAGCCAAGGTGAAGAAAACAAAAGGTTTGCCGGATAAGGTACCGCAGCGCGGTGGGGTTGAACTGGTGGATCCTCTGGTGCAAGCCCAGATGAAGCAGTACGAGGAAGCTATGGGATTGTTCCACCAGCAGAAGTTTCAACGCGCAAAACAAGAGCTTGAGCGCGTGATTGCGGGTCCAAGCAAGGAGTTGGCAGACCGCGCCCGCACGCACTTGCGCATCACCGAACAGCGTATGAAACCAAGCGCGGACCAGAATCCGCGCAGCCCGGAGGACCACTACCAAAGGGGCGTGGCAATGATGAATCTGGGCAGGTGGGACGAGGCCCGGGAAAGCCTGGAGAAGGCGCGAAAGCTTGCTCCGAAGGCCGATCACGTCCACTACGCGCTGGCGGCGCTCGACTGTTTGACCGGCGAAGCGGACTCAGCACTCGCCAATCTCAAAATTGCTATCGAGTTGCGTTCCGCAAATCGCTATCACGCGCGGAACGATGAAGACTTCAATTTTCTCCAGGAAGACCCGCGTTTTACGGAATTGCTGTATCCCGAAAAGGAAGGCTACTCGGGTTAGCTTCTGTTGCTCAGGAAGCCGCGAACGCCACCCGCCATTTCGCGGCGATGTGCCGATACAATCGATCGCAGGCGCAACGCATGCGATGTGCTCATTGTCGCATGCTAAAATTCGACTCATAGAAACTCTCTATGAAAAGAAGAGGCTCACGAACGAAGGCGCCGTTTGGATTGCGGGTGGTGGCGCTAGGTGGTGGAACCGGCCTTTCGTCTTTGCTGCGCGGATTGAAAGAACATGTTGTTCGCCGAAGCGACCGGCGGCCGACTTCGAAACGGCCAATTAGCGACCTCGCCGCGATTGTTACGGTCACCGACGACGGAGGGAGTTCCGGGAGGCTCCGGCGCGAGAACCGCATTCTACCGCCAGGTGACATACGGAACTGCATGGTAGCGCTTTCGAAGGATGAGGCTTTACTGAGCCGACTGTTCCAGTATCGTTTCCACGCAGGAAGAGGCTTGCGAGGGCATAATTTCGGGAACCTATTTCTGGCCGCATTAACGCACGTTACCGGCGACTTTGCGGAAGCGGTGCGAGTTTCGGCGAAAGTCCTTGCTGTGCGTGGACGGATTTTCCCTTCTACTCTGTCGAATGTTCATCTGATCGCCACGTTAAAGGACGGTAGCCGCGTAAAGGGTGAGACGCGGATCTCGCGAAGCAGAATCCCGATTCGAAAGATCCAGATGAATCCTCGGAGGGTGCGCGCATTGCCGGGTGCGATCGAAGCGATTCGCCAGGCGGATCTGATTCTGTTGGGCCCCGGATCTTTGTATACCAGCGTGATTCCGAACTTGCTGATCCCAGAGATCGTAGAAGCGGTCGGGAGTTCAAAGGCACCGCGAGTGTACATTGCAAATTTAATGACGCAGCCTGGCGAAACCACGGATTTCGTCCTGAGCGACCACCTTAGAGCAATCCGGAATCATATATCCTCGCCTCTCATCGACGCCGTGGTGGCCAATCGACGGACCATTTCGCCTGAAGTAGCGATACGTTACCGACGGGAAGGTGCATTCCCCGTGGAGATCGATAGTGAGAGAGTTCTCAAGATGAAAGTTCGATTGATAAGCGAGAACCTGCTGGAAGAGCACGGCGTCATTCGCCATAACTCTGCGCGGCTGGCGAAGCTGCTGCTGGATGAATTTCTGCAGAAGGGCGCTGGTTCCTAGCGTTGCTTTCACCGGAACTCGAAGCGAAAGCCGCCGCGCACGAAGATGGGCGGGCCAACGGTCAGGACAGGTGTGGCAGAGATACCGAAGCGGTCGTTGGTAAGATTTTGAACGGCGAAGAAGATGGAAGTGCCCTTGCCCAATCGACGCGAAATCTGGCCGTCCAGGGAAAATGCTCTCCCGAGTGGCAATTGATTTTGGTCGTCGTCAAATTGATTGCCGAGAAACCGTGCCTGAACTCCAGCCGTCCACAATTTTCCAGAGTAACTCGCCTGCACGCTGAACTGGTTCTGAGGTACTTGCGGCAAGAAATTACCCTGCAGCGCGGGGTTCGCGGCGTAGTTCAAGACGATGCTGTTGACGAAAAGATATGCGGCCGACAATTGAACTTTCGTAGTGACCTGCATCTGACCCGCGAGTTCAAAGCCTCGTGCTTGAGACACCCCCAGATTTTCCTTTTGGCGGGTAATTAAAGATGGAGTCGTGGTCAGAGTAACGTTCGCCACCGGATCGGCGATATCGCTCCAAAAGAAGCTTCCGCGCAGCGTCAAACGGTTTTGCATCAAGACTTGGCTCAAGCCGGCTTCGCCGCCGGTCAGGTGTTCCCCGGTGAGGCCGGGATTGGAAAGTGTCAGCACGTTTCCGACTCGGAAATTTCGGTATAACTCATTGAGAGTGGGGGCGCGGAAGGCTCGGTAGACCGAGACATTGATGGCCGCGCCACGAGAGAAATTCTTTAGTAATGACACGCGCGGGCTAAAGGCCGTCTGGCTACGGTCTCCGAAGGCAGTGATAGTCTGTGTGCCATCGGGAAGTGGCATACGCGATTGATACCCGGAGTTGTTATCCCAGATGTCGACTCGGCCACCGAAGGTGAGCAGCCAGTTTCGCGCAATCAAGTAGGCGTCTTGGGCAAAGAAACCAAAGGAATGTTGTCGTCCTCCGGCATCAACGAGCGCGGTTTCCGTTCCGAGATGATAGTTCGTTTCGAAGCTGTGCCCTCGCACATCTTGGGCTTCGAAACCAGCGGAGAGTTTGTGCTTCTCCGCAAAAAGACGCGACCATGCGGCAACAAAGCCAATTTCCTGCGAAGGATTTCTCTGGACATTGGTTAACGATTCACTATTTCGATCCGAAGCGATAGACGAAAACGTTTGATGGTACAGTTCCCGGGAACCGTACGCCCTTAGTGAAAAACTCCCGGCGTTGCTTGAACTCCAGTCGGCACCCAAATCCAATTCCGGAATGGTTGTGTCGTTTCTCTGGAGCGGGGTGCCATTCTTTGCGCTTTCCCCGAAATCGTTACCTCGAACGAAAATTCTTCCGCGTTCGCCGACGCTTCGTGACGCTTCGAGGTAACCCGACAGCACACCGGACCCGAGACTGGTGTCTATAGCTCCGCGCTGGTCTGGTTGGACGGCAATGTAACCCTGAGTTTGATAAGCCTGTCCCGCACCCGACAGAGTCCATTTCCCAATCGGCGTGCCTGCAGCGAAGGAAAAATCAGGAGTGCTCATGCTTCCGAAGGATACTTCAGCACTGCCGTACGCTGCTTCCGCTGTGCGTGTGCGAAGATTGACCACACCTCCGAGCGCACCTCCCCCGTATAGGTCCGAGGCAGCACCGTTGGCGATCTCCATAGTATCTATGGCCTCTTTGGGGACACGTGCCCAATAAACCCACCCCCCGAAAGCGTCGTTAAGCGGGATACCGTCAAGGAGAACGATCGACCGGCTCGTAGCGCTGGCACCTACACCTCGAAGAGAAACGCCTTGCGATGTGGGATTCGCAAACAGGCTACTGGACCGCCGAAACGTACTAAACCCAGGAACCTGGCGCAAAATGTCGTCGGAGACCAGGCTGCCAGACTGAGCTACCGCTTCTTCGGAGATCGCGTACTGACTGATCGGCACCGCTGGGATGCGATCATTCCCTCTGCCTGGTACCTCGATTCGCTGTAAGCCCGGCGCAGGTGCCAGGACGATTTGGAGGCCGTCCATGGATGTATGGCCGCGAAATTCTCTCGCCGCAGGCGCAAAGCCCGGAAAGGTGACAACAAGCGTTCCGTCGGCTTCAGAGGACTCCAAGCGAAAATGGCCTTGCTCGTCGGTGCTGGTCAAAATAACTCCGGCCGAAGAACGGAATTCGACTTGCGCGCCGCGAATAGGCGCATCCGTCGTGTCCGTGACCGTTCCGGCTAACGTCACTCGTCCTTGAGCCGTGATAGGTGCGACCATGACAGAAAGCGCAAGGACCAAAATCAAACCCGAGGGGGTGATGCATCTGGCTCGAAGGAATTCGACGGGCGATTTTGTCCCCATGTCCATGTGCCGACAACGGCGGTTTGCAGCAGAACGCGCGCTGGCGCCTCTGTTCAGGTTATATGAAATTCTTCCGTCGGAGATGAACTGCGAGCTTACTGTCGCTTAACTCGCAAGGCGGTTCGTTTGGAGCTATTAACTACAGCCCATTGACTGTACCGGTGAGCACGGTGATCGAAGCTTTCGGTAATTCGATCCCTTGCTCAGAATTCCATTGGACAGTCTGGCGTTTCGGGGGCCCATCCGGGTCGGCATGGCTGCTCGGCCCTGCGGAATGCCAGACGTATTCAGCAGCACCAAAGTGCACCACATTTATCTGTCCGCTGAAGCCGTCGGCAACTTCTTTTCCGTCCTTTTCGAAGGCGATTTTCAACGTATGAGCGTTACTGGGGTCTTTATTGATAATAAGTAGCGCCCATTGATCGTCCGGGCGCTTCACCGGATAGGCGGTGATCAACTGATGTTTGGCGTCGTCTTGCAGGTCGGAGGAAGCCACGTAAAGTGTGTGCAGTCCAGCTCTGTGTTTAACCCAGTCGAAATTAAGTAGCTGACTGGCAAAATATTGCGCGGTGTGTTGTTTAATCTCCAATTTTTCGTCGGCGACGAAGTTCCCGTAGGTACTCCAAGCTTGGCAGCCTGGGCGTAGCGGTTCCGGCTGAATCGGCGAGTGATAGTACACCGCGCCGGGGCCGCCAACGCTCAGATAGGCCCCCACGCTATCGGCGAGCCAAAGCCCAGCAAAGATATCTTGCATGGGATCTGTCAGGGACCAGGAAACGTTGCTCTCCGTATTCATCAACGGCACAGTTTCCGGGACGCCATCGTCGCGCCACGCCTTTAACGTGCCTTCGACCAGTTGCGGCTCGCGGTACAAGTCCGACCAGTTGATCTCGCACGGATTGAGCGGGTAGTGCTCAAATGACACGAAGGTTAGATCCCGCATGTGACCGTGTGCCTTTAAGTAGTCGATGAAGCGCCCGAGCCATGAGGTTTTTCCCTGAGCGTCAGGCCAGACTTTAATGTCTTCGTTGACACCGGTAAAGACTGGTCCTCCGAGTTTCAGTTTTGGGTCGACCTTATGCAAGGCATCGGCAAACTGAATATAGAGCGCTGCGTTGTCTTCCGGAAGCATGTACGCGCCATCGGGTTCCTCTCCCATTTCCACGTAGGAAACGGGATATCCTTGTTTTTCTATGTAAGCCAATTCCGCCGCGGCATCCTCCGGTGTGGAGTAAATCATCGCGACGGGAATCATCGCCGGGAGATTATTGGTGTATCCGCTCTTGAAGAAGAGGTCGAATCCAGTCTGAATTCGCGAGGAGATGATGCTATCCGAGGTATGCCAGGGATCAGTAGAGGAAGCCTGGGTGACCGTTTGTGCTTGCCCCGAAGTGTGTTTGGCAAGGTCGACAAACTGACCGAGAGAATTGAAGTTCCCCACATAGATTTCCGAAATGGCGTAGCCTACACAGTTTCTTGGGTCGCTATTTCCGTGGGTGTCGCATGTATTGGAAGATTCTGTCATCCAAATTCGGAGAAAACGTGTGTAAATAGGAGTTTCCGCCAGGCGCTGGACCTTGCTACCTCCGTTTCCCGCATTCACTTCACCCGCGAGAAATTTCACCCACTTGCCTGAGAGCGGCTTGGTGAGAGCGTCTTCCTTTCCGTCCCAGTATTCGACGACGTATTTCGTGGCATAAGGATTCGCCCAAGCAATCTGAATGGCGTCGATCGGCTGGGGAAACGCGAAGTCAATCAATACCCATTGGGGAGTGGCGGAGTTCGAGTCGCCAGTGTATTTCGAACTGAGGTAGGGATTGCTTTTCCAGTAAGTCGCGGGGTCACCGTCGGTCATCCGGGAGCATTCGAATTGACCGGCATCACTGCGTGTGGTGCCTCGGTGCGCCAACCGATAGCCGAAAGACTCGCGGAGAAAGGCCGAAGGGATCGCACTTCCGACGAAATAGCCGCTCTTACTCTGCTCGTCGCTCCATGTTCCCTTAGGGTTCCAGTGCCACGCGTCGTAGGTGAGTTCGGTATTTTGGCGGTAGGTGATGGGGCCCCATCCGGCCGATAAGCTCTCCTTGATAATCGGCTCGCTGTAAACTTTGTCGAAATCTTTTGCAGGCAAGATGTCGATGGAAGTTCCCATCGCTTTGTCAGGATCAAATGTGGCCGTAGGTTGCGTGACATTTACATGTACATGCACGGTCTGCGCAGCGATCGGGAAAAGCACCGAGAAACAGCAGCAGGTCAAAACAAGAATCTTTGTGGTGGAACGGCATGGGGCGGGGAAGCTCATTGAATCCTCCATATCGCCGCTATTATAACGATTTAAACGGCCGATGAGTCGGGAATTGCCAGTTGAGATGTCGCGGTCAAGCTGGGCTGGCAGAGCGCTGGGTTTCCCGCTAACATTCCCGATGCATTCCTATTTGCAGTCAACGGAGCCTTCCCATGTCTACCTTCGGTCTTATTGAGTATCAGGATGCCAGCGATCAGGTAAAAGCGGTGTACGACGACATCATGACCACCCGCAAAACCGACTACATCAACAATTTCTGGAAGGCTATTGCGCACGACCCGGCATTGCTGAAGCGTACCTGGGAGGATCTAAAAGCTGTAATGGGCCCGGGTGCGCTCGATTCGCTCACAAAGGAACTGGTTTACATCGCTGTGAGCGTTACGAACAACTGTCAATACTGCATCTACTCTCACACCGCATCGGCGTTCGGCAAAGGGATGACCCCAGAAATGTTCAAAGAGCTTCAGCGGGTAATCGGCATGGCCAATGAAACAAACAAACTGGTATCTGGTTACCAAGTGGCGATTGACGCCCGTTTCCAGCCGCCATTCGACCGGAATAAGTAATCTCATCGGCGTGCCGGATGTTGCACGCTGTTTACACCGTAGTACCCCCGTACTATAGGACCATCTTCCCACCGCCTCCACCATGAAGAGGTATAGCGGGGGGTGCGCCACCCGGCGTAACCCCCTGCTCAATCCCTCTCTGAGTGGGTACTTTATGGCACCAATTCTCAAAGAACTTGATGCTCCTACCGTGGCGAGCGGAGGAGCACCATCCGTACCGCAGTCGAAACCCGCAAATGAAGGAGCGACCCGCACGCAACCGGTCGCCCTGGAAATCCCGGTGACCGTGAACGGCGCTCGCACCGTGGAAGGTTCGGACAAGCGGGTTCCTTTTTCCGAGACCACTCAGACGGTTCTTCTGTTCCCACACGGCGCAGTTGTCAAGGTTGCGACGCCGTTGAACTCAGGTCAGTTAGTTTTCTTGACCAACGAAAAATCGAAAAAGGAAGTCGTGTGCCAAGTAGTGAAGTCCAAGACCAGCGGCACCGCTGGGGCCTATGTTGAGCTTCAATTCACCGAGCCTTCCCCTGGATTCTGGGGGCCGCAGGTGGCCGGACCATCGACAGTAACTAGCCGTCCTGTTAGTCCAGTTCCGACTCCGAAGCCTGTGAACCCCGCGCCGGCGGCCGCAAAACCGGTCGCACCGAAGGTAGCTACCCCCGCGACGCCAATCGGGCTGACGACGCCGGCTGTGATTCCTCCCGTTTCTCATAAGCCGGCTGGGATAGCGCCTCCTCCGAGTCCGGTTGCGTCTTCCGTTGTTACTCCAACATTGCCTGCGGTACCCATCGCACCAATAGTGACTCCGCCGATTCAGGCGGACCCGCCAAGGGTAAAACCGTTGGAGCAAATCGGAACGACACAGCAGATTGACGTAATGACACCCGCCTCAGTCAAGGGCGAGGCTCCTGCCACTCCGGCCGTTCCGTTGCAGGACTATTCAAAAGAGATCGCAGCTTTGTTTGCTCCTCAAGCGCCGGCGCAGAAAGAAGGGGCGTCCACCGCAAATGCGACACCAGCTTCCAACGATAATTCCACCGAAGAACTTAAGCAGCAGGCTGCCCGGCTCCAAGCGCAGTTGAGCTCGTTGCTTTTTACTGAAACTCCCGTTAAGCCGACAACCGCAGCGCCTGACCGAACTGCTCACCAGGCAGAAAAGCCCAGCAGTACTGCGGAAGCGAAACAGAAAATCACTCAGGACCAGTTGGCCGTTGTTCGAGCTGAATCGAAGCCTTCAGCATCGATTCCCGTGGCATCTGTTGCTTCCCTGGCGAAAGAAGAGGAGGTTAAGATTCCCTCATGGCTGGCTCCACTTTCGCAAGCGTCCGAAGTAGTGTCGGAGTCACCTGCCGTGCCGGCGTTGGACGAAGGCGCTCCGGCGGAGGAAGCTGTCTCCGCTGAATCAAACCACGTGCCGACCACCATGTTCGGTGGACAGCTTCTGGGGGACACGACAGGTTCCGCGGCTGAAGGGGTGTCCAGCGGTTCAAGAAAAGGACTGATTCTGGGGTTAGTAGCCGCAGCGGTCTTGGCCGCAGGCGGCTGGTACTACTATCAAGGGCACGTTTCATCTCGAGTGCCCGCTTCCACGGCTTCGGCAAGTCCTGCCGCTGTGACGGCGACGGAAGGTGCATCGCCGGAGAATCCCGCGCCTTCTGAATCCACAGTCAACAAAACAGTGCCCGCACTGTCCTCTGCGGCACATACGCCCAAGAACACGGTGCCTACAGCGCCAATTTCTACTCCGACGGAGACACCAGCAGCGAAGGAGTCGCGGGCGGCGGCAAGGCCAGCGCAACCTGAGCCCGCTCCAGAGAAGCCAGCGTTAGGAGACGTGCGCCTGGCGGCTCCCGTTGTAAATCGGTCCACGGAACAACATTCTTTAAGTGATTCGGGTCTGACTGGGATCGCTACGAAAAGTGTGCCGCAGTCCGGCGGGCCAGATCCCTTCGGAGGATCCGCAGTAAATCACAACGCTCCCGCGGCACCGCTGCCTGTCGGAGGAGACGTCAAACCGGCAGAATTGATCAAGACTGTGGCGCCGGAGTATCCAGCAATCGCACGGACTCAGCGCATTTCGGGGAAGGTTCAAATTGACGCGCTTATCGACGCTTCCGGAAACGTGGCTTCAGAAAAAATCGTTTCGGGGCCAGCGCTACTGCATCGGTCGGCCCTGGATGCGGTACGCCAATGGAAATACAAACCCGCTATGCTAGATGGCGAGCCCACATCGATGCACTTGACCGTGACCGTAGAATTCAAGGCTCAGTGAAGAGCCACCTCACGTTCGTGCCAACACGCTAGAATCGGAAGCAGGAGTAGGAGAGGCCCCGCTATTGAACTCGGGAGTCCGTTCGGTCGGCCGGATAATGACGATCCATGACAGGTGGGGAAACGGCAGAAAACGATCAATTGGCCTAACGATCGGAAGCAAAGTATTCAGCAGCTTGATTTGCCAGAAGCCAAACGTCTCTTTTTTCAGGACACGGCCATTCCACCACCACCCCGGAGCGCCGATGCGATTGAATTTCAGGACATCCAGTACCTGGAATCCAGCCTTTTGACAAACGTCCACGAGTTGCGCCTGAGTATATCGCCGAAAATGGCCTAACACGCGGTCCAGCGAACCATATAATCCCGGTCCATTGGGGACGAGAATAATAGCGCGTCCGTTGTCGTCGAGGGATGAGCGGATATTCCGGAGAGCGTTTACGTCGTCCTCCAGATGCTCTACGACATTCAGGCAAATCACAGTGTCGAATTGTTGTTGAGGATAGGTTTGTCCGGCGGTTGCGTCCGTAAACTGAACCTGGAGGTACGGGCGGGTCTGCTGCATCTTTTTTAAGCGATCGAGATACTGCGGATTGATGTCGCTAGCATAATAGGTCGCCCGTGGCACCAAATTCGAAGTCAGGTTTCCAATGCCAGCGCCGATTTCGAGAACGCGCTCGCCCAAATAGGGGCGAATGGTATCGGCCATCCACTTGGTGAAGCGAGGGGCACGATTGAGGCGGGCCAAAATCTCGCTGCCATGTTCGTCAGCGACATAGATTCGGTCGGATATCTTGTACTTCAGGAGCGCGCCGAGAGCTTTGACGCCGTCTTTCCAGGTGATCTTCTTACCTTCGCCGTAAGTACGGCCCGAGTAACGGATAGGCAGTTCAAAAATTCTGGCATCTCGCTTGGCCAGTTTAATGGTCACTTCTGGTTCGAACCCAAATCGGTTGCTCTCGAGGGGAATACTCTTGAGCAAGTTGGTTCGGATCATTTTGTAGCAGGTTTCCATATCGGTCAGATTGAGGTCTGTCACGATATTCGTGAGCAGGGTCAGGAACTTATTGCCCAAGCTGTGACGGAAAAAAAGGACGCGCCGATAGTCGCTTGCCAAGAAACGAGAGCCATAAACCGCGTCAGCATCTTCGTTAATGAACAGCGGAATCATCTTCAACAAGTCGTCGGGATGATATTCGAGATCCGCGTCGTGAATCACGACAAGGTCGGTGTTCGCCTGCTGCAGAGCGGTGCGAATGGCCGCCCCTTTTCCTTGATTTTTGTCGTGATTTACGAAGATCCATTCCAAGGCCGTGGCACCAGGCTGGGTCAGCAAGTGTCGTATGTCGTCAAGCACCTGTCCGGTTTGGTCGGTGGAGGCATCGTTGACAACCACCACGCGAACACGTTCTAGCCAAGGAGACTGAGCTAGCACCTCCAACCGTCGCAAACTGGATTCGACGAGATACCGCTCGTTGTAGACAGGCACTAAAACTGTCAAGCTTAATTTGGATTCTGTCGTCACTGCCTCTGTTCCAAGGGACCGTCTGGTAGTCGTTTTGTAGTTTACAGCGGCGCAGGTTGTTTCCAGCAAGATTTCCTGTTGCTTCTTGTGGCGCACAACCTTGCTCTCGCTCATTCGCCTTACTATACTGACCTCCCGGCCAATTGGCAGGTCGGCGGGCGGGTAGCCCGCTGTTTTCTTGCTCTTTGGCTATTCTTCGTGCCTGATCTTCTAACCCAGGCCGAATATTGCCGCGCAGCCCCGGCTGTCCGCGCTAAGGAGACTCGCGCATGGCTAACCTGCCTGTGCCTGAAGAAATGAATGTTTACCAAAACGCCGAGGCGCGTTTTGAGGTAGCGGCAAATAAGCTGGGATTGGAACAAGGCGTCTATCGTTATCTGAAATATCCAGACAAGGAAATCACACTCTATATCCCGGTGGGCATGGACAATGGCCAGCTGGAGGTTTTCACGGGTTATCGCGTCCTTCATTCCACGGTACGGGGGCCGGGCAAAGGTGGTATTCGGTTCGCACCTGATGTTTCCTTAGATGAGGTTCGGGCACTATCTGCGTGGATGACCTGGAAGTGCGCGGTAGTCGATATTCCATTTGGCGGGGCAAAAGGCGGGATTATCTGCGATCCACGGAAGATGTCCCGTGGGGAGTTGGAGCGCCTGACGCGACGTTATACGGCGGAACTTTCCGATTGGCTTGGTCCGGAACGAGATATTCCAGCTCCGGATGTGGGCACCAACGAACAGACCATGGCATGGGTGATGGACACCTATTCCATGCATGCGCGGCAGGCGACGACGGCGGTGGTCACCGGGAAGCCTATCGACTTGGGCGGGTCGCGCGGCCGTCGAGAAGCGACCGGTCGGGGGGTCATGATTTGCGTGGATAAGGCCATTACGAAGCTCGGTTTACGGAAGGAGGATACCCGGGTCGTCGTTCAGGGCTTCGGTAACGTGGGCTCATTGGCCGCAGAACTGATGCAGAAGGCGGGTTACAAGATCGTCGGCCTCGCGGACATTGGTGGCGGCCTTTACAACGAAAATGGGTTCGACGTGCCGAAAGTGATCGAGTGGGTTTACACGCGAAAGAAGCCGCTACAGGAATTTCCGGCTGGCGGCACCAAGATGAGTGCCCGTGATGTATTGTTTCAACCCTGCGAGGTGGTGATTCCCGCCGCGATTGAAAACCAAATCACGGAACAAAACGCACACCAAGTCCAGGCTAAGATTCTATGCGAGGGAGCCAACGGTCCTACGACCTGGCAGGCAGACTCCATCATTGATTCAAAGGGCATTTTTACGGTTCCCGACATTCTTGGAAACGCGGGCGGTGTTACCGTGAGTTATTTCGAATGGGTTCAGGACCGTCAAGGGTTCTTTTGGCGTGAAAGTGAAGTCAACGAGAGATTGTTCGACATCATGGATCGCGCCTTTGACGAGGTAGTCCGGTATGCCGAGACTCATCGTGTAAACAACCGGATCGCCGCATATATGCTGGCGATCGACCGGGTGGCTACTTCTCTGAAACTTCGCGGGATTTATGCCTGATTTTTCTTGGCTTTCCCATTGGCGAAGCGTACTCTTTGTCCAGATTTCGCGCTCGCAAGACCAATAGCCCCGGCCGGGACCAGGGACCGTCCCGGAAAGGAGTCGACAACGTGCTCTCGGACTCGCCACGCGACCACGCTTCTCGCTCGGAGGAACAGCACCGCCATGATATCTGCGTCGTTGGGCGTTGGCTCTACGAGCGCGGCCACATTGTGGCCGGTGAAGGTAATCTTTCGGTGCGTCTCGATCAGAACCGCATTCTGACCACTCCGACCTGTCTAAACAAAGGCATGATGTCTCCTTCGGACCTCGTGATCATGGACTTGAACGGTCGACTTCTTCAAGGGGAACGCCAGATTTCTTCGGAAGCGGGAATGCACCTGTTGTTCTATCAGATGCGTCCCGACGTCCAGGCCGTGTGTCACGCACATCCATCTACCGCGACGGGATTTGCCGCCGCAGGTCAGGGACTCGATCAGGCCCTCCTTCCGGAAGTGGTGGTCTGCCTGGGCAAAGTGCCCTTGGTGCGGTATGCGACACCTGGCACGGCGGACTTAAGTTCGGCACTGGAACCGTATGTTCCTCACTATGACGCACTGCTTCTTGCGAACCACGGGGCGGTCACGTGTGGGCCCGATCTTCTGACAGCGTTTTACCGAATGGAGATTGTGGAGCATTTTGCGAAAATCATGCTGAATGCGCGCTTGGCTGGTCAGCCGCGCTTGCTGTCGACGCGCGAGGTGGCGAAGTTGATGGCGGCCCGGGCGCGTTACTTTGTTACGCCACCTCCAGGTGGTGGTGCGGACCTCCCAGAAACGTCCGACAGTCGCGAAAGTCCAACCGAAGAAGTCACGCTTACCCGTTCCGAGCTCGATGCTTTGGTTGACGAAGCTGTCCGCAAGGACCGCGCTCGTCGCTAGTTCATTTTTCTCTCCCTGTCCCGATTTCGCTGCAGTGCGCGGTAGTACGGAGCAGTTATGAGCACGAGCGAGTTTTTCGATGCAATTCGCAATGGGAACTCTGCGGTTATCGGCGAAATGCTCGATCGCGAGCCGGAATTGGCGTCCGCGAAAAACGATACGGGCGTGTCTGCGATCTTGATGTCGGCTTACACGGGCCGCAACGAGATTCGAGACCTGCTGATCGCTCGCGGGGCTTTGATGGAACTGCACGACGCTGCGGCTGTCGGGGATGCCGGTCGCGTTCAAGAGCTCGTGCAGAGTAACCCATCGCTGGCCAAGTCGCAGTCTCCAGACGGATTTCCCGTGGTTGCCCTTGCATCGGTATTCGGTCACTTGGATATCGTGCGATATTTGGTTCAAAAGGGCGCAGATGTCAATGCAGCCGCTTCCAATGGAAGTGGATATAACGCGCTGACCGGAGCGGTGGCTAGCGGCCACACGGCAACGGTGAAATGGTTGCTCGGAAACGGCGCCAATGCTAATTACAAATATGGATTGGGGTATACTCCGCTGCTCACAGCCGCGGCAAACGGACGCTTGGAAATTCTGAAACTGCTGGTCGAACACGAAGCCGACGCTCAGGCGGTGACGAATGACGGCAAAACCGCGGTGGGGTTAGCCACGGAGAGGAACCATCCTGAGATCTTGGAATATTTGAGAACGGTGAGGTGGCGGATTGGTGCCTGCCGAACAAACCTAAACACAGGATTAAACAAAGAAATCCAGCACAAAGAGAATAAGTCCCAAAAACAGTAAGAAAGCCCCCCAGGAAAAACGCCGGCGCGGAAATTGCGTGACGGAATGAAAAAAGCCGACGGGAATCACGCGCAAGCGGGATTCGCCACGCCTCTCATAAAAAGGTCCAGCAGGAACATAGCGCGAGAAATTCCGCCTCAGCGTCGATAGTTCGTCATCTACCCAGAATGTGACCTCAGCGCGATGGCGCCAGAGGGATGAGGCACCAAGCACGAATATTGCGTAGCCGAGGCACGTGAGAAGACCCAAAGTTGGACCGGAACCCCAATAGAGCATGAGACCTCACCGCGGCTGGACGGAAAGAATTAGGCCTCGTCGTGAATCGTGACCAGGCGAACAACCTCAAATTCTTTTTTGCCAGCGGGGGTGGCAACTTGTACTTCGTCGCCGACCTGGCGATTCAAAAGAGCTCGACCGATCGGCGAGGTGGTAGAAATGAGGCCCTTTTCGACGTCGGCTTCCTCGCTACTCACCAATTTGTATTCGACCTCAAGGTTACGCTGCACGTCAAGCACGAGAATACGAGAACCGTATCCCGAACGATCTCTGGGGATGTTCGTGAGATTAAGCATGCCAAGGTCGCCCATGCGCTTTTTGAGCTGGCCGATTTTGGCATTGACGTAGCCTTGCCGTTCCTTGGCGTACTTGTACTCCGCATTCTCGGACAAGTCACCATGGGCGCGGGCAACCGCGATCTCTTTTGGCAGTTCGACGTTGAGTTCATGCTCCAAGGAATCAATTTCCCGCTGGAGCTTCAGTTTGATTTTCGCGAGAGGGTCAGTCATTCGTTCGCCATAAGTTCGGAGAAAAATTATAGCGGAGTTCAGCAAAGCCGAACTCCGCCAGGGCTTCATTATACGGGTGAGGCAATTCGGGGGACAAGGGGCTAACAAGAGAAAGTAAGCAACTCTTTATTTTGCAATATGTTACCGAAGCCATAAATTCAATGGACCGCCAATTCAACCGATTGGCTGGCGGTTTTGCCGGATGCGTCAGCGATAGTTAGTGTGTAGCTGGTCGTTTTTTGGGGAGAGAGGTCGATGCAGCGGTTGTGCGATGGCCAAACCTGGCCAGCGGGCGGGTCGAGGGAAACAGTCTTGGCATTGGCCACGTCATAGCAGAGCTGCGCGGATTCTCCTCGACGGATGGCCTTAGGAGAAACGTAGAGCGCCCGGATGGCCAGTTCGGTTCCTCCCAGTTGTTCGATCACAGCACGGTCCTCTCGCCGTTGCTGTTCGGCGGCTTTCAGGGCATTACGCCGGTTGTATTCTCGGTTGGATTCGTAGCGGGCGATAAATAAAAACACAACATAGGCGGCGACACCTAAGAAAATAATGGCGGAGTAGAGGTAGGGATTACGAAAAATCGATTTTGATGGTGCTGGCGTGGGATCCATATTTGCGCGATTCCGGATTAAAGGATACGGTAATGGCCTCCGGAGGATCCATCAGAAGAACTAATTAGAACTTGAGTCCGGGGCATTCAACGAAGAGATGAGCTTGTCAGCTTCTTGAATGGAGGTATCAATGCTTTTCGTGAGGGCAGTTACATCGGTATTGATTTTAGTCGAGGTCCCTTTGAGGGAACCGATTGCACGTGCATTGAGGTTGTGCTTCAGAAAGAGAACTTGATCCTGGAAGCACAACGATCAGAAGCGCGACGAAAGAAGCGCGTCGGGACATGACACCTCCAAATTATGGGCGGAGGGAAGACACGTTGTACGCGGGACTGCGCAAGGAACACGAATTGCGCCTGGCATTACGCTGCGAATAGCATTTTTTCAGGCGGTGGCGGCATGAAGCGTCTCGTAAAGCTTGCTGGCGACGATAGCATCTTCTCCGGGTTGCAGCATCCAAACCCCAACGATGATGGTGTTGGGCCCGCCGGGGAGACCGGCACTGGCTGGAGCACCTCCAGTGCCTGGATTCAGTTCGATACGAGGCTTCCCGCCGCGGAGCTTGTGCATAACGTCTCTCGCGGAGATTTTGACGCGGTCCGGATCGTAGGTGATCAGTAAGTGTGGAACGTGGTTGGCTACCTCGGGAATGAAGATTTGGGTCTTCACTGTGGGAATCGTTTTAAGTTTCGCTGCGATCAACTCAGCGCGTTTTCGAAATTCCGCTTCGAACCCTTCATCCGTCTGGCTGAGGAACCAATCGATCGCTGCCACCAGACCGACAATCTCCTCTTTGGCAACTTTCATCCCGCGTCCAACGGTGTTCGAATTGGGCGAGTTGTTCAGTTTTGCGGCGTCGATGAGATCCTTGCGCCCGAGCAACAGGCCAGTACACTGCGGCCCGCGAAGCCCTTTTCCGCCGGAAAAGGCGACGAGATCGAAGCCCATTTGGGTGTAGTTCCACAGATTGGAAATGGGAGGAACGTCGGCGGCGGCGTCGTTGAAGCAAGGAACGTTGTGTTTATGCGCGACGCGAATCCAATCCTCACGAGAAATCTTTCCGCCCTCGGCAGCATTGAAAAAGTGACACATCACGGTCTTTTCGTTGAAGGCCTTTTCGTAATCTTCCAACGTTTCGACTTCGACAAACCGCGTGCCGCAATTGCGCAAGGCGTGATCGTAATCGTAGCGATGAGCTTTCTGGACGATCACCTCGTTCTTCAGGCCGGAGATGTCGGTGGGGATATTCAGGATGGCGTCCTGATTGCCAAGAGTCACACAGGCCGCGGTCCCAAGGGTAAGGGCGCCCGCAGCACCGGAAGTGACCAAAGCGCCTCCGCATTTCAAACGCTTGGCGAGATAGTCGCCTGCCGCATCCAGCAGCTCCGGCAGGTTGACGGGGTGACGCGAGGCGAGCGCAATGGCGGCTTGCACTTGGTCTGGCATTGTAGAAGCCGACAGAGTGGTGTAAGTTCCCGCGGCGTTGATAAAGGTAGCTACGCCGAGCTTCTCGTAATAATCGACGCCTTTGACCTCGGCCGCGTCCACAGATGAAGATTTGGAAACGTGAAGCACCGGAGCTGCGCAGGTGGCCACAGAAGCAGCTACGGCAGCCTCCGCTCCTCTGCGAATCATCTTACGGCGACTGAATTGTTCGGACATACAGGCCTCCTGAAAGGCAGCAGGATAAATTCAAGACTTTCGTTAAGTCGCAAGTCACGTGCCGACGTGCCGGCGCTTGTCCTGGACTAGTGATGCGGGTAGTCGTCGGCTGTCGAGGGCTTGTCGCCGCCCAGAACCGGCGAAGTGAAGTATTGTTTCCGGGCTTTCTCCCACTCCACCATACTGAGGCCCGATGGGTCGTAGACAATGCGGCCAGCGCGAACCGTCATGCGAGCCTCAATCTTTGCATCACCATCCATACGAGCCCAGCCGCAGTCAATATAGCTGAATTTGCCGTGCAACTCCTGGATTACGGCGATATCGGCCTCCTTGCCGACCGACAGAGTGCCAAGTTCGGGCCGGTGAATTTCGTTTGCCGGATTAACGGTGGCCCGCTTTACGAGTTCGTTCAGGGGCACCCCCATAGACCGGAACTTCGAAAGGACATTGTCGTAACTGAGAATGGTGTAGTTTCCCGAATGAAGATCCGTCGAAATTGAGTCGGGAAGAAAACCTTGTTTTACGGCGGGGACTGCATTGCGGAACCAAAAACTGCCGCCGCCATGGCCGACATCGAAAATCACGCCACGTTGACGCGCTTCAAGGAGTATGGGGTTCAGTTTGCCATCGGGAAGAATGATAGGGAATTGCTGTGCAAAGACATGGGTGTGAATGTCACCAGGCCGTGCTTTCTTCAAAATCAAGTCGGCGTAGGTGCGATCGGGTCTAGGCCAAAAATCGAACATGACCGGACGATGGGTGGCTTCGCCACAGGCGACCGCACGATCCACAGCCGCCCACGGCGTGTGCTCGGGATCCCAGGGTTTATCTGTCCAATAGTGAGCGGTCTTAATGCCGACGATACGATCGGGATACTTGTTGATGGTATCGGCGCAACGCTTGACGTCCATCTCATCGACGTCCTGTTCGAGTCCGCCGCTCATGCCGTCGGCGACGATGTTCAGAAAGGCGAGGACACGGACAGTGGCGTGGTCCATAACACTTTCTTTTTCGGTAAGGAACGTCTCTGCACCGGCGGTTCCGGCATCCACCACGGTAGTCACGCCGGACTGCAGGACAAGATCTGCCGGAACGGCATAGGGCTCGATATGGGACCGAGCGGTGGGGTCAAACCAGTTGAGAGGGGCGCCGCCGTTGGTGATGTGAACGTGGATGTCGATGAAACCGGGAGTGACATATAGGCCGGTGACGTCGATCACCCGCTGTGCGGCCGAGCTTGGAATATCTTTCTGTACGGCGGCGATCTTTCCGCCCGCCACAGCGACATCCATCACCCCGTCGATATTGTTGGCGGGGTCAATCACATGTCCGCCCTTCAAAATGAAGTCGTAAGCAGGAGACTGGCCATAAGCGTTCGGAAGGAAAAAGAGCAAAAGGAAAGCCGAAGTAAGGCGAAGCACGATTTTTCCAGCGCGGATCATACATGGTCCTTTCTACGCGTTCATATCACATCGAGCTTTGAAGATGAAAGCACCAGTCGCGACCGTCCAAAATAAACAAACGAAGACGGCCATAACGGTACTGGAGGTTTGCCAAGTCAGGAGGAGAGAGAGCACCAAGGTGCGAAGAAAACTCGGCATGTAAAAAGACCCTCTATTAAAACGAATCAACAAGAGTCTACTCACTCCAAAAGAAATTGTCACCCCTCGTGTGAAAAAGAAAATGAGAGTAAGCTGGAGAGCAGAGCGAACATTGAGAGCGCAGACCAACGGACCACGGAGTCTAAATGGGCATGGATCGAAGAACATTTGTTCAGAGAAGCATTGCAGGAAGTGCGGGACTGTTCCTCGGTGGCGTACCTCTGCTGGCAATCGATGAAGAAGGAAAGCCACCGGCACCGCCAATTGACATCCATGAGGCTCCATCGGCGAAGAAGTCTCCTTTGGGCATGCCCGGCCTATTCCCTGGGAGGGTGGTGGAAGTGGCTGACAGCCACTCTATCGTGACGAACCGCGTCTCTCAAACTGTCGTGCATGACATGTTGGAGCGAGGCTTGGCCGAGCTGACCGGTGAGAAATCTTCGAAGGCCGCCTTCGAGAAATTCATCGAGCCTACCGATGTGGTGGGAATAAAGATCAATCCATCGGGCGCACCCGCTTGCTGCTCCTCCCCCGAAGTGGTTCGCGAAATCATTGCCGGGATTCGGTCCGCCGGCGTGCCCGCCCAAAATATCCTGGTCTACGATCGTTTCGGATACGAAATCGATTTGGGGAGCTACCAAGCACTGATTCCACCGGGAATCGATGTGATTGGAGTCCAGGACGGACTGCTGGACGCCTCGGGATATGACGCCAACGTCTATGTGGAGACGAACTTCTTCGGAGAGTGGGAGACGCGGTCTTACATGGCCAGCATCGTGGCCAAGCGTCTTGACAAAATCATCAACGTACCGACGTTGAAGGACCACTCGGCATCCGGCGTTACCGGCTGTCTGAAAAATGTCGCGTACGGTTCGTTCAATAATGTCGCGCGCTCGCACAAGGAGCCGTATTCGTACACAAACCCCCTTATCGGCGTAATGTGCACGGTCGAACCTTTACGCTCGAAAGTCGTGCTGAACGTCATGGACGGGATGCGCATGGTCTGGCATGGAGGTCCGCTAACGCAAAATCAGAAATTCATCTACCAAGCCGGAGTTCTGCTGATCAGCACCGATCCGGTAGCGATGGATACAATAGAAATGGAAGCAATCGACAAGAAGCGGAAAGAAGAAGGAGCTCCGTCGGTGTGGGCCCGAGATCCGCAGAGTCTGACGAAGAACAACCGCGAGTTCTATGAAGACGCGAGCAAGAATCTGTTTTACCGGCAGCCGGGTCACATTGAAGCTGCAGGGAAACTGGGGCTTGGTGAGTACGACTTAAAGAAAATCGATCACAGAAAGCTGCAGCTCAGCTAACAGTCATGACAGAACACTCCGCAGTGTCAGAGAAACCGTCGCTTTCCGAGAATGACTGGATAACGCTTCTTAACGACAATGCACGAACGGGCGGCTTGGGTGCACCAGCACTTGCTTCTCCCAAAAAAGCAAGGTGGCAACTGCGACCGGGAGGGCCCATCCGGAACGCTCCGGTATACCGGCGCGGAACGCTCTACGTTGTGGCTTCCCGGGGTGAGCTCCTTGCCATCGAGGCAACCTCTGGGCGGATCCTGTGGCGATTCAAGACCCCTTCCGAAATTCATTCGACCCCAGCACTGAGCGGGTCATTGGTTCTTTTTGGCAGTGATGACGGCACAGTGTACGCGGTGAATGGCGAGACCGGCGTTAAAGAGTGGGAGACGAAGACCGAAGGGGAAGTGTGGACTTCTCCTGTGGTACGCCAAGGTACCGTGTTTTTCGGTAGCGCCGATGGCCACGTTTATGCGGTGGAGGCAAAAAGCGGAAGGCGCCAGTGGAAGGCAGAGTTGGGGGGACGTGTTTATTCGACGGCTTTCGCGGGAGAGAAACAAATCTATCTGGGATGCGGAGACGGTCGCATCTACTCCCTGGAGTCGGAAACCGGCAAAACGGTCTGGAGCGTGCTGACCGGAAACGGAATTGATTCATCCCCTGCGGTCGTGGGAGACACGCTGATCATCGGATCGCAAGATTTCTTCGTTTACGCACTTGACGTTAAAGCGGGAACGATTCGATGGAAGTACGAAACCGTTCTGGGAGTTTCATCGACACCTGCGGCTTCGAAAGAACTCACCGTGATCGGGGGTAAAGACGGCTTCTTGTACGCCCTGGAGACAGGAACAGGCAAGCTCCGCTGGAAGGAGCGGGCTGGAGAGGTTTTAGTCGGTCCTTCGGTGTTAGGGGATTCGATCCTGTATGTTCAGGCGTGGGGGCTGCAAGCGAGGGATCCAGAAAACGGAAAGTTGTTATGGTTCGCCGGGTTAGGCACGGGCGTGCAAAATGCGCCAGTCATTGTCGATAAGACCGTGTACCTCACTGGGAACGACGGTGAAGTGTATGCGCTGGAGTAGCGTGCGCCGCCTGGCAGTGACGGTATTGGCCGCATCTATTCCTCTTGCCCTGGCAAGCTCTCAGACCCCAAAGGAAGTGCTGGTTCACAAGACGAAATACGCGATGGGTACTGTGTTTGAGATTGCGGCATACGATTCTTCGCCGGAAAGAGCATCTCGTGCGATCGATGATGCGTTTGCGGAAGTAGTGCGGCTCGACAGCGTGCTGAGCGACTACAATCCGGATAGCGAGCTAAGCCGGTTGAACCGCACCGCGCATTTTCAGCGGCAAAGAGTGTCCCCGGACCTTTACCGGGTGATTGAGCAGTCCGTTCAATATTCCAGAATTTCCGATGGTGAGTTTGATATTACGGTCGCTCCCTTGGTGGATCTTTGGAAAGCGGCACTACGGGGCGATGGCGCTGTAAATTCTCGGGAAGAGGAGAAACTACGGGACTGTGTAGGGTACGAAAAGATTGAATTGACGCCTCCGGATACAGTTGAATTTCGTTCACCGTGCATGCGCATCGACGTGGGCTCCATCGGCAAGGGATATGCCGTGGATCGAGCAACCGGAGTTCTACGTGCTGCCGGGATCCACGACGCCCTGGTGGACGCAGGCCAGAGTAGTATTTATGCGATGGGGTCGCCGCCAGGGAAGACGGCGTGGGAAGTACGTTTAAGGGATCCTTCGGGGCACGTGAACGCATCGGTGATGCTTCGCGAAAACAGCGTCTCCACCTCCGAACAGACGCCGGCGAGCCTGCTAGGAAACTCCGGAGCTGGACACATCATCGATCCGGCGAACGGGAAGCCGCTCGAGACCAAGTATGCGCTGAGCGTGGTCGCCAAGACGGCGACGGCCTCCGACGCGTTGTCGACCACTCTTTTGCTTGAGGGACCGGATCGAGGACGGGGTATTGTGGCGAACCTACCAGAAACAGCGGCGCTCTGGATCAGCTCCGACGGCACAACCAGCAAGACGTCGACAGGTCCGGAGATTCGAATCGCAATGATCAGACAGAAAGCAGATGCAGCAGACGTGGTGACCAATTCAAGGGAACAGCAATGAGGATGCTACAAAGGTTCGGAGTCTGGCTTTTTCTGATGACGGTGTTCGCTCCAGTCGGCGCAGCAAAGGTGTATTTGCAATGGACGCAAAACACTTTGCCTCCGCCGAAGGTGTTGGGTGTCGATGAACTCGTGATTCCCTGGAATGAAAATGCTCAGACATTAGCAGCAGTGGCGAGAAAAGCGGGCTATCGCGTGTACCTCGAGGCTACGCTGGACAAGGCAGCAGCGGTGGCAGATGCAGCGGCCAACTCGGATGCGGCAGGAATCTTCCTCAAGAGCAGTTCCGCAGACCAGCATCAGGTGGAAGAAGCGGCGAATCAAGTTCGCTCCAAGCACAGAAAGCTTAAGGTGCTGGTAGTAAGCGCCAACGGGAAACAGCCGGAGATGCGTGGTTGGCTGGTGTTCGAAAAGAACGGGATATTGCAAGTTTCGAGCCCCACGTCCCAGCCTTGGCTCGATCAGAACTTGGCGATGGTTCGTTACGAGCGTGCCTTCGAAACCCGCCAGCCACCTACATATACATTCTCATGGGACGATAATGACGCCTTGATGAAGGCTAACGGACCGCGCCCCTTAGACTATGCGCTGGCCGTGGCGGAAGCCGGAGCGTTTCGAGCTGACCTGATCCTCGAAGTTCATGAAGCGCAACAAAAAGCACTGGCCAGGGGGGACAAAGAGGCGCTGGCCGACTGGGAAAAAGTAAAAAGAACGATTTCATTTTACGAGCACGAGAAGACTACCCGTGAAGCTGCGAACGTACTGGTCCTGACCAATGATTATGACAACTCGTATGAAGCGTTGAACCTTATGGCGCGGCACAACATTCCGTTCCGTGTACTACACGCGGACAGCGCGAAAGCGGCAGATTTGCTGGATGTCGATGTATTGGTCACGTTCGCCACCCCGAATAAAGAACTCATTGACGCAATTGGGTCCTTTGCAGAACGGGGCGGAGTAGCTGTGCTTGTCGATGCTCCCGGCAAATATCCCTGGGATTCTGCAGCGCCGGGCAAGAAGGACGGTCCATCCGTCACGCACACCGTTGGGAAGGGACGTGTGATTGAACTGGAGGAGCCGGTTAGCGACCCGGAGACATTCGCGCAAGATGTGCGTCGATTGATGACGAAAGGGAATATTCCCGTGGGGCTGTGGAATTCCTTAACGACTTTGGTGGTCGAATACCCGTCGTCCAATGGAGAATGGGTGGTGGAACTGGTGAATTACGACGAGGAGCCTACTGCGGTGCAGGTGCAAGTGAAGGGAAACTTTCGAGAAGGCCGATACGAAAGCCCGGAGAAAGGCTGCTGCCAGAAGTTGCAAATCGAAAAGGTTGGTGGTTTCACGGACATAGTAATTCCCGATCTGGTGGTTGGTGGCCGCATTCTTTTGGCGGACGAGGAAAAGAAGTAACCAATCAAGTCTGCTTTCGTCTCGTGCCGCGCTTCGAAGGGATTAGACATTCGAGGCCAGCTTTTCCTTTTTCATTCCTGATGGTATGTTGAGAACGTCGAACCCGCCCCGGCCAGGACATTTGTTGTCACACTCCGCGAAAAAACGCAGAACCGCATGATATTCGTGAAACGATCGTTGGCTGTGTGTGTCGGTGTTTTACTCGTGTGGACGAGTTCGTCCCTAGACGTCTCAGCGGGTGTCCTTCCAAAGCCGACCGGGGCGCAGGAGGTGTATGCGCCAGTGCCAGCGGGAGACTTGGATGCCCTGGTTGCCCCTATTGCCCTGTATCCCGATGCGCTTGTTGCGCAAATTCTGGGTGCTGCGACGTATCCAGACCAAGTCGAAGCGGCGGATGCCTTCCTAAAGTCCAACTACAATTTATCCGGAGACGCCCTGGTGCAGGCGGCACAAGATCAAGACTGGGATCCGTCCGTGATGGCGTTACTGCAATTTCCAAGTGTGCTGGATAAACTAGCGCAGAACTTGGGGTGGACGTCGGCACTCGGTGACGTGTCAGCGAATCAGCAGGCCGATGTGATGGCTGCAATCCAACGGATGCGGGCAAAAGCCTATGCCGCGGGAAATCTGAAATCTGGCGAGCAGATCAAGGTTCTGAAAGAGAGTCCGGACGTAATCGTCATCCAGCCTGCCAGTCCACAGGTAGTTTATGTCCCTGCATATAATCCGACCGTTGTGTACGGAGCTCCCGTATCCACTCCCGGCTACAGCACAGGGGACGTCATCGCAACCGCGATCATCACATTCGGACTAGGCGTCGCCGTAGGTGCAATGATCAACAATTCCAACTGCGGTTGGGGTTATTACGGGTGGCGGATGAACTGGGCCGGTGGGGCGATCTATTGTGGCGGTGGCCCCTATTATGGAAATCCCTATTGGTGGGGCGGCTACTATCCGGGATTCCGTCCCGGATATCGTCCGCCCTATTATCCGCCGCCACGTCCGCCGCGGCCCCCGCCACCGGGCTGGAAACCTCCCTATCCGCCAGGTCATCGACCGCCTTATCGACCACCGGGCGGTAAGCCACCTGTCGTACAACCTTTGCCAGGAAGACCTGGCGGCGGTCGGCCTCCGTCCAACGGGAAACCGCCGACTCCGCCGAATGGCGGCAGACCACCAGTGCCAGTCAAACCGGTGCCGCAGCCCGGCAGGCCTGGTGGCGGTGGCACTCCGACGATACAGCCAGTTAAGCCGCTTCCTCAGCCAAAGCCGACCACGCGGCCCGGGACACCATCGCGGCCGAGCACCCCACCCAGCACGCGCGAGTTGCGTGGCTATGCGCCTACACAAAACCCGAGACCAGCATCGCCACCGAACGCGTTTTCAGGAACCATTGGTGGTAGACCGGAAAGCGCCCGCGGTAATCGAAGCATGAATCCTCCACCGAAAGCTCCGAGCACCGCTAAGCCTTCGGGTACGCCTACCCGACCGACGGGTGGCGCGAAGAGGCCAACATGAAGGGCGCAACCAGAGGTTGGAGGAATGGCACGAGCCTCGATCAGGTTTGTAACGGGATGATGCGCCGCTCAGAACTCCGTGCAATATTTGTGGGAGTAGCGTTGCTTGCGCTTCTGTGTGGCTGCAAGAAACCTGAAGAGCATCAGGAAATCGTTGGTCCGACGAAATTCGTCTCTCCACAATCGGCCGAGAAGGCGCTGTATTCCGCCGCGAAAGCGGGCGATACAAATGCAATCCTTGCGATATTTGGCCCAGATGCCAAGGAATATTTAATAACCGAAGACCCTTCTCAAGATAGAGCCTCGCTCGAAGTGTTTGCAAACGATTACGAGAAAATGCATCGCTGGGCCCCTATCGAGGGCGGAGGACTGGCCCTGGACATCGGGACCGAGAATTATCCCTTTCCATTTCCCCTTGTAAAAACCTCTGATGGCCAATGGATTTTTAGCAGCGACTCCGGCAAGAAAGAGATCCTGGCGCGGCAAGTTGGAGAAAACGAACTCACGGTAATCGATATTCTGAACGAAATGGCCGACGCACAGGTTGAGTATTTCAATATCACCCACGACGGTAGCCGGGTGAATCAATATGCGCAACGATTCACAAGCACCGAAGGAAAACACGACGGATTGTATTGGAAAGCTGGGGAAGGTGAGCAAGAAAGCCCACTCGGGCCGCTGGCAGCGCGAGCGAGCGCAGAAGGATATCAGCGAGGCACGAAGGAATCCCCTGAGCCGTTCCATGGCTACTTTTACCGCATGTTGAAGGCTCAAGGTCCCAACGCAGATGGCGGCGCACAGAGATATTTGATCAACGGAAATATGGTCCGCGGTTTTGCCATCCTGGCCTACCCTGCGGTGTACCGGAAAAGCGGAGTAATGACGTTTGTAATCACGAAAAACGGTAAGGTCTACCAAAAGGATCTCGGCAAAGACACCACGGCATTAGCAAAGGCGATTGATGCTTTCGATCCAGACGAAACGTGGACGGTGGTCGAATAACACTGGAAAATACTAAATCGCAAACCAGCAACCCAGGCGGCGAGCGTCACTTGAGCACACGGATTTAGCTTTTTGCGCGGGCCTGCATCGCCATCGCTACCAACGCCCCAATGAGGATGGCGGGGAAAAGTTGTCCGACCACTGCCTCTGCGATGGCCATCGAGCGGGCAAACGGAAGAACGGGGAGAACGTCTCCAAATCCTACCGTGGTGATCGTGGCGAAACTGAAATAGATAAGTTTCGAATGGAGTTGATCCAGATTTACGGGATCCGTCACAAAGTGAAACGACCCAGGGTGTGCTTGTTCGACTAGGTCGTACGCAGATGCCCAGGCGATTCCAACCAATAAGTAGGCGCACACGCCACCCTGGATTCTGCTCCAGGATACTGTTCCTTGTCGGAACATGACTAGCAAGACGATCCGGACATAAAGGAGCGGAATCAGGACGGAAAAAACATTGTTAATAAACCTGAGAACAGGCCAAGGATAGATCCTGGTAGCGGCGAGCAAAAGAGCTCCCACTATTACAAAAACGATCGTGAAAATGGTGACAAGGCGATTCTGTTTCACTACCAGCGCACCGGAGATCATCAGCGTGACCATTACGAGGTCAAAAAAGAAACGCCCCGAGAGTCCGTCTTGGCGTAAGGGGAAAATGACGAAGATGAGAATGACGAGCGAAAGTGAGACCAGGGTCAGACCGAGGTCGCCCGACCAAAACTCGCTCATGTGCATCTGCAGAATCGCAGTGCGAGATTGGTGAGGAGCGGTAGTCGTCATGCCCAGCAGCTCTCCGGAACGACTCAGGCGGCGAGTGAGATTATAGTCGCGGAGAAGCATCTGCCCACGAGAAATCTTTTGTCGCGGGGCCGATCAACGGGATCAGGCCGCGTCGGGTAGCGACCCTCGCGCCGCGCAGGGCTTGATTGAGGACGACTCGATTGTCAGGGCTAGACGGAAAAATTACGGCTTTTGTTTCGGTGCTGGGGCCGGCTCATGCGGCGGTGGAGCTTGATGTGGCGGCTCGTGAGGTTGTTGGTGTTGTTGCATTTTTTGCTGTTGTTGGGCGTGCTTTTGCTCCATGTGCTGAGTCTGCTGCTGGTGGCGTTGCTCGATCTGTTCTTTTTGAGCCTGATTTTCTTGTTGTTTGGCTGCGCGCTGATGTTCCTGGTCCTGCTTCTTCTGGAGTTTTTCATGCTCTTGTTGCTGTTTCGAATAGAGCTTCTCTTGTTGCTTCTCATATTTCTGGTCGGTTTTTACATTACCGGTGTGCGGAGCGGCCGAGTGTTCGTGTGGCGGCAATTCGTTTGGATGGACGGCCGTCCGAGGCGCACCTGTGTTGTGAGGAGCGGTCGAGCCGTTCGTTCCCGTTTTTGGCGGGGGATTATAACTGGCGGGAGAGGTAGGGCGAGTGGCGTTCGCGTGATTGAACTCTGCCGGTTTAGATGTCGCGGCAACTGGCGGTTTGCCGTGATTTTTGGAGGCACGAAATTGGGGGTTGCCGCGAGCCTCATCGACATGGCGAACTTGCGAGGCTACTGGCGCGATATGGTGTTCGCGAGCTGCCGCCTGGTCCTGACTAGTAGCGCGTGCTTCGATTCCTCCGCGCCCCCCGTTGTAGCTCACACGAGAGACCGATTGATTCACAATTTGAGTGTTGTATACGTTATGGACGACGGTAACGTTGACGTTGTTAGCTTCACGGTTGTAGTAGAAATGGCCACGTTCCCATCTTCCGCCTTCGTAACCATGACCGAAGTAACCATGTCCATAGTCGATGCCGCCGTAAAATCCGACCTGCGGTCCCCAGTAGCCGGGATAGAAGGCGTAAGCAGCGCCATTCCACGCCCAATAGGGCGGAGTCCACAAATATCCGACTTCAGGTGCGAGCACCCAGGTGCCAGGAACCCAATAATAATCTTCCCCATCCCACGCCCAATATCCAGGGGTCCAGATATAGCCATCACCCGGACAAACGGGCTGATCGTATACCGGGAGCTCCGGCGGAGGGAAACCGACCGAAACGCTGACCGCCACCTGGGCCCGGGAACCTCCGGCGAGAAGCAAGAAGGCAACGACGAATCTCAAAGATTGCAGGCAGCAACGAATACGCATAAGCCTCCGTTGTTCAGAAATGATCGAATGCAAAAGCCAAGTACCAATGTGGGCCGATGTTCGAAAGAGGGCTTGCGGGCCTGAAAAAATGCTAGCGGGATAGTGCGCCGACTACCATCAGGATGCGGGTGTAGAAGACTACTGGAAATCTGCTATCGGTGAGACTCCGAACCCTTAGAACTTGCTTTGTCGTCTTGTGAAGTGAGGTGTTTATCGAAGGTCTTATGAAAGACGGAAACACCGAATACGGGGTTATCGCGCGTGCCAGAAATATGAATGGGAAGTTCTGTGCCAGCCCCGTTTTTTTCAAAGAAGGGGTCGAACACCTTAAGGAAAAATGATTTGGCTCCGGTCATGGTCTGCGACAGTTTGGCCTTCAGTCGAAGATGACCATCAAAGTCCAATTCACCCCTTCGTAGCGCGTAGGTACCAGTCAAATCGATGTCTGCACCTGCCACGCTGAATACGAGACGACGGAAATGGATCAAACCGTCCTTCAACAAAAAACTGCCGCTGAGGTCAGAAACGGCGCTTCCCACATCTTCGTCTTCCGGTTTTCCCATCGCGTGCCGACTTAGAACCTGTAACTTTTCTCTCAAAGCCGTGCTGCTCCATCTGGCGTCGTCCACTCCGAACTGACCGTCTAGAACCATTTTGTCGATAACGTGTTCCTGCCCCGGGGGGATGGTCAGCTTGGCTTTAATTTTCACCGGGCCGGTTAAAAGGGGCTTGTCCGAGTTGATTGCCAGGGCAAGAAAGTCTTCGATTCGCCCATCGGGTACGGTTGCATCAATCGAAATGACGTGGCCATGCTTTTCAGGAACGCGGACAACCTTGCCTTCGGCGATAATCAGGGAACGAACCAGTGTCGCGGTTACCGGGTGCAGGTAGGTATCACCATTTGTGCCGTCCACGGTGGCAGAAAATTCAGTATGCAGCGGAACCGGTTTTCCCACTTTGTCCAATGAGAAGTCTGGCGTATCGGTTTGTCCCTGGACTTCCAGCTGAGAGAGCAATCCATCATATTTGCCGGCCGAGCTCAAAGTGCCGCCAATGCCGGGAAATGGATCGAGATTGGCATTGGTAAAGGTATATCTCCCGGACACAGGGCTATCACCAGGATCATCAGCGTTCCATGGGCCGAATTCTCCTTCGGTTTGGATTTCACCGACCGGTTTGCCATTCGTAAGAGTTCCGTGAAAGGCAAAGGGTTTGTTCGCGCCAGCAGAAGTAAGCGTCAGTTTGTGAATGTCCCAGTCTAAAGGCTCTTTTCCAGAATCCTTGGGTAGAATTCGGATATCGAGACCATCGAAGACCATCCGATCGACAATAATTTTGGGGATAGGGCCTTCTGAGTTCGAAGAGGGCGAGGTCTTGGGCGCGTCTGGGCGACGTGGAGGGATACTGATTAGTGCGTTTTTGACGCTCACCAGAGAAATGTGTTTCACCGGTGCAAGCAACCCGAGAAGACCGAGGTGGAATGAGAATTTCTGCACTTGAATCAGAGGAGGCACATCCGATCGGCCATGATAGCGCACTGCCAGTTCCTCGGCGGTAACGATCGGGGTCGGCAATAAATGTATATGCACGGCCTTCAGTTTGACCGCGCTTTTAAAGCGATCTTCCAAAGCCTCCGTAACCGCGCGGCGAATCCGGTTTTCGATGTTGTGTGGCTGTAGAAAAACGAGGCCACCCAACGCCAGGAAGAACAGTACGATTGCCCCAAAGACCGCGAGTAGCCACGTTTTGCGAACCATAGAGCGGGCTGACCGCATTCTTCTCCTCTTCCCCTACACCAGGAGGTAAGAAACCAAACCTACATTGCGCGCCCAGTTAGTTAGGGTGGGCAGAGTGAACCGGTGCGGCCGCGAGGATTGCCAGCTCGTCTTCCGCTAATCTTGCTTCCTTGTCTTTTTTTCCTGGTAGCAAGGCCTCGCCGCTCGCGTAATAACGTGCCAATTCTATACGGAGGTTAGAATCTAACTGTGCCGGGTGTGCCTTTTCTGAAAGAAGCTGTAAGAGGTGGTCACAGGCGCGGTCGTTGAGATGGTATTGGCCGCGATGGGTGGTCGTACCAACATCAAAATTGTCGTTGGGAAGCGCGAGCCGGCCATGTTCGTAGTCAATGAGCAGATGACGGTAGGCGTCTACCGCTTGATTGAAGCTGTCTTCGAAAAGGTTTTCCGCCTGAGGCGTAGGGGTTCGAAACGCGAGTATTTTCAACGGACCGATCTTGGGCAGGATACGAATAACGAAAGCCAGGATCTTGTCGCTGAGGTTAGGGCGTAAATAATCCTTCCCCCACTCTTTTTCATAGCTTGCCCTATGGATGTTGTAGAGGAACTTTCGTTTTGTTTCGCCCGGGACGTCGCGGCGAATTTCATCTTGCTTCAGGTTCCATGCAACTCGGGTGGCTTTGGGGACCAGTGTACTTATGCTGTAGCGATAGGAATTTGCCGCCCTTTGTTCATCCTTCATCAATTCCCCTAACTCGAGGCCGTAAGTTTGTAGAAACGCTTTTTCGACGAGAGGCAAAGCCACTTTGAATCCGATGAAACGGTGGTAGCTTTCCGGCGCATATCGGCCTTTTGCCACTTGCAAGACGTCAAACGAGAATTCAGTCTTGATGTGAGCCGTTGGGTTTTCTTCGTAAGTGACGTAGGCGCCGTATTTCTTCGAAAGCTCCGGATACAAGGCGGGCACGACGACGTTCGTAGCCAACGAATGACCGTTATTGTCCCCGGCGTAGTGGGCCAATGCGCCAAGCGCGAAAGCCGACTCATCCAAGGTGGAAGCGTCCCTCAGCATCGCCTGGATAAAATCGCCGGTCCGAAAGTAGTGGGTCAGATCACTGAACAACTTATTCCCACCAGGATAGTAACCCATGTCCTGAATGATTGCGCCACCGTAGGCGTAAGCGTGAGCATCCATCAAATCGCTATCGGAGGAATGCGGAAAACGCTTCAACAACAACGGGCGCAAATTGTCATTCCAAGTGACGTCGACAACTGCTTCATGCGTGAGCACCGAGTAACCAAGAGAAGGAGGCGGAAAAACCAGAAGCAACACCAGTAAAAGGGCCGCACCAAATCGAATCCAAAGTCTCATTTCTCGATCAACAAAGTGATGATTTCCAAGTGGTTTGTGGGGACGCCTCCGTCCCCACATCCCAAGTCCACCCAAGAGCCGGTGCTAGTGTCCCGCCTGGTGTGTCTTAACATTCGATTCCTGCAGCGAACGCGTGAATTCATCAATTTGCCGTTCTGCCTGCTCTTTAGCAAGCCCGTAACGTTCCTGAAGTTTGCCGGCCAATTGGTCGCGCCTCCCGCTGATTTCCGTCAGGTCGTCATCGGTAAGTTTTCCCCATTTCTCTTTAGCTTTGCCGGAGTATTGCTTCCACTTTCCCTCGATCTGATCCCAATTCATTTGAGGCCTCCTTGCCTTGCGACGCGGCAGCCAGACCAGCCCACGATCAACCCGGTCGGCTTGGTCGAGCACTAAGCGTCGTGACCTATCAAATCGGAGATACCGCGGAAACAACATACAGCACTCTGTTGGGATTCCCGGGTATATGACTGCATAGCCCTTTTAAGTTGAGCTTCGCGGTCCTCCGCCAAACTACCACGCAAAATACCAGCGGCTGCGGATAGTCGCTGACAACTGGACGGGAAAACATGGTCCAGCCGATAGGAGGAACAACATGAGCGGGAAATCCATCCTGGGAATCGCATTGATCGTTTTTGGGGTGATCGCGCTGGCGTATCAAGGATTTAGTTACACTGTTCCGAAGAAAGCGGTAGACCTCGGGCCGGTTCATGTGACTAAGGACGAGAAGCATACCGTACCACTTCCACCGATCATTGGGGCGCTCGCACTGATCGGGGGCATCGCCGTCTTAGTAATAGACCGGAAGGATCATTGACGACGGGCGTCAGGAAGGAATGTCCGCGCACGTCCAAACAAGACACGCGCGTGGCGAAGCAATGGTGGCAAATCGGCGAAGCATTTAGCTTTGAAGTTACGGATCATGTAAATCAAAGGAGGTTCAATGCTCGATAGTAAATTTCGATTTCGAATGATGACAATGAGCGCGACGATTGGAGCACTGACGTTGGGCACAATCATTCTTCCAGCCCATCCTCTGCTGACACCGCCTGTGCTCTACGAACAACAGCAACAGCCGGACAACACCGCAGCGAACAAACAGAATGCTCCTACTGCCGATCAACAAAAGGAATCCAGCACGGACCGAAATATGGCCCGCAAGATCAGGGAATCCATCACCGGCGACAAATCGCTCTCGACCTATGGCCACAATGTAAAGGTGATCGTCCGGAATGGAACAGTTACCCTAAAGGGGCCCGTGAAATCGGAAACCGAGAAGCAGACGATCGAATCCAAAGCGGCGGATATTGCTGGCGCGACAAATGTAAAGAATGAGTTGACCGTAAAGGCCGCGGGCTAAAAAACGTAAAGGCCCCGGGACGATGAGCGGCTGAACTCGCCAAGGGCGCTTTCTTCTATCCCGAAATACAGGAAATCTGGTATTCATCCTGTGTTATTGGGGATTAACACTGTAAAGGCATACGATTTAACGGGTTGCTGGAGATAAGATGCCATGCGGGATCTTGGCGCAAATGAATCAGGAACAGCTACGAGCCTAACTATGAGCACAGGCACTCTAAACATATTGGTGGCAGATGACCATGACATCATTCGGCGAGGCCTCAAAGACCTTTTGACCGCGAAGCCCGGATGGGAGGTATGCGCAGAGGCCAAGACCGGGAAAGAAGCGGTGACGTTAGCCGAACAACTGAAACCCCAGATCGTAGTGATGGACATCAGCATGCCGGACCTGAACGGGCTAGAGGCTGCGCGAAGGATTCACAAGACTCTTCCCAAAACCGGCATTTTAATTTTAACGATGCACTTCTCCGACCAACTAGTCCGCGATGTGGTCGAAGCCGGAGCACGGGGGTATATCCTAAAATCCGATGCGGATCGTGATCTGGTCACGGCGGTGGATT